>ERZ833963.1881-NODE-1881-length-22642-cov-3.605215_pt1 | contig 22642 bp, 15 predicted proteins | sample MGYA00519693_ERZ833963 | MGnify/ENA primary metagenome ERZ833963 (study PRJEB31850, sample SAMEA3708748) | human gut metagenome | biome: human gut; feature: human-associated habitat; material: faeces | place: China | collected 2014 ... | reverse complement strand
TATTTATAATTTTTTAGAATCAAGATTATTTTATTGAACTATTTATAATTTTGCAGTCATGAGAAAAGAAGGAATTTACACACTTTTTGAAACACTATCTGAGTATGAAAACAAGCATTACCTTAATGGACTGTAAAGTAATATATAATTACCAAATTTAAAATCATAAATCATTAAATCTAAAATTAGTATGCGTTCTCTTTTGGCAGCAATCATGATGTTTACTCGACTACCTTTATGGCGGATTGTCAACGTGGACAAGCGTTATTTCACGGATGTTATTAAATACTGGCCTTTGGTCGGTTTTTTGACGGGGACCGTGACGGGGGGTGTTTTATGGCTGGCGGCACAGATTGTGCCTTTGGAGGTGGCGTGTATTTTGGCGATTATTGCCCGAATCCTGTTGACTGGGGCATTGCACGAGGACGGGTTGGCGGACTTTTTTGACGGGTTTGGTGGAGGAACTTCTAAAGAGAAGATTCTAGCCATTATGAAAGATTCGCATATCGGGTGTTACGGGACCATCGGTTTAGTACTCTACTTTATTCTTTATTATTCCTTATTGTCTAGTTTCGACCCGGCCATGATTTTCCCGATCGTGATTGCGGCGGATTGTTTTTCGAAACTCTGTGCGGCCGTGATGGTAAATACGTTACCTTATGTCCGGAAAGAGGAAGAGAGTAAAATAAAACTTGTTTACAGCAAGGTACGCACGTTCATATTCGTGATCGTGGGATTGATCACCTTGATTCCCTTTTTCTTCCTGAAAGATGCAAGTTTCTGTTTCGCAATGATCCCCGCCATACTGACTGCCATCGGGTTGCGTTTCTTCTTGAAAATCAAGATCGGGGGGTACACGGGAGATTGTTGCGGTGCCTCCGTGTTAATCATCGAACAGGTCTTTTATCTGAGTGTGTTAGTGATTTGGTGTCGCCATCAATTTTTGTTTTAATACTTTGTATTCTTCGGGATCACTCCGTTAACGTTGTCAAGAAGATCGAGAAAGTTACTTGTGAAATGTGTAGCAAAGAGAAACTATTCATTTTCATGGGAAAGGTATATTATGAGGATTTGATTTTAGTGTAATAGATCCTACATCGTGTTGAAGTGGTAAATACATTTCGCGGTCTTACGAGTAGATATAATACTAACGAAACAATTTAATATTTGTTTGTGTATCTTAAAACCTTCGTTTTATGACACAAAGGTAATATCATTATCGCAAAAATCAAAACTTTATGTAATAATCTGATATACAAAACAAGTAACAATTATAAAATATTATTTTTTATTCTATTTCCCAAATATCTTTAAACGAACGTTTAAAGATATTTTTTGTATAGAGTTATTGATTTGGACAATAACCATTTACAGGTGTGAGGGCGTGTAAATGAAATGAAGGCGTAATAGCAAATTTAAATATAAGGAAGATGAATCTAAGATTTTATGTAGTCTTGTTTTCATGTTTGTTTCTCGGCGTGGGAGCAAGAAGCCAAGAGGTTGCCATAAAAAGTAATTTATTGTATGATGCAACGGCAACGGTAAACCTTGGACTAGAGTTTCGTCTCGCTCCAAAGTGGACATTGGATGTTTCCGGTAATTATAACGGGTGGACTTTCTCGGAGAATCGTAAGTGGAAACATTGGCTCGTGCAGCCGGAAGCCCGTTATTGGTTTTGTGACCGTTTTTCCGGGCATTTTTTGGGAGGACATCTTTTAGGTGGGAAATACAATGTCGGAAAGTTAAAAAACAATATTTCTTTTCTGGGGTCAGACTTTTCTCGTTTGAAGGATCGTCGTTACCAAGGATGGTTTCTTGGAATCGGGGCTGTTTATGGTTACTCGTGGATACTTTCTAAACATTGGAATTTCGAAGCGGAAATAGGTTTCGGGTATGTCTATACGCGGTATGATGTTTACCCTTGTACTTCATGTGGTACCAGTATGGCGAAAGATCGGACACATCACTATGTGGGGCCTACAAAGGCAGCTTTGAATTTTGTTTACTTGTTTTAAAAGAACGATTATGAGAAAGATATGGTGTTTAAGCTTGTTGCTATTATCATGCGTGGCAAGTATATATGGACAAAAATTTGCTGATGGTCGGGGAGAGGTAAGGAATATTGATGTGGTACGTGGGGAGAATTCCTTGTTTGTTTCGATGACCGTGGATGTGTCTGCTTTGGATGTTGCCAGTAATCGAGAGTTGCTCCTTATTCCGGTGTTAAGAGGGGGGCAAGATAGTATTCAACTTCCGTTTATGATTATTGCAGGGAGAAACCGGTATTATTATCATTTGCGTAACACTCCTGTTACGGACGGTATTATTTTAGAGCGTGCGGGTAAGACGGAGACGATTAATTACCGTGCAGTGATTCCTTTTGAAAACTGGATGTCGACGTCAGCGCTTGTGATGGACGAAAGTTCGTGCGGGTGTCGAGGTGAAGAGATGGGAGATGATCACCGTGTGACACTATTCCGGTTTGAACCGAAAGTTTACACGCCCGTGTTTGTTTATTTGCCTCCTGATGTTGAACCCGTGAAGGTGCGTGAGGTGAAAGGATCTGCTTACATTGATTTTCCTGTGAATCGTACGGAAATTCACGAAGATTACCGGAATAACCCGGTGGAATTACGAAAGATCAGGCAGACGATAGACGTGGTGCGGAATGATCCGGATGTTCGTATAACCTCGTTAAGTATCAAGGGGTACGCTTCTCCAGAGGGTACTTACGCTAACAATACCCGTCTTGCTAAGGGGAGAACGGCAACGTTGAAAACGTATGTGCGGGAGTTGTACCATTTCCCGGATAACGTAATCTTGACATCCTATGAACCGGAAGATTGGTCCGGGTTGGAAGCGTACGTGGATAGTACAAATTTGAAAAACCGGGATGCGATACTGGCACTTATCCGTTCGAACGTAGAACCGGATGCTAAGGAGAAAATGATAAAATCGACATATCCGGAGGATTATCAGTTCTTACTTAAAAATGTGTATCCCGGTTTACGGCACTCTGATTACGTGGTGCAATACGTGGTACGTACTTATACGAGTGCTGAAGAGATTCGTCGAATTATGAAAACTCAGCCTCAAAAACTTAGCCTCAGGGAGTTATATCTTGCTACACGGGATTTGGAACCGGGTAGTGATGAGTACAATGAGACATTTGAGATTGCCGTGAGGATGTTCCCGGGGGACGAGGTTGCCAACCTGAATGCCGCCAATGCCGCCATGGCAAAGGGTGACTTGAAGGGGGCTGCCCGTTATTTGGATAAAGCTGGAGACGGCAAAGAAGCGGTTTATGCTAGAGGGGTTTATGCTGCTCTTTCGGGGGATTACGACTCGGCAATGAGGTTTTTCGCTGAGGCTGCCCGAGGTGGTATAGCCGAAGCTGAAGATGCCCTGCACCAAATAGAAGAAGTAAAAAATGACCAATTTAAATAAAAAGTGAAAAAATGAAAAGAATGTGGAATTATTTCGCGAGCATTCTCGTGATGGGTCTGTTCGCCGGGTGTAGCAATGACACCCTTACAGGTGATGATCCAGACGGAGAACTGAATGGATCTAAAGATGCCGTTTACATGAATGTATCGGTACAGCTCCCTGCCGGGGGAGGGATCGCTCGTAGTGAAACGAACACACCGGAAAATGGAGATTATGGAACCAGTACGGGTGGAACTGAAGAGGGGAAGGACTACGAGAATAACGTGGGAGAAGTTTTGCTCGTGTTGGCAACAACAGATGACAAATTTATCGCTCATAGTATCGTGGAGGAAACGAATAACGCCATAAAAGTATTGACGGAGTCATCTTTCAACACGACTAAAAAAATCAGTAAATCGATATTGGGTGATTATTATTCTAAGGATAATGTAGATCCCAACGGGAATTTGAAAAACGATGAAATTCACGTTTATGTATTCTGTAATCCCACGCAGGACTTGAAAACTGTAATTACTGCAGCAACACAGGGGTCAACAGATTGGGTGAATGCGATCGCCAATGTTTCGGAAGAGATTTGGAAAGAAAAAAGTTTTTTGATGTCTAATGCCGTAATTGCGAAAAAGAAATTACCTAAAAAATTGGATTATTGGAATGATTACACATCCGAGAGTAAAGCGTTCGATTTGTCTGGGAATAACGGTAATGGTACCGATAAGGAAGTTAATAACGCTGGGGCTATAAAAGTGGAACGTTCCGTTGCTCGTTTTGATTTTAAAGATGCAAGTGAAGGCGGGGATAATACTTATAATGTTGTCAAAAGAAATGATCAAACCATCATGCAAATTCAATTGCAAAAGATGGCATTGGTGAACATGAGTAAGGAATTCTATTACTTGCGCCGTGTCTCTGAAAATGGAGAGAAGGAAGGTTGGAATATTTGTGGAGTAGAAACTGCAGAGAACTACGTGGTAGACACAGATTACGATTATAAAAAAGTGACGGATGTTGATGTAAATACTTATGAGGAGCATTTCATGTATCCTCTTGGAAATGTGACTGATGGTGTGTGGAAAATAGATGTGGCGGCACGCGGACAATGGGATACTTATGATATTGCTGATGTATTGAAGGGTACAGAAGATAATTATAATAAAAAAGAATATAAGATTTGGCGTTATGTAACGGAAAATACCATACCCGGGATACCACAGCAAAAACAAGGGTTTTCTACCGGAATTGTTTTTAAAGGTAAAATGATGGCACCCGAAGGTGCAGATCCAGAATCTTCTTTGGTACAGGCTCTTGATTCTAAAAATATTACGGGAGATCCTAAGAAAGATAAAATACTTTACACGTATTTGACGAATATTTATGTGACTTGGAAAGAAGTACGTGCCGCAGCATTAGAATCTGGGGCTAGCAGAGAATTTTATAAGGCTGTATTTGGAGCACCTAAAAATGCGGAAGATATTTGTGTAGAGGAAGATGGTGACGTAAAGAAAGTGGCAGTATATAGTAATGATCCTGAGAGTCCTGATTATTTATGGAATCAATGGCATGAAAATAACATAAATAATAATGCGTATTGGGATAGCTTCAGAAAGGCTGCGGTAAAATCCTTGTTTACCATTTACCAGTCTAGTAGTGAAGAGGGTAGTGTTCCCGGGTATTATTGTTATTATTTCTATTGGAACCGGCATAACGATAATGGGGAACTCGGACAAATGGGGCCGATGGAGTTTGCCGTGGTACGTAATAATGTTTACAAGTTAGCAGTTACGGGAATAAATAAACTCGGTCATCCGCGGATCTCGGATAACGATCCGGATCCCGTAGATCCGGATGATCCGGATGAAAGTGGCGATGTTTACTTGACGCTTTCCGTAGAAGTATTGCCTTGGACAGTTCGTATAAATAATATCGAATTTTAAAAATTAACATGCAAAGTAGAAAACGAAATATAGTTTCAAGAATCATCGGTGCGGCACTCTGTGTTGCATCGATGAGCTTTGCTTTCTCTTCGTGCGAGAATATATATGAAGATCTTGACCCATGCGCACACGGAGTATCGCTTCGTTTTATCTACGATTACAACATGGAGTTTGCCAATGCTTTCCCCAAAAAGGTGGATTGCTTGACGCTTTATATATACGATGAGAAAGGAAATTACGTGGATACTCGTGTGGTGACGGGACCGGAATTGCGGGACGAAAGTTACCGGATGACGTTGGACCTGGAGCCGGGGAATTATCGCTTCGTGGCTTACGGGGGAATGGCCTGCGAGAAAAGTTCTTTTTCCATGCAGACACCGACAGGGGGAAGCGAGTATCGCAATGCACGGGCAAGGATGGATGAGGATTGTTTGACGAATCCCGACCGAAAAAAATTGCACGATATGTATTGGGGGCAGCTTACGCTCACCACGGCGGACTTGTATCAAGAGGGGGTGGTGGAGATGATGAAGAACACGAACAATATCCGGATCATGTTGCAACAGATGAACGGCGATCCGGTAGATGACAAGGATTTTGATTTCGAAATTACGGATGACAACACGTTATTTGCTTGTGATAATGATTTAATCCCCAATGGTGAAATCGTGTACACGCCTTGGGCGAGAGGACAAGTTTCGGCAGGATTGATGGGGAATAACAAGGAGGTTATTATGGCGTATGCGGAGTTCTCGACTTCACGGCTGATGCTCAAAAATAGTCCGAAACTCGTGATTCGCCGGAAGGCGGATGGCGGGGAGGTAGTGAACATCCCGTTGAATAATTATTTGTTGGCGTTTAGGAGTGAGTTTCATCGAGATATGGACAAACAAGAATTCTTGGATCGGGAGAGCGAATGGTCGATGTTGTTTTTTCTTGATGCTAACCACGTGTGGTTGAAAACGGAGATAAAGATTAACGATTGGGTTGTTAGAGTCAATGAGATTCAAGAATGAAAAAGGTTGCTTGTGTTATCATATTTTGGTTGACGGCATCCTTGTTGATAGGGGGATGTAGCCGGGATGCGAAGGAGGATGCCGGGGAAGAGGTTCTGGTGAACCTTAATATCAGTGTGGCGTTGTCCGATGTGGCACAATCCATGGCTCGTGGTGTAGAGGAAGATGCGGGGGCGAAAGGGGAACACGAGAAGATGCAAAGATTGCGGGTGATCGTAGTGCGGGAGAATGATGTGGTCGAGAAAAATGATTTTATAGGTCCTTTGTCCCCCACCATGGTGAGTGATCGTGTGTCGGGTAAATTTGAGGTGGTTAGTAGGGAGTGGAAACGGATTTATCTTTTCGTGAATGAGGATAATGAGCAAATCAAGGTTGGTCAAGGAGATAGTAATGATGCACTCACCTTGGCTCGTTTCCTTGATAATATAAAGGTCGGGGAAGTATTCCCGACAGAAGAAGTTACCAATCTGGTTGTTCGGGTGGACGTGCCTTCCGGGCAGCTCGTGGGGGCTTTGCCCATGAGCGAGTGCCATCAAGTGTATGTACCCAAGATGGATAGCGAGTGTAAACTTTTCGTGACAAGGGCTGCCGTGAAATTCACGTTCAGGATAACAAACAGTAGTGCGGTCGAGAAAAAATTGACCGGATTGACTATTAAAGATATGGCGGATAAAGAATATTATTTGCCGCGTAACGCTAAATACGAGAGCGAGAATATTGAGGGAAAAGAGTATTTAACGATAAAAAGTTTTGATGTACCTTCATTTGTCAGGGAATACGATTACAACGAGGATTTAGAGATCACGTTACCCGCGATGAAAGAAGGGGATACTCCGATACTTACAGAATTGTCGCCTATTTATTTACTGGAGGGAAAACGAGAAGGGAAGTATTCCGTGGGTATCACGGTGAACGGAGTTTATCTAGAAGGGGAACTTGATAATTTGCCTGATAAACTACCAAGAAACACGCATGTCGTGGTTTATATCACTCTTACCGATAAAGAGTTAGAATTCGAAGTTAATGTTGAGCCTTATAGGGAAGTTGAATTAAAGCCGGGTTTCGGGTTATAACAGAAAATAGCTGGAAATATGAAACGGGATTTAATATATAGTCTTTTATGCATGTTGTTCATTTGTTTTACTGCTTGCGAGGATGAACCACTGGGAGAAGGAGATGATTTTACCCCCGGAGCCAAAAGTACGGTGACTGCTATCGTGGAGTTCAAACCGTTGGTTCCCGCATTGAATGGGGCGAGCAGGACTGCGGGGGATGCGATAAAAGTGATTAACGATTTGTGGGTATTGTTGTACTCGGAGGATGGGAATTTGGTTGAAATGAAAAAAATTGAAGGTTTGCAGCCAATTCCGGTTAATAGGGAGGATCTTAAACCGGGAGAACCCTATGCGGAATCGGAAACTTCCCGTGTATCGTTTAGATTGGTTGTTCCTCAGGGGAGGTACTATGTTTATGCAGTTGCCAATCTGGATTTGGATCACCCCAAATACGAAGCGTCAATTCAAACACGGGAAGGGTTGAAAGGAATATCTTTCGATTGGGACACCAAGGAGATAGCAAATAACAGCCAAATGTTTGGTCATTTTTCAGTGGATGAAAAAGTACTTGCCAAAGAAGAATCGGTGTTAATCAATAAGAATACAGCGAAGTTGCATGCGTGGGTGCGGCGTGCTGCATCGAAGGTGACTGTTGCTTATGATGCCTCCGGATTGAATGAAGGTGTTTTCGTTTACCTTAAATCGGTTCAGATTAGAGATATTCCTAAGACTTGTTTTTTGGGCAATACGAATAAAATAGAGGAGCAGGGTGATCTTTTTGAAGGGGAAATTATACGTTATTATGAGGGAGAGAAGCCGACATTTAACGAAAACTATCGTGCGCGATTATCAAGCGGTAAGTTCACGTATGGCGAACATGGTGAAACATCCGATGCTTTGTTCTTCTTTGAAAATATGCAGGGAGGGGGAGATGATATGCCTGATAAACGTCAAGATGCAGATGGAAAGGAAGGACTAGATTATCCCGGTTTGCCTGGTGCCCCGACCTATCGCCCTAAAGATGGTGTGCCTTGTGGTACCTATATCGAAGTGGACGCTTATTATGTTTCCATTAATTCCGAAAAAGTGGGTAGTGGTCCTATTAAGTATCGTTTCATGCTTGGCAAAAATGTTACAACTGATTACAATGCCGAACGAAATTATCACTATAAACTTACGTTAGTATTGAAGAACTTTGCCAATGATGTGGATTGGCATATCGAGTATGAAGAGGAAGTGCCCGGAATCGAAGTACCACAGCCTTATTACATTTCCTATCTTTATAATCGTACCATGGATTTCCCTTTAAAAATCAATACTGCCGGAGCTGAACTTATATCTTTGAATGCGAGAATTATATTCAACAATTGGGCTCCGGAGGGAGCCTCGACGCTTGATTATGCTCATGATTATGATTATGCCGTGAAGCCTACTGCTGAAAATAATGCGCCTTGGAACGGTTTTCTTTCTCTTCGCAAGACTACGGCTAAGGTGCTGACAGTTGACGAGAAACAAGCGTCAGAGGCTGCAGGTGTGGAATATGTTGGAACTACGGAAAAAGATCTTGGTAACAAGCTCTACTATGAAAATGAAGAGAGGGGAATAAGAAGTTACTCCGTCACTAAGGGACAAATAGATTACATAGATGATAAGGATGGTAATTATAGTATAAAACCTACCGAAGGAAATAAGACTGTCAATGTGATGGTTCCGATGTACACCCGGGCGAAACAGATGATTGCCACTACCGCTTATACTGGTAATAATCCTTATGTTGCTTACCAACGTCGGGCAGAAGTGGAATTTACTGCAGAAATTAAATTTGATGATGAGAGGGGAGTGCAAACATTGAGAGATACGGCAAAAATCTTTCAGGTGCGACGTGTCGTTAATCCCAAGGGAATTTATCGGAGTGCGGATAATAGCGAATCTTTTCATGTCAAACTAATGAGATTGCCGAAGGAGGAGGCTGAGGAGTTTGAAGTTTTCCCATCTGAAGGTCCTTGGCGGGCGTATATTCCCCAAGAGGTGGATGGACTCCCTTTTAAAGGCGATGATTTTATTACATTCAATGGCGGTCAGAAGGAGGTAACTGGGAAGACAGGAAGTCCTATTGAATTTAAGGTGAATTTTCCAAAGAGACCCAATGAGGGGGAGGGTTATCACACGGTGATACGTGTGGACTATCATAATTACACTTGCCAACACCTGATTTTTGTTACACGGGGAGATGCTCCGGTGCAACTTGTGGATAATGGAGCAAAATGGCATATCAGTAATTTAGTTAGCGAGACGCAAGAGGCTGCGAATCCTCTTGACGAAGGTTCCTTGTTTCGCTTCAATAACTTAGAGCAACCCATTGCGTCATCCAATCAGGAAAATTCCCGAAGCCCATGGACTAATGTTAAAAAAGAAGATTTTAAAAATGCTAAAGATAAGCTTTTTACAATAGTTGGAAGTGAAAAAACTTTGCGATGGGAAGAAATAAACGCTGGCACTTCCAACACATCTCCCACGTGGAAGGTGAAATTAGGAGATGGAGTAAGAATTGCAAAGTACGAGGATTATAAAGCACTTTTTGATGATAAAAATATCCAACAGGGGTATGGGGTACTTTATGGCGATGAGGCTAATGCAACTTGTACAAAGATTCAAGACGTTTATGAATATCGTGTGGGAGCGGATGGAAAACGTGTTAGTGGTTATGGCATGAGAGGATGTTTCGTGTATAACAAGAGTAATGGTAAGCATGTGTTTTTCCCTGTAGGAGCATCGGGATATGGACACCGAAGAAACTATGATTATGAGCCGTGGGGGGGAACTCCCTTTAATGCGAATACTAATGCAAGGGGAGTACTTAGATATGCTTCCGGGAGAATAGATTATTATCCCAGTCCTAAAAGTAATCCTTTATTCTATGATCTATTCCGGCGACCAGGTGCGATTTATTGGTTGAATAATAAAGTAAACCCAGGTTCTATAATTGCTTGGGATATAAATTATTTTACTTTTGATTTTAACTCGTTAGATCATGCTAATGTTTTTCCGAAAAACGGTGGTGGAGATGGCAAAAGTGATGCTTGTTTTATCCGTTGCGTGGAAGATTAATTTTTTTGCAACCATATATCATGACCGTGACTTGTTGGGATACTAGTTGCGGTCGTTTTTATTTGATGAGAGTGTGCTACATTTCTTACGATTATGGCTGTAATAACTAGGGAAGAATGTGCCGTTGTTTGGGGTATAACGAGGAAACAGAGGAAAAAATAGTATTTCTTGTTGAAAAATAGTAATCATGCCATCTCTTTAGATTTAGCAATATAGTCTGTTTTTGGTTAATTCTAAAAATAGAAAAAGTATTGAAAAATGAAAAAGTATTTATATATTTGCAGGTATGATACGAATAGGTGGGAGAGCCTGCCTTTTAAAATATTGTGAGTTTGTGCTAATCTTTATCTGAAAATCGCCAATTTGAAGTAGTAAGATTAGACGGTGAGTTCACGCTGGTTAGGCGTGGATCGTTGTCTATTTACTACAAGGCGTTTGGCGATGCCTCAGATAAGATAGAACTGTTGACGGTCCTCGCTTTTTTTATTGTATCATTTTTTGCCGGTGGGGATCGGCACTATAAAAGAAATTTTCGATTGATAAAGGATATTAAGGTTGCAACTTGATTAAAATAAACGGAATGAATAAATACCCAAAATTTATAAGGCATGAAAAATTAGAGAGATTTTTCTTATTAGAAGGATGAAAAAAAGAGGGTGAATCCTAAACTTTGCACGTTGAATATCACCCCCTTGCATCATTAGTTTTATAAACCAATTAATTATCAAAGTTATGAAAAAAACTTATGACAGGAAATTTTTTCGGCAAAAATTGCTATCGGAAAAAAAGACCGTCACCGCGATTTCCCGCTTGCTTATCATCTTATTGCTGGGCTTTCCCTTGTTGACAAGAGCCGGGACGAGTGGTTCAAGCCGGGGAGAGATCGATCCTTTATCGGGAACTTCCACACGGCAAGATTCGGTTGTAGCGGCAGGGAAACCGGGAAATCAGAAACTAGGATTTTACGAGGGAGAAGTCATGGACACGGAGGGCAATCCGTTACCCGGAGTGACCGTTTTGTTGAAAGGGACCCAAACGGGTACTTCTACGGACACGCACGGTGCATTCCGTTTCCCGGCAACAAAGGCGGGGAAAACTATGCTGGTCTTCTCGTTTATCGGGATGAAACCGGTGGAAAAGGACGTGACTCCGGGAAAGAAAGTGATCGTCACGATGGAAGAGGAAGTAGAAGGTCTTGAGGAAGTGATCATCACGGGTATCTACTCCCGGGATAAGAATAGTTACACGGGGTCGGCATCCACCTATTCCGCCAAGGAGTTGAAAATGGTTGGTGCTCAGAATATCATCCAGAGTTTGAAAACGCTGGACCCGGCCATGATGGTCTTGGAGAACAAACAATGGGGATCAGACCCGAATCGTATGCCCAAAATTGAAATCCGGGGAAAGACGAGCGTGGTCGGATTGCAGACAGAGTTTGAGAACGACCCCAATCAGCCCTTGTTCATCTTGGATGGTGTGGAGACCACGCTGGAAACCATCATTAACCTAAATATGGATCGGGTGGCAAGCGTGACGATCTTGAAAGATGCAGCGTCCACGGCTATCTACGGGTCGAAGGCGGCTAACGGGGTGATTGTCGTGGAAACGAAATCACCGGAGTCAGGCCAGTTACGGCTGTCATACAGTGGGAATTACGGGATCTCGTTTGCCGATTTGTCGGATTACAATTTAATGAACGCTTCCGAAAAACTGGAATACGAGTTATTAGCCGGGCGTTATTCTCCCATGGAAGGATATGACGGTTTTGTTGATAAACTTCAGAAAATGCAGGATTATTATTCCCGGTTAAAAGAAGTGCTGAGAGGGGTGGACACTTATTGGTTAAGCGAACCGTTACGAACCGTCTTCAATCATTCTCATAACTTGTACATTGACGGAGGTGACCAAGCCATGCGTTACGGTTTGGGTATCAGCTACAATAACCGTGATGGTGTGATGAAAAAGTCCAACCGTGACGGTATGGGAGTGAACATTGACTTGATTTACCGTAAAAAAGGTTTACTCTTCTCGAACAAAGCGAGCATGGATCTCTCTAATTCTGACCGGGAGCCGGTGGCTTTCTCCGAATTTTCAAGAGCAAACCCGTATTACCGGAAAAGACAGGAAAACGGTACAATTCCCATGTATTTGGAGAGAAAGACAGGGTTGTACGGGGAGGATATGCTGAATCCCTTGTACGTGTGGAACATTGAAAACACGAATACAACCAAGGATCTCGCGTTGAGGGACAATTTCACGATGGAATGGACTACCTTCGATGCCCTGAGACTCCGGGCTCGGTTGGGTATATCCAAGAGCATCTCGAAAACAGAAGCATTCAAGTCCCCGAATCACACGGATTTTTTGGAGACGGAGAAATTGAAGAAGGGTTCTTTCTCGTCTAATCAGCATGAAAGCTTCTCGTACAATGGTGATTTGAACATTATTTTTGGTAAAATATTTAAGAATGTTCATCAAGTAAACTTTGTTGGAGGATGGTCTTTTAGTGAATCTCGCTCGGAAGCATCCGGTTACAGCGTGGTCGGGTTTAACGATGACTTCCACAAGAATCCTGCCTATTCCACGGGTTTCAGGGAAAATCAAAAGCCTACTTACTCGAAAGATCGTCGGCGTTCCACCAGTTTTTTCATGAACTTGAACTACTCGTATGACAATCGTTATCTGATGGACTTCAACCTGCGAGCTGACGGGACTTCCGTTTTCGGCAGCAACAAACTTTTCTCCACGACGTGGGCTGTCGGTTTGGCATGGAATGTTCATAACGAGGAATTTATAAAAAAATTGGGGTGGATCAACAATTTGAAAATCCGGGGATCAATCGGTAATCCGGGAAACGAAAACTTCGATGCCTACATATCACAAAAGACCTACGTGTATAATGTCGAGTTGCAAAATATGTTCGGGGCGAGTGCGTTGATTCAGAAGTACGGGAATAAAAACTTGGAATGGCAGCGAACCGTGGATAAAAACATCGGTGTCGATCTGTCTGTTTTGAACAACCGGATTCGTGTGACTTTTGACTATTATTTCAAAGATACGGACCCTTTGCTGGTTTCCATCGGGATGCCTCCTTCTGCCGCGGCGACGAGCTTGTACACGAACATGGGAAGGCAAATTTCCAGGGGATGGACGGGAACATTGAATTATGTTTTTCTGCGGAAAAAGGATTTGTCTTGCAGCGTAAACATGAACGCACGGGCGAACCATTCGGAATATCGTGACATCGGGGATAAATTGGATTACTTGAACAAAGTGGGGAGTTCTACTGCCTTAAATCGTTATTACGAGGGTGGTAGCCCGGACGATTTGTGGGCTGTTCCTTCTTTGGGAATCGATCCGGCTACCGGGCGTGAAGTCTTCTTGAAAAAGGATGGAACGCAAACTTTCTTGTATTCCGCGTCCGACGAGGTGATCGTGGGATCATCCGTTCCGGATGTAGAGGGAATTGTCGGAATGTCATTCTATTACAAGAAATTGTCTGCCTCTTTCAGTTTCCGTTATAGCTTGGGCAAAGAGACCATGGCCTCGGCATTGTATGATAAAGTGGAGAATATCACCCAAGACAATATCGGTAGGAATCAAGACAAACGAGCTTTGTACGACCGTTGGAAGAAACCGGGAGATAAGGCAAAATTCAAGGCGATAGATGATTATTCTTCCACGCCGATGTCTTCCCGTTTCGTGGTGACGGAGAACACTTTTTCCGGTGAATCCATTTCAATCGGTTACGATATGGACGCTGCATGGTTGCGGGTAGCGGGAATTCAGGGAATGAATTTCCGGGTTTACATGAATGATATTTTCCGGATCTCTTCTTTTAAAGAGGAGCGGGGTCTGGATTATCCTTTTGCCCGTTCGGTAAGTTTTTCCTTAGGTGTAAGATTTTAAAACAAGTGTGGATATGATACGAAAATTGAAATTATTAGTGTGCGTGGTGCTTGGCGCCCTCACGTTGTCTTGCTCCGATTGGTTGAAAGTCAGTTCGGAGGACCGGATCATGGAGAACGATCTTTTCCGTACTCCCCGGGGATTCATGACGGCGTTGAATGGTATTTATATAGACTTGTTGAATTCAAGTATGTACGGGAAGACTCTGACGTGGGGAATGACTGATATTTTGGCACAATACTATACCTGCCGGGAGAAGGATCATAGTTATAAATCTTTGGCAGATTTTGATAACGTGACCCGGAATAATGCCGTGAGTGGTTGTTGGAATCGGTCGTACGCCCTTTTGAATAACGTCAATACTATACTGGAGCATTGCGAATCCGACCGGAATGTGCTGGATGATACCTATTATCACATGATCAAGGGAGAGGCTCTGGCTCTACGTGCTTTGTTACATTTCGAACTGTTCCGTATATTCGGTCCCAGTTATAGCAAGGACAAGGAAAAAGAGTGTATCCCTTATGCTTTGACTTCCGAGACAAAGGTGAATCCTTTACTACCGGCAAAGGAAATCGCCCGGCTGATTATGGAAGATTTGAAAAATGCGGAGGAGTCGTTGACCGGGTATGACCCCGTGATTGAAACAGGGGCCGTGTGGGGTGATGATCCGGAAGGGGGCGTGAATGATATGCGTTATCGCTCCATGCGTCTGAATTACTATGCCGTCCAGGCTTTATTGGCCCGTGTGGCTCTCTACTGCGGGGAAAAGGAGGTCGCTTGGGAGTACGCGGAGAAAATGATTCGCGGGATACACGAGGAACATAAATGGTTCCCCTTCGTGACCCGGGAAGAAGTGGTGACGACAGATAAAGAAGATCGTATTTTCCAAAGTGAAATCTTGTTTGGCCTGTATAACCTGAAAAGAAAGGAAAGTGTTTATGAGGTCGGTTTCGGGGCTAACTTGAAACAAGGTAGCGTGTTACGTATTGATAAGGACATTATGCAGAATATATACGACGGAGATGACAATGATTTCCGGCTTGCATACTGGTTCGCGGAAATGGTTGATCCGGATAATAACTCGTATCTCCACGTGATCAAGTACAAGGATGTGGATGATATTGACACGAAAACGAAAATTAGCAAGGGCTATCGTTATATCATGCCTGTACTCCGGGTGTCCGAAGTGTATCTTATCGCGGCCGAGTGCTGTCCGGACCCGAAAGAGGGACGGAATTATCTGAATGCGGTGAGAACGGCACGTAATGTGAAAAACATTCAGGATGATGCCGATCTGACTGCGAGTATCGAGCAAGAGTACAAGCGGGAGTTTGTGGGTGAAGGACAGTTATTCTGGCTTTATAAACGCAAGGGGAAAACCGAGATTGCATCCGGCGAGAAACAGGGAAACGTTGTTTCGATGGAAGAACGCTTTTACTTGTTTGATCTGCCGCAGTCGGAACAAGATTATAGAAAAGAAAACGATCTTGGTAAATAATTAAAATGTCTTCGTATGAAAAAATATATATTTCTATTAGTTGTCGTTTTGTCATTTCTTGGGTGTGAGAAAGAAATGATGGATTACGAGGGGAAAGACGGGGTTTATTTTTCGGTACAGGAAGTACCACCCAGTTTATATGGTGATCCGGAAATTTGGTCTCATATGGACACTACATTGATCCCCTTTTCCTTGTTGTTGGAAAATGATAGTACGGTGCGATTGAAAGTCCGGGTGATGGGGGATGTCGTGAATTATGACCGCTATTTTACCGTATCGGTCGTCGATTCGTTGACTACCGCGTTAGTGAACGAGGATTACGCTCCCCTGGAGGAACGTTACGTGATTACCGCCGGGGAACGTGACGGATTCGTGGAATTCACGGGATTCCGTCAGGCGAAAATGTTGGATTCGACGTATTACGTGACCTTGCAGTTGATGGAAAATGAGTATTTCTCGTTACCGATGGATGTGTGGAGACCCTTGGAAAACAAGGATTACACGAAAGAGATACAGAATGTTGTTCGTCACGTGGTGGGTCTTTCAGACGAGGTTTTCATGCCGAAGGCGTGGACGGTGAATTATTTTGGTCCCTACTCTAAAAAGAAAGTCAAATTACTGTGCGAGATGTTCGGTTTGAAGATGGCTGATTTTGATAACGTGATCGAAATGGATATGGAAAGACAACGCACGTATGCCCAAGGGTTGGATAAATACTTGAAGGAGATGGAGGCAAAGGGGCAGACCGTTTACGAGGACGAGAAGGACAAGGATGGTAATCCGGTGAAAATGGCCGTGGGACCTTTAATTTAGTAATGTTGAATAATGAAAGTTATGAAAAAGAAACTAAGTTTACTCGTGCTATTCGCGATAGCTTTATGCATGGGATGTTATGATGATAAAGGGAATTACGATTACCATGAATTTAATGAAATCACTATCGGTGATCGTGGTTTTGACACGGCTTATATCCTCACGTCGTTCGTGGACACGCTCCGGATTTCACCCGAAATTGATTTCAAGTTGGCGGAAAACTCACATCTGAAATTCGAGTGGGTGGCCCGGTCTAATGGAGTCGATTTTACAGAATACCCTCTTGGGAATGAGCGTGATTTGGTCTTTCCCGTAAGTCTGCCAACGGAGACCTACACGTTGTATTTTAAGGTGACGGATACGCTGAATACAATGGAATATTGGAATGCGACAGCGATGCAGGTTCAAGATTTGCTTACCAGCGGTTGGATTATTCTCGGGGAGAACAGTAACGGGGAGGCCCAACTGGACATGATTACTTATTCCGTGGACACGATGGTGTTGAAAGATATGTTGCACGATAGCGGGCTGCCCGTGTTGAGAGGTCCGGTGAAAGTATGGGTGGTTGATAATTACAGGGATAACATGATTCACATTTCGACGGAAGACGGTACGTACCGTTTGGATCGGGATAATTTCAAGGGAGGTGACCACACGCATCTGAAGTATAATTTTTATGACCCGGAGGCATTGGATCATTTCGTTCTTCAGGAGGTTGCTCAACTTCGTAGCTATAACAGGGCAGCAATTATTGATAATAAGTTGTTTCATAACGGTTTCTTGATCTCCAGTTCCGTATTCCAGAATCCGGCGAATCATTATCAGGGAACTTACGATCTTTTCTCTATCGGGGACAAGATTGCTTATAATCCGAAGGCTATGGCGTATTATTATATGTTGTACAATAATGATGCGAAACGTTTTGTTTATACCGGGGGAAGATCTTACGGGTCACCTGTGGGATATTGTGACACGCTGAAAGATACACGGGATGACGTGGAAATTTTCTCTTGGAAAACGGGGCTGGATTACGTGACAAGTATAAGTAGTCGTTTGTTGGACGGGTATTCGTTTACCGTGTTGACTGATAGCAAGGGGAGTTACTACTTGTATTGCTATGCGTTGAAGTACCAGTGGGGCTGGGAAAGTATCGAGAAGAAGAAAAAATACTCTTTGGATAAAGTCACGGATATTGACAAGGCGAAATTCTTCGGGGTTAGTGCGCAAAGAACCTATTTGATTTACGCTACCGGTTCGAAACTGTACGCGTATGATTACGTGGCGGAAAAAGTGCAATTACTTAGGGATTTTGGTGGTCAGGAAATAACGTTGCTACACTACGACATTTTGATTGACGTGGGAGCCGGTGATGATTTCTTCTACGTGGGTACTTACGATCCCTCGTTACCAAAGGAGACGGGAGGAACGCTGACAATGTACAAGGTGATGAATGATCCGAATAATATTATCGTGGAGGAGGTTCCCGGCTTTAGCTGGTCCGGGTTGTGCAAGATCAAAAGTATTGATTTCAAAAGATACTAGTATAGCTGTTTGAATTTTGAGAAAGGCACCATTCTAACGTGGAATACACGGGAGAATGGTGCTTTTTATGTCCGAGATGATGCATGATTAGTGCTGACGTTAGTTCCGATTACATTTTTATTAGTTGATGAATACCGGATGATTACCGTCATGAACCTTATAGATACCTTATAGAAACCTTATATGAACCTTATTCTAAATAAGGTTCATAAAGTATATTAACAAGTTATTGAAAATATTGTGTTAGGTAGTGATCAGGTATTGATCATCTATCGTAAACAAATTCAGAATTGACGTTGGCATGAATAAGTACAAAAGGCAACATGAAGATTTGTATTGATGTTGATTTATTGGGATAAAATTACTTAATGGCACTGATTTTCAGTGTAAAAGCTCGCTAAATATCAGTTTCTTTTGTTATTTTTGTAACTCTTGATGGCATATAACTACGAGACATTTTAGAATGAGATGACCGAGATAAATATAAAATGCTTGCAGAAATATAGCGAATACTAGGTGTTAATAAAATTCTAAGTAACAGAGAATAAGGAAATGGATAATTGTAACATAGATAGAAAATTAGATGAAAGAGCAGAGGCTCTATTCGCTAGAATTTCTTTATTAATAGAGACTGCACGTAAAAATATTGCATCTACGGTAAATATCACAATGGTATATGCTAATTTTGAAACAGGTAAGTATATTGTTGAGGATGAACAACAGGGGGCGCATCGGGCTGAATATGGGAAATCTGTTCTGAAACAGTTATCTCAAAAACTAATAGAAAAATACGGAAGGGGATGGTCTGTTGAGAATTTGACACTCTATCGAAAATTTTATTTGGTTTATGCAGATTCGGTAAACATGATTGATCCGATTCAGAAAAAGTCACTTGGAAAGGATTTCGTAAACACTGTTTACGAAATTGGTAAGTTTGAAGCGTTCTCGCAAATTTCTCAAAAGAGTTTTACGCTAAGTTGGTCACACTATCTGATATTGATGCGTATAGAAAATCCTTCTGAACGTAGTTTTTATGAGATAGAATGTGCACAGCAACAATGGAGTGTCCGGCAGTTACAGCGTCAAGTGAATTCCAGTCTGTATGAACGTTTGGCATTAAGTCGCAACAAACATGAGGTCGTTCGTTTGTCAAAGGAGGGCCAAACAGTAGAAAAATCATTGGATCTTATAAAGAACCCCTTGACGTTAGAATTTTTAGGATTGAAGTCAGAGACGACATATTCAGAAAGTAAATTGGAAACAGCAATCATAGATAAGCTACAAGATTTTTTACTTGAATTGGGCAAGGGTTTCCTATTTGAAGCAAGACAAAAGCGTTTCACGTTTAATGAAGAACATTTTTTTGTTGATTTAGTATTTTACAATCGCTTGTTACAGTGTTATTGTTTGATTGACTTGAAGATAGATAAACTGACACATCAAGACTTGGGGCAGATGCAAATGTATGTCAATTATTATGACAGATATGTGAAGCAGTCTTTCGAGAAACCTACTATTGGCATCTTACTTTGTAAAGAACAAAATGAGGCTTTGGTGAAACTGACATTACCGGACGATGCTAATATTTACGCTACGCAATATGCACTCTATCTGCCTAATAAACAATTATTGCAAGCAAAATTGAACCAGTGGGCAGAAGAGTTTAAAGCGAACCATGATGAACTTGAGCATCCCTAGGTGTGGAGGGAATTGATTCGTTTATAAATCGGTTAAAAGCAACGTATTTACAGATATTTGTGATAAATTTGTAGGATACCAAAACAATTTATGGAAATGAAATCAATGATGATCTGTTTTTGCTTTTGTTGTCTGGGCTTTTGGGGGCATACGCTTTCTGCCCAAGAACAAGTTCGGGCGCTGCGGCCGTTGGAACAATGTACTTTGGTTACCGATCTGGCGGACCGGATTGAGGAAATACAAGTGATCCCGATTAAACAGCGTTTTGATGCCGAGTCATTGGAATGGATGAGGAAAAAATTGCTGATCGGACCTAATGGGGATTTGTTTCTCGTGTACGGGCGGGAGGTGATGTGTTTTGATGCTGCCGGGAAATATCAATTTTCAATGAAATATAATCAAGGGAAAGAATGTCCTTATCATCAGGATGCCTGTATCAGTGTGGATCAGAAAAAATTGTTGTTTGCGCATGGAGATAGTGAAGTCGTGTTTTTTGATTTGAATGATGGGCGTGAAATTGAGCGTCTCCCGATGAACAAGCCTCTACAATTGTTTGAAGAGATTGCTCCGGCTCCGGATGGAGGGTTTTATTATTATTCGATCTCGGCTCCTTGTACCAATAATTTTGAACGGGGACACCTCTTAGTGACCCGGTTTGACAAAAACGGGAAAAAGTTGGAGAGTTCTATTCCGCAGGTCGGGTTCACGGTGAATATTTTCCTCGTATCGCAGGCCGTAGGTAATACTTATCTGATTCGCACGCAAGGAGGTGATAACGCGTGTTACCGGGTGAATACGAAAGGAGAGTTGGAGAAGGCCTACACCTTTGATTTTGGCAAACGGGGGATACCGGATACTTACGGGATGTTAAAAGGTGATTTGATGTTACAGGATTACATGAGGGCAGATTATTACAAGATGCCGATCTATTTGTGTGAGGGTGGAAAATTCTTTTATTTCACCAGTTGCGGACCTCAGGCAGAGGCGTATAATTTCCTTTATGCCCGGGGTAAGGATTCGGGGATTTATTGGAAAGCGGATCCCGATTTGGAAATTCATTTTCTCTCAGCAGATGAGGACTATTTTTATGCGCTTTTAGAACCCGTTCCGGAAGAGATGATCCGGGAGACGCAAGACCCGTTATTACGGCAGATATTTAAACAGTTTGCCCTTTCGTTGGGAGAAAAGACGTTTACCCGATTGGTGAAGGTCAAGTTTAAATGAAGTCAGACTGGAAGTTAAGAGACTTGTGTGTTGTTGGTTTTATGTGAATTGTTAATTTGTTGTTTTTCTATTGTAATATTAAATATTATTCTGATCTTTGTATTAGCTCATTAACCAAGTTGTTAAAGGAGTTACGGAGTCGTTTGATTATTCAAGCGACTCTTGCCTTTGTTAGGGTAAACTATCCATGATTTTTTGTACTAGGGAATCTGGGGTATACATTTCATTCTTTAGTTGTTCTATCCATATTTTAGATGGATTACACCTTATAAGCAGTATGTTTTACTTGGGTTGTACAAATGTAGTAATTGTTCTTGGATATAAGATATACATTTTCAACTATTTATCTGTATCTTGCCAAAAGATTGAATATTCGTGAATTGTTTTGGTAAATTTCAAGTGGAGTTTGGTAGGTTGTTTATGAAATTAAATTTATTGGTAAATCTTCGTGATATATCGAAAAAATAGCGAATTTTACAAGATAAACGATTTATATATGGAAGTATTTTTGATCAGACATACGAAAACGGCGGTTATTCCGGGAACGTGTTACGGGAATTCGGATGTTGACGTGGCCGATTCTTTCCTCGAAGAGGCAGGGAAGGTGAGGGAGAGACTGAAAGGGGAGAGCTTTGATGCGGTGTATTCCAGTCCGTTACAACGTTGCAGAAAGTTGGCGGTTTACTGTGGTTACGAAAATCCGATTCTGGATGACCGGCTGAAGGAATTGAATTTTGGGAGCTGGGAGGGGCAACGTTGGGATGAGATTCAAGATCCTTGTTTGCAGGAATGGTATGATGATTGGTTGAGTATGCCTGCCGGAGGGGCGGAAAGTTTTTTGGAACAGTATAACCGGGTGTCGGCTTTCTTGGATGATTTGAAGGAGACGGGACACGAGAAGGTGTGTGTATTCGCTCACGGAGGGACGATCCGGGCTGCATTGATTTATGCCGGAAAATATAATTTTAATCAGGCATTCACGGATGACGTGGATTATGGTTCTCAGGTGAAAATGACGATATAGGGGTTACTCTTCTTCTTTCAACTTTTTGCGGATACCTCTTTCTATGGCTAGAACGAGGATGATGACCAGCACGATGATGATCACGCTGATCCAAGATTGGTATGATAACTCGGTGAAATCGGTCATGGCCAGTTTTGTGATGGCTGCAAGTATCAGGATATACAGGCACGTACGCACGTTCCGCAACTTCTTCTCGGTGGTAAGTTCGACATTCTTTTCAGTTGCTTTCTTTTCGGTTTCCATGACTTGGTATTTTAATGACGAGTACTGCCTTGTAAAGATATGAAATAATATTCAAATTTATTTGGGGAGAGAAAATAAATAAAAAAACCACCCGAAGGTGGTTTTGAGTTATTCTATCGTTTTGCTTCTTC
>ERZ833963.1861-NODE-1861-length-22777-cov-40.317754_pt1 | contig 22777 bp, 18 predicted proteins | sample MGYA00519693_ERZ833963 | MGnify/ENA primary metagenome ERZ833963 (study PRJEB31850, sample SAMEA3708748) | human gut metagenome | biome: human gut; feature: human-associated habitat; material: faeces | place: China | collected 2014 ... | reverse complement strand
TTGTTTTGCACAATTTTCCGGCGGACACAGCGGGTGGATGAGAACAGCTGCGGCGCTGTCGCCAAAGACAGCGCAAAAACAGCCCTGCGGGGCTTTTTTAGATGCGCGGCTCGCGTAATCCACCCGCGCCCACCAAGAAACAGCACCTAGAAACGTAAGTTTCCGGGTGCTTTTCGTTTGCTCGAACCCACTGTTCCACGACGGCAAGATGACCGACTGCATCCCCTCCGACGCCGACCTGCAGAAGGGCTTTGACTGCATCCCCCACTTCCCCGGCAACGAATAAACCGCATTCTTCCGGCCCCGCTGTGTGCTCCACGGCGGGGCCTTTTTCTGGGTGCATCACACCCCGGAAACAGCAAAAGCCCTCCGGCTTCAGGACCGGAGAGCTTTTGCGTTTGTTTTGGAAAAAAGGAAGAATGGACAAAGAGACAAAGGTTCTGATGCAGCTCGTGCAGACGGGTAATTACTCGCCGCGGACTGCTGCGAAACCGGCTTCCAGATCGGCAATGATGTCGTCGATGTGCTCGGTGCCGATGGACAGACGGATGGTGTTCTGGTAGATCTGCTGCTCGGCCAGCTCCTCATCGTTCAGCTGGCTGTGGGTGGTGGAAGCCGGGTGGATGACCAGGCTCTTCACGTCAGCGACGTTGGCCAGCAGAGAGAACACCTTCAGGTTATCAATAAACTTGAAGGCCTCTTCACGGCCGCCCTTGATGTTGAAGGTGAAGATGGAAGCACCGCCGTTGGGGAAGTACTTCTCGTACAGGGCGTGGTCCGGGTGATCCGGCAGAGAGGGGTGGTTGACCTTTTCCACCTGCGGATGGTTGGCCAGGAACTCCACGACCTTCTTGGTGTTCTCCACATGGCGCTCGATGCGCAGGCTCAGGGTCTCGGTGCCCTGCAGCAGCAGGAAGGCGTTGAACGGAGAAATGGTTGCGCCGGTGTCACGCAGCAGGATGGCGCGGATGTAGGTGACAAAGGCAGCGGGGCCGGCTGCGTCGGCGAAGGAAACGCCGTGGTAGCTGGGGTTGGGGTCAGCAATGTTGCCGTACTTGCCGCTGGCCTTCCAGTCGAACTTGCCGCTGTCCACGATGATGCCGCCCAGGGTGGTGCCGTGGCCGCCGATGAATTTGGTGGCAGAGTGCACCACGATGTCAGCACCGTGCTCGATGGGACGGATCAGGTACGGGGTGCCGAAGGTGTTGTCGATGACCAGCGGCAGGCCGTGCTTATGAGCGATGGCGGCAATGGCGTCGATGTCGGGGATATCGCTGTTGGGGTTGCCCAGGGTCTCCAGATAGACAGCCTTGGTGTTGGGCTGGATGGCATTCTCCACCTCGGCCAGGTCATGGGCGTTGACGAAGGTGGTGGAAACGCCGAACTGGGTCAGGGTGTGCTCCAGCAGGTTGTAGCTGCCGCCGTAGATGGTCTTTTGTGCCACGATGTGGTCACCGGCCTGTGCCAGTGCCTCAATGGTGTAGGTGATGGCAGCAGCGCCGGAAGCGGTAGCCAGAGCAGCCACGCCGCCTTCCAGAGCGGCAATGCGCTTCTCGAACACATCCTGAGTGGAGTTGGTCAGACGGCCGTAGATGTTGCCGGCGTCTGCCAGACCGAAGCGGTCCGCAGCGTGCTGGCTGTTGCGGAACACATAGGAAGTGGTCTGGTAAATGGGCACTGCGCGGGAATCGGTCGCGGGATCGGCCTGCTCCTGGCCAACGTGCAGCTGAAGGGTCTCAAATTTATAGTTAGACATTGTAGTATACCTCTCTCATTAAACTTTTAGTATAATTTCCTGATACAAAAACACCCGATACGCACTCAAGTTCCAGCGTACCGGGCAGATCATTTCCGTTTGCTTCTGTTCAACGCTCCATCGGCGTACACATTCGTGCACAGGAGGGCATCGTACAGGTCACGGTGAATTCTTCTGCCCGTTCCCCACACATTCGCCCACAGCGGAAGTTTGCATGCAGCAGTTCGTTCCAGATCAGTTTCATCTTCGTGCCCTCCTTTCCGGCTTTTTCCCACTCCTCTACAAACCCGGGAATCTCCATTTCAATTCCCCACAAGGTTTGTGGATTTGTTGTTCGCATTATATCTCCCAAATACCCAGTTTGTCAATAGGTTAATTCCATTTTTTTCAATTTTGCATTTTGTGCATGATGAACGGCCGCTGCGCGGTGCCGTGCCTTGTGCATTCCGGTCAAGAGTATTACTTTGCTTGATTTTCCGGCCCGTCCGACGGCGTACACCGGCACAAATTCATGCTCTGGTCACAAAACGGCAAAATCTACACCTTATAATAAGACCGGAATGACCCTTGTCAAACCGGCCAAAATCGTTTATGATACAGTCATTCGGGCCACCGCCCGGAAAGGAGCACACCATGCATACCGTTTTTCGTTTTCTCCGGCAGCTGCTGCTCACGGTGCTGCTGCTTGCCCTGCTGGTCCTCGTGGCAGCGGGCGGGTACTTTGCCGTCACAGGCCACAAACTCTATGAGAGCGCCATCCAGGTCACCCCCATTGATACCCTGTACAGCAGCATTTCGTCCCGCGAGGGGTTCGTTCCCTATGCCCAGCTGCCCCAGACCTACATCAACGCCGTGATCTCGGCGGAGGATTCCCGCTTCACCCACCACAAGGGTGTGGACCCGGTGTCCATTGCCCGGGCACTGGTGACCGACCTGCGCACCGGCAGCTTTGCCGAGGGCGGCAGCACCATCACCCAGCAGCTGGCCAAGAACACCCTGTTCACTCAGGAAAAGCATCTGGCCCGCAAGGCGGCGGAGATGTTCGCCGCCCTCGCCATTGAGAAGCAGTACAACAAGGAACAGATCTTTGAAATGTACGTCAACACCATCTATTTCGGCAGCGGGCACTACGGCATCGGCGAAGCCGCGCAGGGCTACTTTGGCAAAACGCCGCTGCAGCTCACCGACGCCGAAGCCGTGATGCTGGCGGGCCTGCCCAATGCTCCATCGGCCTACTCGCCCAACAGCAGCCCGGACCTGGCCGTCAAGCGGATGCAGGTGGTGCTCAACCGGATGGTCGGGTGCAAAAAGCTGACCCGGGAGCAGGCCGACGCCCTTGCCGCTGAGGCGGTCACCTTGCAGTTTTTGCCGGCCTCCTGACGCAGACCTGAAAAAGCTGCTGCATAAAACAAGTGCAGCAGCCTTTTTTCTGCCATTTTCCGGCACGCAAAAAGCACCGCGCAACGGGTCTACTTCCCGTTGCGCGGTGCTTTTTTACGGTATTTGGTTTGGAAAAGGAGGAATCATGTTGTCCCGGAGAAGGGATTTGCGGCGTTCCCTTCCGGTGATTCTATCTTACCAGAGAATTTCGGCAAAAGTGTTGTGCATCCGTGAATCTTTTATGAACCCTGACGTTTCTCATTCCGGTGCCTTCATGCTCTCCACCATGCTGATCTTCTTCACATGCCGCCGCATGACAAAGCAGACAGCCAGGGTAAAGATCATGGTCAGTGCCACGCTCAGCAGATAGCTGTGGGGGGCAATGGTCCGGATGAACATGAGCTGGTCCATTTCCACCGTGCGGATGATGAACTGATGCAGGGGGATGCCCAGCAGCAGGCCCACGCAAGAGCCCATGAGGGCCAGCAGGTCGATCTCCCGGAAGATGTAGCGGTACACTTCCTTATCATAGAAGCCCAGCACCTTGATGGTGGCCAGCTCCTTTTTGCGCTCGGCCAGGTTCACGCTGATCAGGTTATACAGCACCACCGCCGCCAGGGCCGCAGCACACACAATGATCAGCACCACCACCGAGTTCAGGCTCACGATGAGGTTGTCGAACATGGAGGTGGCATCCTCTGTAAAGGAGGCTCCGGTCACATAGTTGCAGGCCAGCAGGGTCTCCCGCATGGTGTTGCGGTCGGTGGCACTGTCGCAGCGGGTCTGGGCGTATACCGTGTTCCAGGGGATATCCTGGGTGCCCAGCAGGGTCTGCAGCTGGGCATTGGACACATACAGCCGGGTGAACATATAGTTCTCCGTCACACCGGTCAGGGTCATCTCCACCCGTTCTCCGTCAGGGTTCTCCACCCAGATGGAATCTCCCGGCTCCACCCCCAGGTTCAGGGCGGTCTTTTCTGTCAGCACCACGCTGTCCTTTTCAAAGGGGATGGCCTTGTGGCCCTGCCGGGTGCGGAAGGTCACATAGCGGCTCAACTGGCTGTCGGTCTGGGCTCCCACCACGCTGACGCCGGCACTTTCTCCGTCGGCATTATAGATGGTCACCGACTTGCTGTACACCGCCGCCCAGTTCTCCACCTGGCCCCTCTCCAGAGCATCGGTGAGGCCCTTTTCCACCGTAAAGGCGGCAGGGTCACTGAGGGTGACGGTCAGGTCGTTGTGGGACAGCTCTGTGGACTGCTTGGTGACGATGGGCAGCAGGGAGTCCTGGAGGCCGAAGCCAATGAGCAGCAGGGCCGTACAGCCTGCCACACCCAGCACCGTCATAAAGAACCGCTTCTTATACCGGAACAGGTTCCGGGCGGTGGTCTTTTGAGAGAAGCTCATGCGCTTCCACAGAGGAGTGATGTACTCCAGGAAGATGCGCTTGCCTGCCACGGGAGCCCGGGGCAGCAGCAGGGCTGCACTTTTTTCCTTCAGGCTGGAGCGGCATGCACTCCAGGTAGCCAGGCCGATGACGGCGGCACTGATGGCCATGCTGGCTGCTGCCATGCCCGGGTAGAACCGCAGGGTGAAGGTGGGCAGGCTGAAGATCAGCTGATAGGCGTACCAGATGATGCTGGGGAACACCAAAAAGCCCACCACCATGCCAACCATGCTGCCCAGCACGCTGGCGGTAAGGGCATAGAACAGGTACTTGCCTGCAATGCTGGCGTTGGAGTAGCCCAGGGCCTTCAGAGTGCCCATCTGGAGGCGGTTTTCGTCCACCATACGGGTCATGGTGGTGGTGGCCACCAGGGCCGCCACCAGGAAGAAGAACACCGGGAACACCCGGGCAATGGCATCCATCCGGTCGGCGTACTGCTCAAAGGTCACAAAGCTCAGGGTGCTGTTGCGGTCCAGCACATACCACTCGCCCTTTTTGATCTTGCTCACCTGCTCCTCAGCGTCGGTGAGCTGCTGCAGGCCCTCGTCCAGCTTTTGCTGGGCATCGGCCTTCTGGGTCTCATACTCGGCACGGGAGTCTGCCAGCTGCTGCACCCCGGCCTGATACTCCTGCCACCCGGCATCCAACTGGGCCCGGGCTGCCTCAAACTGACTGTAGGCCGTGGCGGTGCCGGTGGTAAGCTGCAGCTGGCCTTCCAGCAGCTGCACCTTCAGCCGCCGCAGGGCGGCCTTGGCCTCCACCACCAGCTGGTCGTTGTCCAGGTTCGGGGAGGAGATGAGCCCCTGAGCGTACATCTGCTTTTTGCCCTCATCCAGCTGGGCCTGGTAGCCCTGGAGCTGGCCGTTGATGTTGTCATAGGCAGCCTGGGCCTTGGCCAGGGCGTCCCGCAGCTCGATGTAGTCCTCGTCGGCAGGCTCCGCCTCGTCCAGCGCTTTCTGGGCGTTGTCCAGGGCGGTCTGGGCGTAGGTCAGCAGCGGGTCGGCTACCTTTTTCAGGTTTACCAGCAGCTGGATCTGCTGCAATTGTTCCTCAAATTCCAGCACCTGTTCCTCGCCGTCCACCAGCTGGTCGGCACCGTTCTGCATGGTGTCGGGCAGGGCTTCCTTCTGCTTGGCCAGTTCCGTTTCGCCTGCGTCCAGCTGGGCCTTGGCGTCATCCAGCTGCTTCTGGGCATCGTCCAGCTGCTGTTCCGCCTCGGCAAATTTCTGCTCGGCCTCGGCCTTCTGGTCGTCGTAGGTCTGACGGGCCTCGGCCAGCTTCTGGTTGGCGGTGTCGATAAGCTGTTCCCGACGCTGCACACACTGGGCGGCGCTGATCTGCTCCAGGCGGTCCGCCACCTGGTCCACCGTCTCCTGGTATTCCTGGGAATAATTATCATACCGGCTGGCATTTTCCGCCTTGATATAACAGGCAGTGTAGTAATCTGCCGTCAATTCCCCGTCCAGCACATAGGCGATGTAGTTCAGCTGACCGTTGCCCACGGTGCTGCTCTCTTTGTCAGTGGAGATGTGCTGAGGGTCTTGCACCAGCCCCACCACCGTATATTCCTTGTGTTTTGTCCCCTCCGTATCTTCCGGAAGGGTCAGCACGGTGCCCTCAGCGATCTCGGCCTGGTAACCCATTACATGGACCACGCACTCGTTGGCGGCCTGGGGCATCCGGCCGGAGCGCAGCACCAGACGGTTCATGTTGGCATCGGTGTCTGCCGCCGGGTCCTGCTGGAGGGCCTGCAGCTGCACCACGATGCGCTCCTCCTGGCCCTGCCAATTGGCCTCCAGGTCCAGGGTCTTTACCGGCATCACAGCCTCCACCCCGGGGGTGGCGGCAATGGCGGCAATGTCCTGGTCTGAAAGGCCCAGGGTGGACAGCACCCGGAGGTCAAACACATTTTGCTGCACATAATATTTTTGGGCTGCGCTCCGCATACTGGGGGCAATGCTCATAAGGCCTGTCAGCATCATGACCCCCAGGGCCACGATGCCAAACAGCGAGACCATGCGGCTGGCGTTGCCCTTCATCTCCCGAAGGATATTTTTGCGATAACTTTTTTGCACTGCACTCACCACTCAATTTCTTCCACTGGCACCGGGTGCTCGTTGACCTTGTTGGACACGATCTGCCCACTGCGTACCTGAATGACACGGTCGGCCATGGCGGTCAGGGCCGTGTTATGGGTGATCACGATGACGGTGCGTCCGGTCTTGCGGCAGGTCTCCTGCAAAAGCCCCAGCACCTGTTTGCCGGTCTTGTAATCCAGGGCACCGGTGGGCTCGTCGCACAGCAGGAGCTTGGGGTTTTTGGCCAGGGCCCGGGCAATGGACACCCGCTGCTGCTCGCCGCCGGACAGCTGCGCCGGGAAGTTGTTCAGCCGCTCCCCCAGACCCACACTGGTCAGGGTCTGGGCCGGGTCCAGAGGGTCCCGGCAGATCTCGCTGGCCAGCTCCACGTTTTCCAACGCCGTCAGGTTCTGCACCAGGTTGTAGAACTGGAACACAAAGCCCACGTCGTACCGGCGGTAGGTGGTAAGAGCCTTTTCCGAAAAGCGGCTCACGTCCCGGCCGTCCAGCCAGACATGGCCCTCATCGCAGCTGTCCATACCGCCCAGGATGTTCAGCAGGGTGGTCTTGCCGGCACCGGAGGGGCCTACGATGATGCAGAACTCCCCCTTGTCCACATAAAAGTTCATGTGGTCGGCGGCAGCGATCTTCACACTTCCGGTCTGGTAATATTTGCAGACGTCCTGAAACTCCACAAAATGCTCCATGGCGTTTTCTCCTTTGCAACCATGTAATTTTATCCACTTTAACTATAGCACAACCCGGCAAAGGTTGCACCCTCTGCCGGGCAAATTTTCAAAAACTTAACAGAAAAACTCCCACTGCAGCAGTAGCAGTGGGAGCTTTTGGATGCTTATGGAATTTCAGGGGGCTGGGGCTCAGCGGCCGATCAGCAGATCCCGGCGGCCCCGGCCATTGACGCTGAGGCGGACGGTGCTGCCGCACTGGCGCAGGCTGACCTTGGCGTCGGCATCATAGCCCTCCGTCAGCAGGCTCAGGTTCAGGGTGGTGGAGGTCTTTTCGGTCTTGAACACCAGGGTGTTGACGCCGTTGTTCATCATGGTGGTCAGGTCCTCCATGGTGCAGCGGAAGGTAGCCACGCTGGCAGGCACATCCAGGGTCAGCACCGTGCCGTTCTGCCGGGCAGTGTACAGCACCTGGCGGCCAAACAGGCCCTTGACGCTGTAGTTCAGCTTCAGGGTGTCGCTCTCAGAACCGTCGGCACCAATGAGCATGATGTTGCCCTGGATGGCAGGGCCTTCCGGTGCGCCATAGCCGCCATAGGTGGGGTCCTTTTCGCCAACGGCCACATCACCGTCGGCACTGATGAGCATGATGTTGCCCTGGATGGCAGGGCCTGCCGGGGCACCGTAGCCGCCGTAGGTGGGGTCCTTTTCGCCAATGGCCACGTCGGCAGCAAATGCGCCTACGCTGAGCATGGCAACGGCACAGGTAGCCACCGCAGCGGCAGCCAGGGTACGGGCAACTTTATGATTCAGCAGTTTCATAAGAAAATCCTCCTGTTTTTGCAGCCGGGGTCCGGCTGTGTTTTTCATGTTCTAGCAACCATGGTTTTTTCTGCGGGGCTCTGAACCAGAACCGCCGCATCTGTCTTGTAAACGAATGCGGCGGCTGGATTATTGCAGGGAATGCAAAAAATTATTCAGTTTTTTCTTCTCCGTTCAGAATGGCCATAAACTCCTCCCCGGTAATGGTCTCCTTTTCGTAGAGGAACTTGGCCAGCTGGTCCAGCTTGTCCCGGTTCTCGGTAAGGATCTGCAGGGCCTTGGCGTGCTGGGCCTTTACCAGCTCCACCACCTTCTGGTCGATCTCCCGCTGGGTCTGGGCAGAGCAGGCCAGGGAGGTGTCCCCACCCAGGTACTGGTTGTTCACCGTTTCCAGGGCCACCATGTCAAAGTCCTGGCTCATGCCGTACCGGGTGATCATGGCCCGGGCCAGCTTGGTGGCCTGCTCGATGTCATTGGAGGCTCCGGTGGTAACAGAGTGGAACACCAGCTCCTCGGCGGCACGGCCTCCGGTAAAGGTGGCGATCTTGTTTTCCAGCTCCGTCTGGTTCATCAGGTAGTGGTTGCCCTCGTCCACCTGCATGGTGTAGCCCAGGGCACCGGAGGTCCGGGGGATGATGGTGATCTTTTGCACCGGAGCCGAGTGGGACTGCTTGGCTGCCACCAGGGCGTGGCCGATCTCGTGGTAGGCCACGATGCACTTTTCCTGATCCGTCAGGATGGAGTTCTTTTTCTGGTAGCCTGCAATGACCACCTCGATGCTCTCCTCCAGGTCTGCCTGGGTCACGCTCTTGCGCCCGGCCCGTACCGCCCGCAGAGCGGCCTCGTTGACGATGTTGGCCAGCTCGGCACCGGAAGCACCGGAGGCCATGCGGGCCACGGTGTTAAAGTCCACCCCCGGGGCGATCTTTACCTTTTTGGCGTGGACCTTCAGGATCTCCTCCCGGCCCTTCAGGTCCGGCAGCTCCACCGGCACCCGGCGGTCAAAGCGGCCGGGACGGGTCAGAGCCGGGTCTAGGGAATCCGGGCGGTTGGTGGCTGCCAGGATGATGACCCCCGTGTTGCCCTCAAAGCCGTCCATCTCCGTCAGCAGCTGGTTCAGGGTCTGCTCCCGCTCATCGTTGCCCCCCAGATTGCCGCTGTTGCGCTTCTGGCCAATGGCGTCGATCTCGTCGATAAACACGATGCAGGGGGCCTTTTCCTTGGCCTGCTTGAACAGGTCCCGGACCTTGGAGGCACCCATGCCCACAAACATCTCCACAAACTCGGAGCCGGAGATGGAAAAGAAGGGCACGTTGGACTCACCTGCCACGGCCTTGGCCAGCATGGTCTTGCCGGTGCCCGGAGGGCCCACCAGCAGGATGCCCTTGGGCATGGAGGCACCGATCTCCTCGTACTGCTTGGGGTCATGGAGGTAGTTGACGATCTCCTGCAGGTTCTCCTTGGCCTCGTCCTCTCCGGCCACATCTGCAAAGCGGATGCCATGGGTGGATTGCACATAGACCTTGGCGTTGGACTTGCCTGCGCCGCCAAACATCATGGCACCGGGGCCGCCGCCTGCCTTTTCCATGAGCTTTTTGTTCATCTGGTTGCCGATGAAGCTGAACAGCAGGATGGGCAGGGCAAACCAGATCAAAAAGCTCAACACCGGAGAGCCCTGCTCCACGATCTCGCTGGAGAACTGGGCCCCGGCATCGTAGAGACGCTGGGTCAGGCCCGGGTCATCCATGAGACCGGTCTTGTAGATCTGCTTTTCTTCTTTATCGGTGAACACGATCTGGTTGGACTGGATGTCCACCTTGCCGATGTTCTGCTGCTGGGTCATGCTCATAAAGGTGCCATAGTCCACCTCCTGGACCTGACGTTCGGTGAGCCAGGGCACAAAAACAAGGTTGAGCACCAGCAGCACCAGCAGCACGATGGCATAGTAGATGGCCAAGGGCTTTTTGGAAGGCTTGACCTCTTTCATGGGAATTCCTCCTTATCAGAATGGGGGCCTGCCGACGCAGCAGAACCCGGATGTTGGTTGTAGTATAGCACATCCCGGCACCGGGAGACAGCGGTTTGAGGCCATGTTTCCAAAAACTTCGCAGTTTTTTAACAATGGGCCGGGGCTCCGGGGCTTTTCAATTCCGGCACAGTTTGCAGCCCATGTCATGAAAGCATTTCATCTTCGTTGTGAAGGAAACTTCTTGACAGTTTCTGGCAGCCGTGATAAAATGGACCCACTTTCCACAAAGTGCAAATGCGTTGACGGGGATAAAACGATTTTCTTCTGCGTGCAGAGAGCCGCCGGGTGGTGCAAGGCGGGTGCAGAGGGTCTCGGTTACTGGCCCCTGAGCGGCAGAGCTGAACGATGCAGTAGGTTCTGACGGACGCCCACCGTTACAAGGGCAGCGATTCGCCGCAAAGGGCCGATCGTGCAAAGTGGCTGCATCCACAAAAGGTGCAGCAAAGAGAGTGGTACCACGGGTGCCCTGTGATAAAACTTACAGGCTCTCGTCTCTCAAGGTTTTCGCCTTGAAAGACGGGAGCCTTTTCTTGTACAAAAAAGTGTAAGAAGTATCAGGAGGACAAAACGATGATGGACGCCACCAAATACGCACCGGGGTACTACCCGGTCCCTGCCGGCTACGACAGCTGGGTCAAAAAAGATCACATTGAAAAGGCCCCTGCCTGGTGCAGCGTGGACCTGCGGGACGGCAACCAGGCGCTGATCGTGCCCATGAGCCTTGCAGAAAAGCTGGAGTTCTTCCAGATGCTGGTGAAGATCGGCTTCAAGGAGATCGAGGTGGGCTTCCCTGCTGCCAGCGAGACCGAGTACGAGTTCCTGCGCACCCTGATCGAAAAGAACATGATCCCGGAGGACGTGACGGTGCAGGTGCTGACCCAGTGCCGCGATCATATCATCCGCCGCACCTTCGAGGCCGTCAAGGGGGCTCCCCGTGCGGTGATCCACTTCTACAACTCCACCTCGGTGGCCCAGCGTGAGCAGGTGTTCCACAAGAGTAAGGAAGAAATCAAGAAGATCGCCACCGACGGCGCCAAGCTGGTCAAGCAGCTCAGCGAGGAGTACGAGGGCAACTTCCTGTTCGAGTACAGCCCGGAGAGCTTCACCGGCACCGAAGTGGACTACGCCGTGGATGTGTGCAACGCCGTGCTGGACATTATGCAGCCCACCCCGGACCGCCCGATGATCATCAACCTGCCGGTCACCGTGGAAATGAGCATGCCCCATGTGTATGCCAACCAGATCGAGTACTGTGACAAGCACCTGAAGTACCGTAACAGCGTCATCATCTCCACCCACCCCCACAACGACCGCGGCACCGGCGTGGCCTGTGCGGAGCTGGCGGTGCTGGCCGGTGCCCAGCGCGTGGAGTGCTGCCTGTTCGGCAACGGTGAGCGCACCGGCAACGTGGATGCCGTCACCCTGGCCATGAACCTGTACAGCCACGGGGTAGACCCCAAGCTGGACTTTTCGGATATGCCCGGCATCTGCGCCACCTATGAGCGCGTGACCCGGATGCACATCTATGAGCGCACTCCCTACGCCGGTCAGCTGGTGTTCGCCGCTTTCTCCGGCAGCCATCAGGACGCCATTGCCAAGGGCATGGCCTACCGCAAGGACCGGGGAGAGCACCGCTGGACCTGCCCCTATATCCCGGTGGACCCCCACGACATCGGCCGCACCTATGACGCCGACGTCATCCGCATCAACAGCCAGAGCGGTAAGGGCGGCATCGGCTTTGTGCTGGAACAGAACTACGGCTACAACCTGCCCCCCAAGATGCGCGAAGCTCTGGGCTACAAGGTTAAGAGCGTGTCCGACCACAGCCACAAGGAGCTGAGTGCCGGAGAGGTGCTGCACATCTTTGAGGACACCTTCCTCAACCGCCGCAAGCCCCTCAATGTCATCGAGGCACACTTCGCTCAGGTCAACGGCATCACCGCCACGGTCACGCTGGACCTGAACGGCCAGCGCAAGGTGGTCACCTCGGTGGGCAACGGCCGTCTGGACGCCGTGGCCAACGCCATCCAGAGTGCTACCGGCATGGAGTTCCATCTGGAGAACTACTCCGAGCACAGCCTGGACGAGGGCTCCACCTCCCGTGCCGCCTCCTATGTGGGCCTGACCTGGGGCGACGGCACCGTCACCTGGGGTGCCGGTACTGACACGGATATCATCGTGGCCGGTGTCAAGGCACTGGTGAGCGCGATCAATAATAAGTAAAAAGGCTTTTTTAAAAGGAGAGTACCACCATGGGAATGACCCTGACGCAGAAGATCCTTGCCGCACATGCCGGGCTTGCCGAGGTCAAGGCAGGCCAGCTCATCAACGCAAAGCTGGACATCGTGCTGGGCAACGACATCACCACCCCCGTCGCCATCAACGAGTTTGAGCGCGCCGGTTTCGACAGCGTGTTCGACAAAGAGCACATCGCCATCGTGCTGGACCACTTTGTGCCCAACAAGGACATCAAGAGTGCCACCCAGTCCAAGCAGTGCCGCGAGTTCGCCAACAAATACGATATCCTCAACTTCTACGATGTGGGCCAGATGGGCATCGAGCACGCCCTGCTGCCCGAAAAAGGCATCGTCACTGCCGGCGACTGCGTCATCGGTGCGGACAGCCACACCTGCACCTACGGTGCACTGGGTGCCTTCTCCACCGGCGTCGGCTCCACCGACATGGCCGCCGGTATGGCCACCGGCATGGCATGGTTCAAGGTGCCCTCTGCCATCAAGTTTGTGCTCAAGGGCAAGTTCAGCCCCCGCGTGTCCGGCAAGGACCTGATCCTGCACATCATCGGCATGATCGGTGTGGACGGTGCCCTGTACAAGAGCATGGAGTTCACCGGCCCCGGCGTTGCCTCCCTGACCATGGACGACCGCCTGTGCATCTGCAACATGGCCATCGAGGCCGGTGCCAAGAACGGCATCTTCCCGGTGGACGAGGTGACCAAAGCCTACCTCAAGGGCCGCAGCCAGCGTGAGCCGGTGTATTACGAAGCCGACCCGGATGCCGAATACGAAAAGACCATTGAGATCGACCTGTCCGCTCTGGAGCCCACCGTCAGCTACCCGCACCTACCGGAGAACACCCACCTCGCCAGTGAGGGCAAGGAGATCAAAATTGACCAGGTGGTCATCGGCAGCTGCACCAACGGCCGCCTGGAGGACATGGAAGCTGCTTACAATGTGCTCAAGGGCAAGCACATCGCCAAGGGCGTGCGCGGCATCATCATCCCCGCCACCATGGCCGTGTACAAGGAGTGCATCCTGCGCGGCTGGACCACCGCCTTCATTGATGCAGGCTGCATCGTGTCCACTCCCACCTGCGGCCCCTGCCTGGGCGGCTACATGGGCATTCTGGCCGAGGGCGAGCGCTGCGTTTCCACCACCAATCGCAACTTTGTGGGCCGCATGGGCCATGTAAAGAGCGAGGTCTACCTGGCTTCTCCCGCCACCGCCGCCGCCAGCGCCCTCACCGGCTATATCACCGACCCCCGCACGGTCTGATTGGAAAGGAGAACAACAATGAACGCAAAAGGTTCTGTTTTCAAATACCCGGATAACGTGGACACCGATGTCATCATCCCGGCCCGCCACCTGAACACCCAGGACGCAAAGGAGCTGGCCAGCCACTGCATGGAGGACATCGACAAGGATTTCGTCAAGAACGTGAAGAACGGTGACATCATGGTGGGCGGCTGGAACTTCGGCTGCGGCTCTTCCCGTGAGCACGCTCCCCTGTGCATCAAGACCGCCGGCATCTCGGTGGTCATCGCCAAGAGCTTTGCCCGCATCTTCTACCGCAACAGCATCAACATCGGCCTGCCCATCATGGAGTGCCCGGAGGCTGTGGACGCCATCAGCGCAGGCGACACCGTGAGCGTGGACTTTGACACCGGCGTCATCACCGACGAGACCAACGGCAAGGTGTTCCACGCCGAGCCGTTCCCGCCGTTCATCCAGGAGATCATCTCTGCCGGCGGCCTGATGAAGTCGATCAAGGCAAAGAAGTAAGGAGAAACCAATGGAAAAGAACATTGCTGTCATCTGGGGCGACTGCTCCAGCCCGGAGATCGTCAAGCAGACCATCCGCGTGCTTGACAAGGTGGCCGAAAAGTACGGCCACACCTTCCACTACACCGACGCCGCCATGGGCGGTGAAGCCATCGACAAATACGGCGATCCCCTGCCCCAGCACGAGCTGGACAAGTGCCTGGCCGCCGACAGCGTGCTGCTGGGTGCCGTGGGCGGCCCCAAATGGGAGGGCCTGCCCGGGGAGCAGCGCCCGGAAAAGGGCCTGCTGCGTCTGCGCGCCGGCATGGGCCTGTACTCCAACAACCGCCCGGCCAAGATCTGGCCCCAGCTGGCCCCGGCCAGCCCCCTGAAGCCGGAGATCGTGGCGCAGGGCATCGACTTCATCATCGTGCGTGAGCTCATCGGCGGCGTGTACTTCGGCAATCACGAGACCCACACGCTGGAAAACGGCGAGAAGCAGGCCATCGACTCCATGCCCTACTCCGAGCACGAGATCGAGCGCATCGGCCGCATCGGCTTTGAGACCGCTCAGAAGCGCCGCAAGAAGCTATGCTGCGTGGACAAGGCAAACGTGCTGGACACCAGCCGCCTGTGGCGCAGTGTGATGCACCGCCTGCAGGCCGAGTACCCCGACGTGGAATACAGCGAGATGTTCGTGGACAACTGTGCCATGCAGATCGTGAAGAATCCTGCCCAGTTCGACGTCATCGTCACCGAGAACATGTTCGGCGACATCCTGTCCGACGAGGCTTCCATGATCACCGGTTCCATCGGGATGATCCCGTCCTCCAGCCTGGGCGACGGCACCCGCGGCCTGTACGAGCCCATCCACGGCTCCGCCCCCGACATTGCAGGCAAGGACATCGTCAACCCCACCGCCTGCATCCTGTCGGCTGCCATGATGCTGCGCTACTCCTTCGGCATGACCGAGGAAGCCGATGCCATCGAGAATGCCGTGAACAAGGTGCTGGACAAGGGCCTGCGCACCGCCGACAACATGAGCGAGGGCTGCACCTGCCTGGGCTGCACCGCCATGGGCGACGCCATCCTGGCTGAGATTTGAAAAAGACGAACCCTCTCAGTCACCTTCGGTGCCATCAGGCTTTGACTGAGAGGGTTTCATACAACACAAAAGGAGCGGCTCCGCGAGGAGCCGCTCCTTTTGTGTTATGTGTGCAATCAAATTTACTTGGTGCCGTAGATGCGGTCACCTGCGTCGCCCAGACCGGGAACGATATAGCCGTTCTCGTTCAGGTGGTCATCCTCTGCACCGAGGTAGATGTCCACATCGGGGTGTGCCTCGTGCAGGGCCTTGATGCCTTCCGGAGCAGCGATCAAACCGATGAACTTGATGCGCTTTGCACCGTGCTTCTTGATCTGGGTGATGGCGTCAATGGCGCTGCCGCCGGTTGCCAGCATCGGGTCCAGGACCAGAACGTCGCGCTCTGCAATGTCCTTGGGCAGCTTGCAGAAGTACTCCACGGGCTGCAGGGTCTCCTCGTCGCGGTACAGGCCGATGAAGCCGACCTTTGCGGCGGGCAGCAGGGTCAGCATGCCGTCCAGCATGCCCATGCCGGCGCGCAGGATGGGCACCAGAGCCAGCTTACGGCCTGCCAGGACCTTGGTCTTTGCCATGGTGATGGGAGTTTCGATCTCCACTTCCTCCAGAGGCAGATCACGGGTGGCTTCGTAGCACAGCAGAGTCGCGATCTCGCCAACAAGGTCACGGAACTCCTTGGTGCCGGTCTGTTTGTTGCGCAGGATGCTGATCTTGTGCTGCAACAGCGGATGCTCAACGATCATCGGGGTCATAAAAACACGCTCCTTATTTTCAATAGATCCATTTCTATCGGATACGACGTTATGCTTTTGCGGCAGCCTCGGCGGCAAGGCGCTCGGCGCGCTCCCGCTCGGCCTGGCTCAGGCGGTGGTAATCCGGCAGCAGAGCCTCCGGCAGAACTGCCTGTCCGGCTTCGGCCATCTGCTTGGCCACCAGTGCCACGGCAGCTGCGCGGCCGCCCCGCAGGGCCGGGGGCGTTTCGAGCACACCCGGCACACTGCCGTATTTATTATAGCACAGAGATGCGCCATCACCAACAAAAAACAGGGGTTTTTTGCAATTTTCTACAAATTGGGCAAGGTCCGCCACGGCACGGGCATCGTCCTCCAGCAGGCGCTGGTGGGTGGCCAGATCAAACGCAGCGCTGTACACCTGCGCGCGGCGGGCATCCAGTGCACAGAGCACCGTGCCCTCGCCGGTGTGGGCTGCTGCCAGTGCTTCCAGCGTGGAAACCGGCGCGCACAGCGTCTCCCGGGGGAAGGCCAGGCCTTTGACAGCGGCCAGACCGATGCGCAGGCCGGTAAAGCTGCCGGGACCGGCGTTCACACCATACAGGTCGATGTCGGCGCAGATCATGCCGCAGGTTTTCAGGCAGGTGTCGATCATCGGCATCAGCGTCTCGCTGTGGGTCATGCCCGCATCCAGATAGACCTCGTACAGCAGGCGGTCATCCTGCAGCAGGGCCACGCCCGCCGTCTTTCCGGCGGTGTCCACGGCCAGAATGTTCATACCTCTACCCCCTCGATGGTGATCTTGCGGGTATTCTCATCCACCCGCTCAATGTTCACATGGATCGGCTGTTCCAGTGCCAGCAGGTCGGCAAAATTCTCGCTCCACTCTGCCGCCACGATGGCCCCCTGATCCAGATAGTCATAGAACCCGGCCGCGCACAGATCGTTCTCGGTGGAAATGCGGTACAGGTCAAAGTGGGCCAGCGGCCGCGGCCCGCGGTAATAGTTCACGATGGCAAAGGTGGGGCTGCTCACCGGGTCGGTGCAGCCCAGGCCCTCGGCCAGACCCTCGGTAAAGGCCGTTTTGCCTGCGCCCAGCCCCCCGGTAAAGGCAATGAGTGCCCCGGGCTGCAGCACAGCCGCCATGCGCTTGCCCAGCGCCACCGTCTCGGCGCGGGAATGGGTGATGTATTCTGCCATGGAGTTTCCCTCCCAATCATCAAAAAAAGGATGGCAGTGCTCTGCCATCCCCTAGTATAGTATACTTTTTGCAAAAGCGCAATGCCAGCTTTGCTCAGGCAGCCTGCTGTGTGCTGTCGGCCGCAGCCTGCACGGCCCGCAGCCGGGCATCCTGATTGCCGCTCAATACCGGGAAAGACGCCACCGCGTGGGGCCGCCGCCCGCCCTGATTGTTGTACCAGATGATATCATCCGCACCGTACAGGTTCAGGCCGAAGTCCACGGCTTCGCGCACCGTATCTCCCGCCAGCAGGCGGTTCACAGTCGCCCACAGCATGCTGCGGGAGTACACCGTGTACACATTGTTCACATAGCCCACCACACAGGCCGCACCGCCGGACAGCAGCGCATCCGCCATGGAAGTGTCCAGATGCCCGCTCTTGCCGTAGAACTCACAGGTCTCCGACAGAATGATCGTGTCCTTCAGCGCACCGCTGCGATAAGCCGCCCGGAAGAACCCCGCCGTGACGGCATAGGCCCCGTTCACCTTGATGATGCGGTGGTTCAGCAGGTCCATGCCGTAGCGCAGATCGTTCCAGAAGGTAGATTTCTCGGTCAGCAGCAGCACAGGCGCGGTGGCCGTGCGCTTCCACAGCCAGCCGTACTCGTAAGTATAATAGGCACCGTGAGTGCTCAGCACGCACAGGTCGTAGTTGTTCATGTGGCGCAGATCGGCCACAGTCACCGTCGTGTCCAGTTTGGTGTCCAGCCCCACCGAGGTCCAGTAGCTCTGCATATAGGCGTAGTTGGGGTAGCGGCTGCTGTTGACCGTGTCGTCAAAGGCATAGTACAGCATCGCGGTGCCATAGGTGCCGTTCTGCGCGGTCTGCTGTGCTGCCTCTGCCAGCTGCAGGTCGGCAGCGGTATTTTCCTCATCCGGGTCCTCCAGCAGGATGCCGCCCAGCGCGCCGCAGCTGTAGGAGAAGCTCACCATGCCGTTTTCCTCGTCGGCATAAATGGAGCCCTTTGCCACCAGCCCCTGCTGCACCAGGTCGTCCAGCTGTTCCAGCGCCGCTGCCTTGCGGTCCGCCGCCGACATGGCGGCGTAGTCCGCACTGTCGGTCAGGGCGGTAACGGCAGCGTCTGCCTGCTGCATCTCGGTCGCTTCCGAAGCGGTCAGGCTCTGCACCGGTGCGGCAGTATCCGCGTCCGGCTCTGCAGCCCATGCGGCCGGCACTGCCAATACCAGCAGCACCACGGCGCACACCGCGCAGAGCAGGCGGCGGGGCATCGTTTGTTGTTTCATCATTTTCCCATCCTTCAGGAGCTGCACACATCCTCCGTGCGCCCCGTTCCCGGCACAAGTGCTGCCTCCTCGTCCGCTGCTTCGGGCGCGGCCGGCACAGGCGGCAAACCCCACTTCTGCCACCTTCATTGTAGAAGCTCCCCCGCCCTTTGTCAAGCGTCCGCGCCCGATTTTGCAAAGCTGTCACACCCTGTTTCTTGCAATGGCCGGGCAGAGTGTGTATAATAAGGATAAACTGGGGTCATATTGCTCGGTGCTGTGTGAGTTCCGGTGTCATCTGCTGATCAGAAAGGATGTGCTTCATTGGAAAGCATTCGACAATATTGGAAACGGACTGACAAGGTCTACCTGCTGCTGTGCATCTTCAGCAGCACCATGGCGGTGCTGGCACTGGCGTCCTGGGCCGCCAAACAGGGCAACGGGTTTGCCACCGACGCGGTCACCGGCCAGATCACCGGCATCGGCGACTACCGCCGTGCGCTGGTGCAGGCCGGTGCGGCCGGCATCGGTCTGGTCATTGCTCTGCTGCTGTCCTGCATCGACTACCGCAGCCTTGTCAAGGTGTGGCCGGTGCATGTGGTGCTGACCTGGGGCCTGGTTCTGCCCACCCTGTTCATCCGCAACGTTTCGGTCGGCCCGCTCACCATCGGCTACAACGCCGGTGATACCGACAACTACTCCTGGTACAAGCTGGGCGGCTTTACCTTCCAGCCCACAGAGCTGGCCAAGATCAGCTTCATCCTCACCTTTGCCATGCATCTGAACAATGTGCGCAGCCACATCAATGAGCCAAAGGAACTGGCCAAGCTGCTGCTGCACCTGCTGGTGCCCATTGCCATCATCCATGTGCAGGGCGACGACGGCACAGCCATCATCTACGGCATCATCGGCTGCTGCATGATGTTTGCCGCCGGCCTGAGCTGGAAGTATATCCTGGGTGCCGCCGCAGCAGCCGGTGCAGCGGTAGCGGCGGCCTTCGCCTTTTTCAGCGACAAGATCGGCAAGGGCTACCAGTGGTACCGCATCCTGGCCGTTATTGACCCGGAGAACACCACCGGCTGGGCCCCCAGCGAAGCGGTGTGGAAGAACATCATCTACCAGCAGCAGCGCGGAGAGATCGCCATCGGCTCCGGCGGCATCTTCGGCAACGGGCTGTTCGGCGACCGGTACTACAGTGTACCAAATGCCCACAACGACTTTATCCTGAGCTGGATCGGCAATTCTGCCGGTTTTGTGGGCTGCTGCGTGGTGCTGGGCGTGCTGTTCGCGCTGGTGGTCAAGACCTTTGCCACCGGTGCCCGCAGCGAAGATCTGCTGGGCAGCTACATCTGCGCCGGCATCGGCGGAGCCCTGATGGCCCAGATCGCGGTGAACGTGGGCATGAACCTGCGCCTGCTGCCGGTCATCGGCGTCACGCTGCCCTTCTACTCCGCCGGCGGCAGTTCGGTGCTGATGCTGTACATCTGCGTCGGACTGGTGCTCTCGGTCTACAGTCACAACACCAAAAGCCTGTTCGGCTGACCGGTTCCCGGTCCTTCACGGACGAAGCATTCTGCTTCGTCCGTTTTTTTGTTGCGGTACGATTCTTTTCGGCATCATTTGCAACAAAAACGTAACATTTTTAGTGACATTTTTGTTGCAAAATCGTCTGTTTTGTGCTAAAATGAAAGCAAAAACAGAGTGCACTTCTGTTGCGGTGTATCAAATAATTGTTGCACTTTGTCCGTCTTGATTTTTCGCACGCATTCAGGAGGGGATTCGTATGGCAACTCTGCGGGTTCATGATTCAACGGAATATTGGAAGAAAACAGATCTGATGGTAAAACCGGCCTCCTACCCCATAGCGGTCGGGTATGACGTTCCCAGCGTCGACACGATCCATCGGCCTCTGACGCTGGATCTTTCCGAAGTCTGCCACGAGGATCGGGTCTACTGGGCGGTGCGTCGGGCACAGGATATTCTTTTGTCCTCGCTGGCGCTGGTGGTGCTTTCGCCGCTGCTGCTGGTCACCTATGCGGCCATCTGGATCGACAGCCCCGGTGCCAGCCCCATTTTCACCCAGCAGCGGGTAGGACGCAACGGCAAGCTGTTCAAGATGTACAAGTTCCGCACCATGTGCCCGGACGCAGAGCAGAAGCTCAAGGACCTGATGGAGCGCAATGAGAAGGACGGCCCTGTGTTCAAGATGAAGAACGACCCCCGCATCACCCGGGTGGGCAAGTTCCTGCGCAAGACCAGCATCGACGAGCTGCCCCAGCTCTTCAACGTGCTGAAGGGCGAAATGAGCATCGTCGGCCCGCGCCCGGCACTGCCCCATGAGGTCGCACAGTATACCGCCTATGAGTGGCAGCGGCTGTATGTGACCCCCGGCCTGAGCTGCTACTGGCAGATCGCACCCCATCGCGACCAGCTGAGCTTTGAAGAGTGGATGGACCTGGACATCAAGTACGTCCACGAGCGCAGCTTCCCGGTGGACTGGAAGATCATCTTCCGCACCTTCCGCTCCATGCTGTTTGGTCATGGCGAATAACATCGTATCGCAAATAATCCCCGCTGTGCAGCTGCACAGCGGGGATTTTGTTGTTTGCGGGGGATGATAAACTCCTTCCGTCATCGCTGATGCGATGCCACCTCCCTCTCAGAGGGAGGCTTTGGCGTTGCAATAAGACGGAAAAGGCTCCTCTTCCGGGGGAGCTGGCAAACCCGCAAGGGTTTGACTGAGGGAGTTTTTACTTCAGCACGGCGCCCAGGTTTGCGCTGGTGACCATGCGGGCATAGCGGCTCAGCCAGCCGGTCTTGATGTTGGGTTCCGGAGCCACATACTTTGCCTTGCGCTCGGCCAGCACCTCGTCGGACACCTCCAGCGTGATCTTGGCGTTGGGGATATCAATGTTGATGATATCGCCCTCTTCGATCAGGCCGATGGGGCCGCCGGAAGCGGCTTCCGGGCTGACGTGGCCGATGGCAGCACCACGGCTTGCACCGGAGAAGCGGCCGTCGGTGATCAGGGCCACGGTCTTGTCCAGCTTCATACCGGCCAGAGCGGAAGTGGGGTTCAGCATCTCGCGCATGCCGGGGCCGCCCTTGGGGCCTTCGTAGCGGATGACCACCACATCGCCCGGGACGATCTGACCGGCGTAGATGGCCGCAATGGCCTCCTCCTCGCTGTTGAACACCCGGGCCGGGCCGGAGTGCTGCTGCATCTCCGGAGCCACGGCACTGCGCTTGACCACGCAGCCGTCCGGTGCGATGTTGCCCCACAGGATCTGCAGACCGCCGGTCTGGGAGTAGGGGTTGTCGATGGGACGGATGGCCTTTTCGTTCAGGATATGGGCACCCTGGATGTTCTCGCCCAGGGTCTTGCCGGTGACGGTGGGCACATCCAGATCCAGCAGGCCCTTCTTGGCCAGCTCGGCCTGCACGGCGGGGATGCCACCTGCGGCGTACAGATCCGGCATGTGGGTGGGACCGGCCGGGGCCAGATGGCACAGGTTGGGGGTCTTGGCGCTGATCTCATTGAACAGCTTCAGGTCGATGGGCACACCGGCCTCGTAAGCGATGGCCAGCAGGTGCAGCACGGTGTTGGTGGAGCACCCCAGCGCCATGTCGCAGGTCAGTGCGTTGCGGATGGAGCGCTCGTTGATGATCTGGCGGGCGGTGATGCCCTTCTTCACCATGTCCATAATGGCCATACCGGCGTGCTTGGCCAGCTGCAGGCGCTTGGAGTACACAGCGGGAATGGTGCCGTTGCCGGGCAGTGCGATGCCGATGGCCTCGCACAGGCAGTTCATGCTGTTGGCGGTGTACATACCGGAGCAGCTGCCGCAGCTGGGGCAGCAGTTGCAGGTGCAGTCCTCCAGCTGATCTTCGGTGATCATACCGGCCTTGTAGGCACCCACGGCCTCAAACATCTTGGACAGACTGACTTCCTCGCCGCCGTAGGTACCGGCCAGCATCGGGCCGCCGGAGCAGACCACGGCGGGCACGTCCATACGGACGGCGGCCATGACCATGCCGGGCACGATCTTGTCGCAGTTGGGCACCAGCACCAGGCCGTCCAGCTGATGGGCCATGAGCATGGTCTCCACGCTGTCGCAGATCAGCTCACGGGAAGCCAGGGAATACTTCATGCCCACATGGCCCATGGCGATGCCGTCGCACACGCCGATGGCCGGGATCAGGATGGGGGTACCGCCCGCCATCTCGATACCGGCCTTGACGGCATCGGCGATCTTATCCAGATTCATGTGGCCGGGCACGATC
>ERZ833963.1857-NODE-1857-length-22817-cov-11.243608_pt1 | contig 22817 bp, 23 predicted proteins | sample MGYA00519693_ERZ833963 | MGnify/ENA primary metagenome ERZ833963 (study PRJEB31850, sample SAMEA3708748) | human gut metagenome | biome: human gut; feature: human-associated habitat; material: faeces | place: China | collected 2014 ... | reverse complement strand
TCTATCCCCATGTGGTGGGCTCCTCCGTGGGACTGCCCTCCATCTGGGTGCTGGCAGCCGTGACGGTGGGCGGCAGTCTCATGGGCATTCTGGGAATGCTGGTGTTTATTCCCCTGTGCAGCGTACTGTACGCCCTGCTGCGGCAGCTCACGGTCCATCGGCTGAAGCAGCGGCGCGTCCCCGCCGAAAAATGGCGGGAACCGCCGAAGAAATAGGAAACAGTTTCATAGAACCGACAAAAAAGCCAAGCCGCGTTCCGCGGCTTGGCTTTTTTGCGGTTTTGCGGAACATAGCCGGATACCGTGCACGAGGGGACACCATCGTTCCGTCTGACGATTCAGATTCGTCAATTTCCCTCATCTATGATCGCTTTCCACCGGCGGTACTCCGGGGTTTCATCCCACTCCAGCGCCCTAGCTATATAGAACTCCGCAAGCTCAAAAGACGCAGGCGGTGTCAATGCGATAAAAAGATAATACGCCATCAAAAACGCACAGTAGGCAGCGGTTTTCATGCGTTCTTTCCCTTGAAACCTATGCAGTGACGCCTCCAAAACGAAGAACAGGTTGAGCCGGTCTACTTCACTTGCGTCCGCGTAAAAGCAATTCAGGTCATCCGGTGTGAGCCCCAATAAGACGTTCTCCTCAAAATACGGATGTCCGAAATCGATCGTTATCTTCACAGAATTCGCCTCCACGGGGCCGTTCCGCCAGCTTTCCCGCTATTTCAACTGGTCCAGCGTGAGAGAAAAGCTGGGCATGAAGGTCTCCAGAAAATACGTCACCTCCGGCAGCTCGTACTCCTCCAGCGCCGCGCGGGTCTGGGCAGCGGCGTCCCGGAACTCGCTGTTCCCGGCCTTCAATTCCTCCACGCATTTGATGTAGGCGGACAGCTTGTCCGCCGCCTTCACCAGCCGCTCCGTCTCCGGGTCCGTCACCGTGAGGATGGGGGCGTACACCGGCCGAAATTCCTCCGGCAGCATATGCAGCAGCTTTTCCTCCGCCACCGCTTCCACCTCCTTGTAGGCTTTGCGGATGGCAGGGTTGTCATACTTGATGGGCGTAGGCATATCGCCGGTCAGGATCTCGCTGGCGTCATGATACAGCGCCGCCACCGCCACCGCTCCGGCGTCCGCATGGCCGCCGAACTTCTCATTGCGGATCACCGCCAGAGCGTGGGCCAGCACCGCCACCTGATGGCTGTGCTCCTGCACGTTTTCCGGGGCTGTGTTCCGCATCAGCGCCCAGCGTTGGATGAAGCGCATCCGGGAAAGATAGGCAAAAAAGTGACTCCCGATCCTCATGCTTCTGCCTCCTGTTCCACGATTTCTCCCAACAGGGCCTCGCCGTCCACATCGGTGATCCGCACGGTCCGCAGTGCATTATGCAGCTCCGCACCGTCCACCAAAACTTCCATATAGTTCGGGGCGTGGCCGAAGAATTTCCCGTTTTTCGGCTGCTCAAACAGCACCGGATACGTCCGGCCCACGCAGCCCTCCAAATAGCTCCTGTGCATTTCCTCCGCCACCGCCGCCGCCCGGCGGGCCCGCTCCTCCTTGACAGCCTTGGGTACCTGTTCCATCTTGGCCGCCGGGGTGCCGGGACGGATGGAGTAGGGGAAAATGTGCATCTGGGCAAAGCGGCATTTCCGGATGAAGTCTAAGGTCTGAGCGAACTCCTCCTCCGTTTCCTCCGGGAAGCCAGTGATGAGGTCCGTGGTAACGGCGGGGCGGTCAAACCAGCGGTTCAGCAGCTCCACGGATTCCAGATACCGGGCGGTGTCGTACTTCCGGTTCATCCGCTTCAAGGTGGCATCGCACCCGCTCTGCATAGACAGGTGGAACTGGGGGCACAGGTTCGGCAGAGCCGCTGCCCGGCGGCAGAAGTCCTCCGTCACAGTGCGGGGCTCCAGACTGCCCAGCCGCAGGCGCACCTCCGGCGCCGCGGCGGACAGGGCCTCCAGCAGGTCGATAAGGCTCTGGCCGTTCTTCAGATCGTGGCCCCAGGAGGAGATCTCGATGCCTGTCAGCACGATCTCCCGGTAGCCCTCCGCTGCCAGCTGCCGCGTCTGCTCCACCGCCTGTTCCAGCGAAAGGGAGCGCACCGGTCCCCGGGCGTAGGGGATGATACAGTAGGTGCAGAAGTTCACGCAGCCGTCCTCGATTTTCAGCATGGCGCGGGTGCGGCCCCCCATGCCGCCGGCAGGCAGCACCTCAAACACCCGCCGCTCAAAGGACTTGTCAATGGCCTCCAGATTTTTCTTTCCGGCGGCAGCCTCCTCAAGCAGGGAAACGAACCCCTCCCGGTCGCCGGTGCCGGCGATGAGATCCGCCCCCAGCTTCCGCACATCCTCCGGATGGGTCTGGGGATAGCAGCCGCACACTGCCACCACCGCCGCCGGATGCTGCTTCTGTACCCGGTGGATCACCTGCCGGGACTTCTGGTCGCTGACGGCGGTGACAGAGCAGGTATTCACCACATAGGCGTCGGCCTCGTTGGAAAATTCCACCACCTGATGTCCTTTTGCCCGGAGGGTCTGCTCCATAGCCTGCGTCTCATATTGATTCACCTTGCAGCCAAGGGTGTAAATGGCAACTTTCATAGGTTCTCCTTGCGTTTTCAGAATCGTTCTTATATAATGAATAATTACGCTATTGAAAGAGATTTCCGGGGGGATTCCCGTGATTTCCCTCCCATTATACGTTTATTTTCGGAATAGGGCAAGAGGAGGATTTTTTATGATCTATCTGGACCACGCCGCCACCACGCCGGTCCCCAAGGCTGTGGCGGACGCCATGTACACCGTGCTGACAGAACAGTACGCCAACCCCAACGCACAATATCCCTTCGGACAGGAAATGCGCCGCAGCGTGGAGGATTGGCGGGCTATGATTGCCAAAGCCGTAGGCTGCGAAGCAAACCAGCTTTTCTTTACCTCCTGCGGCACTGAGGGTGACAACTGGGCCATCCGGGCCGCCTGCTGGCAGAACCGCCATGTGGGCCGCCACATCGTCACCACCGCCGTGGAGCACCACGCCGTCCTCAACTGCTGCCAGCAGCTGGAGCAGGAGGGCTGGGAGGTCACGACCATCCTGCCGGATCAAAACGGCGACATTTCCGCCGAATCCGTTCTGGCGGCGGTGCGGCCGGACACGGCGCTGGTGTCCGTGATGATGGTGAACAACGAGCTGGGCAGCATCTATCCCATTGCAGACATCGCCAAGGGTTTGAAGGCTGTCAACGAAAAAACCCTGCTCCACACCGACGCGGTCCAAGGCTTTTTGAAAGTCCCCTTCTCTGCCAAAGCTCTGGGAGCGGACTTCATCGCCATCTCCGGTCACAAGGTCGGCGCCCCCAAGGGCATCGGCGCTCTTTATATCGGCCCCCGGGTTCGGAATCCCCGGCCCTTGCTGCCCGGCGGCGGTCAGGAAATGGGCCTGCGCTCCGGTACGGAGGCCACTGCCCAGATCGCGGGTTTCGCCAAAGCGGTGGAGTTCCGCTGGGATCATCTGGAGGACAAGCTCCGGCACATGGCAGAGGTCAAGGCCTACGCCGTGGAAAAGTTGACGGCCATTCCGGACCTCCAGATTATCGGGGACGGCAAGGCCCCCCATGTCCTGTCCGTTTCCATGGCGGGCTGGCCCAGTCAGAACGTGGTGAACGATCTGGGCAGTCAGGGCATCTGCGTCTCCGCCGGCTCCGCCTGTCATCATGGCAAGTCCAGTCAGGTCGTGTCGGCTCTGGGCCTGCCTAAGCGGGTGGCTGCCGGTGTCATCCGGCTGAGCTTCGGCCCCGAGACCACCTTCGCCGAGATCGACGCCTGTGCGGAGGCCCTCCGGAATCATCACGATCACCGGATGCCCATGCTATAAAGCTATAAAATATCAAGGGGGAGCAGACTCCCCCTTGAGAATTCCCCACACGGTTCACTGCTATGCAGAAGGTGAATTGCCGCAAAGCTGCAAGAGACGCCCCTCTGGAGAACTCGCTATGCTCGCACACTTGTGAACCGCAAAGTATGTTTTGTCAGGTACACGCCCTGACAAAACATGGATTCCATTTATTATTCTGAATAAGGAATTTCATTTTATGAATTTCAGCTATCTTCGCCGGGAGCCCGGCTTCTACCGCCGGGTCTTTACACTGGCTCTGCCAGTGGTCCTTCAGAACCTCATCACCACCTCTCTTGGCTTCATGGACACCTTCATGGTGGGTCTGGTCGGTCAGGAGCAGATGTCCGCCGTTACCGTGGCCAATGTACCCATCTATATCATCCAGCTCATCGTTTTCGGTCTGCAAAGCGGCTCCCGCGTGCTCATCAGCCAGTTCTGGGGCCGGGGAGATCGGGAAGCCATCAACCGGGTCATGGGTATCGGTTTCTTTGTGGCAGGAGGCATTTCCACCCTCTGCGCTCTGACCATGGGGCTGTTCCCCCGACAGGTGCTGATGCTCATTACCGACAATGCCCGTCTGGTGGAGTTGGGCACCTCCTACATCCGCATCGTGGGCTTCTCCTATATTCTCAACTCCCTCTCCTCCATCTACATCGGTATGCAGCAGAGCATTGAGAATCCCCGCTTCGGCATGACGGTATTCGCCATTTCCACCGTCTGCAACACCGTAGGCAACTACATCCTGATCTTCGGCAAGCTGGGTCTGCCCGCACTGGGGATCACCGGCGCTGCCATCGCCACCTTCTCCTCCCGTGTGGTGGAATTTGTCATTTCCCTTGTCTACGCCCTGCGCTGCAAGCAGATGCCCCTGATGCCCGCCTGTATTCTCCGGCCCGGCAAGGCCACCTTCCGCAGCTTTGTGAAGTTCTCCACGCCGGTGCTGCTGAACGAGACTCTCTGGGGTACCGGCACCTCACTCTACACCGTCATCATGGGCCACATGGCGAGCAGCACAGACCTGATCTCCGCCTATACCGTGGCAGGCAACATCGACAAGATGGTGACGGTAGCCATCTTCGGCGTGGCAGCGGCAGCCGCCGTGATCGTCGGCAAGGAGGTTGGCATGGGCGGCAAAAACGCCTATCCCATCGGTCAGGCCCTGACCTTTGTGGCCTTTTGCACCGGCTTTGGTGTCGCAATAGCGGAGCAGCTGCTGTTCTGGCTCGTACTGAAGCCCCACGTGCTGCCTCTGTTCTCCATGACCGCCGCCTCAGCGTCTCTCTGCGTGACCATGATGATCTGCTACTCCATCTCTGCCCCGCTCCACGCCTTTGCCACCACCGGCATCGTGGGCGTTCTCCGGGGAGGCGGCGATGTGCGGATTGCCATGCTGATCGACGTTCTCCCCCTGTGGTGCTTCACCCTGCCGCTGCTGGTGCTGCTGGGGCTGGTACTCCACGCTCCCATCGCCATCTTCTGCTTCATCATGGCCACGGAATCCGCTTTGAAGGTTCCCTTCGGCCTACACCGGATCCGCAGCGGCAAGTGGATCCATGACGTGACCCAAGATCTGAACGCATAGGAGGGATCGTATGAAATCTCTGTTCCGCTGTCCTGTCTGCGGCGGTCCGCTGGACCGGGAGGAACGGGTCTACCGCTGCGCTGACCGACACAGCTACGACATCGCCAAGGAGGGCTACACCTATCTGCTGCCCCCCAATCAGAAGCACTCCGCCGATCCCGGCGATGACAAGGCTATGTCGGCAGCCCGCCGGGATTTCCTATCCAAAGAGTATTATATTCCGCTCTTAAATACGCTTTGTAGCCAGATTTTGCCGCTTGTGGGCGAGCATCCGGTGATTTTGGATGCCGGCTGCGGAGAGGGGTACTACACTGCCGGCATCCGGGCAGCCCTGACTGCCGCCGGGAAAGCGCCCGCTATAGCCGGTATTGACATCTCCAAATCTATCCTCCGGCTGGCCGCCAAACGGGAAAAGCAGGTGGAGTTCGCGGTGGCCTCCTGCTATCATCTTCCCTTTGCGGATGAAACAGCAGACCTGCTGCTGGACTGCTTCTCCCCCTTGGCCATTGACGAATTCCGCCGGGTCCTGAAGCCCGGAGGCCATTTTCTCTATGTGGTACCCGGCGCCGACCATCTGTGGGAGCTGAAGCGGGTCCTCTACGATGCGCCCTACCCCAACGAGGAAAAGGAGACTCCCTACGAGGGCTTCACCTATGAGGCCATCGTTCCGGTGGATTTCACCCTCCATCTGGCAAATCAGGCGGATATCCAATCCCTCTTCCGCATGACGCCCTACTGCTGGAAAACCCCCAAGGCGGGCGTAGAGCGGATGGAAGCGTTGGAAAATCTGGACTGTCAGGCATCCTTCCGCATCCACATCTTCAAAAAGCTGTAAAAAATACGGGCCGGTTTTGAAAACCGACCCGTATTTTTGTCCTTCTGTCAGACGGTCTGACCGGCCAGCCGCAGCCCCCGGCCAAAATCCTGAAATGCCTTTGTGATCAAGCCCTGACCAACGGTGTTGGGATGGGTGCCGTCAGCACAGAGAGTCTGCTCCAGGTGGCCGTAGTCCAAAAAGGCTCCACGGACATCCACCAGCGGCACATTTTCCTCCCGGGCCAAACGCTCCACCGCACGGGAATACCGCTCCTGCCAGACATAGATGTTGCCCACGTCTCCCAGCCAGCGCATCACAGCCTCTTTGTCCAGATCTCCGCACCACCAGTTGAAAAAGCGCTCGCTGTCCAGCGGCGGCAGGTTGGTAAGGATGGGCCGGATACCGTGGCTCCGTACCCGCCGGATCATCTCTCGGTACAGCTCCACAAACTCCGGCAGCGGCACGTTGGGCTGATGGTCCCCCGTGGGGTCCTCCGCGATCTCCTTCCAACGGAAGTCGCAGTCATTGCCGCCGAAGTCCATCACCATCATGTCGCAGGGCAGTTTCCGGGCCAGCATCCGGTCCAGCAAGCGGCTGCCCTTGCGGACCGTGGCTCCAAAGTGCGCGTCATTATGAATGGAAAGCTGAAATTCCGATTCCAGTGCCTCCACATTGATCTCATTACGAGTACGGTAGCGCCGGTCACCCAGATCAACCTGGATCCCCTTCAAGATGGAATCCCCTAACAGGGTCACCTGTCTGTTCTGTACCATACGGTCACCTCATTGCCGTGTAATATAGTTTTCAAAACTATATTACATAGTATTCATCGTTTTGTCAAGAGCTATTCTTCAAAACGAAGGAACCATGACCCCGGCAGTCTGCTTGGTCAGCTCAAACGCCGCTCCTTGCAGGTGGTGGACCGCCTCCGAGGACCACTGCTCCAAAAACGGCTCCACGCTGTCCACCTCCGTCAGGCCGTAGGGTGCGTGGTGGTAGTGCATGGGCACCACGCAGCGAGGATGCAGCGCATCGCACACTGCCTTTGCTCCGGCGGCATCCACTGTGTAAACGCCCCCTACTGGCACCAGCACGGCGTCCACCGGGCCGATGGCCGCTGCCTGCTCCACCGTCAGCTGGTGCCCCAGATCGCCCAGATGGGCCACAGACAGGCCGCCGGCTGTAAAAATCCGGACCGTGTTGGTCCCCCGCAGCGCGCCGCCCCGGTCATCATGAAAGGTCTCTACCTCCCGGACCGTAAACGGGCTTTCCCGCTCTGGCAGCAGCTCCACACAGTCTGTGGCGTGATGGTCAAAATGGCCGTGGCTGCAAAAAACGGCGTGAGCCTGTATGTGCAAAGGCGGATACCCCGCCACGCCGGTATACGGGTCCAGTACAATGCGATAGCCGTCCTCCTCCAAAAGAAAACAGGCGTGTCCCAGCCAGGTCAGCTTCATAACGATCCCTCCTAAAATATCAGAAAAGGCAGCGGTCTCCCGCTGCCTCAGCGTGTCGAAAAAGTCTTTTCTCCCCGCATGGTGCAGGAATACACCGTCGGCCCAGCCGGTTTCCGTGTGCTTTGCCCCCGAAAACCGGGGGCCTTCCTCGAAACAGGCTCGCTTTATCCGCCGCTGGCGGCGCTTCGCCCGTTTCCCCTTCTTGGGTTTCCCGCGCATACCCTTTACCCGCAAGGGGTATGCGGCATCCGTAGAGCGGCATAGCCGCTAACGGCTGCCCTACCTTACCGTCGCGGAGAATTTACTACTTTATCGACAGTCTCAGGCAGCGGTCTCCCGCTGCCTTTAGTCTATCAGGTATCACCGGACTTGTCATCCGGTTTTACATCGTTTTTCTTCTTGAACAGCGGTTTTTTCGTCCCGTTCCGCCGCCGGATCTTCCGCAGGATGACCACCGCCGCTGCGATGATGACCGCCCACAGGATCAGCCACATCCAGCTGTACGCCAGCGCCACGGCGAAGTCCTCCATGCCGTTCACAAAGGAATGCCAGCCCCGGCTCATAGCGCTGCTCAGGCGATCTCCGAAATTCTCCGGCAGTTCCTCCGTGTCGGAATACTTATAGACCTCCGACACATGGACGTTGATGGTGGCGAAGTCCACCAGCGCGTCATAGTGCCGCAGGGTGCCGGAAAGGTCCTCGATATTCCACTCTGTTTCGGAAATGGCGGACTCAATGGTGATGATGTCCTCCATGTTTTCCGCCTGGGACAGCAGCTTTTGCAACCGCTCCAGCTTGATCTGCTGGGTCTTCAGGCGGCCCGCCGTGTCATAATAGGTCTCTGTGATATTTTCCAAATTGGTGTTCCGCCACGTCACATGGGCAAGCTCCCCGGCCTGATCCAGAAAGCTCTGAAACTGAGCGGAGGGCACCCGGACGGTATAATCCGCCCATCGGTAGCCCCGGCTCCCGCCGCCTACGGTGCTGCTCTCCAGATAGCCGCCCTTGACCTCCGCCAGTGCTGCCAGCGCCTTGACGGCCTCGTCAAACTCCGTGGTCTCCAGATTGATGTCCCCGGTGTAGATGATCTTCTGGTTTTCCAGAACACCTCCGCCGCTGTCCCGGCCCTCGTCATCATAGCCGTTGGTGTCAGCGTCGAAATATCCCTTCTCCTCTGTCACGGCGGGGCTTTCCGCAGGGTGGTCGTTGGCGCTGGAATCAACGGAAGCCGCAGTTTTGCTGGCGGCTCCGCAGGCAGTCAGGCTCAGGAGCATGGTCAGTGCAAGAAAACAGACAAATAACCTTCTTTTCATAGCGCTTCCTCCTTTTCAGCGGTCGTGCCGCTCTTCTACTTATATAGACGAAATTCCCGCCAAAAAGTTCCGCCGCTCTCAACATTTTACCGACTTGTATTTTTCTGCCGCCTGCTGTAAAATGAGGCCAATCGGGAATATGTTTGATCTTTAACGGGATTTTTACAAAGCTATACGATTCAGGAGGAAACTGCAATGACTTATCAGGAAGTTTTGGAGCAGGCCCGGACCTGCATGGGCAAATGCCACGCCTGCCCTGTGTGCAACGGCCTCGCCTGCAAAAACACGGTCCCTGGTCCCGGCGCCAAGGGTCTGGGCACCGGCGCCATCCGCAACTACCAGAAATGGCAGGAACTGTGCGTCAATATGGACACCATCTGCGAAAACGGTGATGTGGACACCTCTTATGATTTCTTCGGCCACAAGCTGACGATCCCCGTAATGGCCGGCCCCGTTGGTGCCGTGGCTATGCATTACAGCGACAAATATGACGATCTGCGCTATAACAATGTACTGGTGGAGGGCTGCGCCAAAGCCGGTATCCTCGCCTTCACCGGTGACGGCACCAATCCCGCCGTCATGGAAGGCGCTGCGGATGCCCTGAAAGCCAACGGCGGCTGCGGTGTTCCCACTGTGAAGCCCTGGAATCTGGACACCATCCGGCAGAAGATGGATCTGGTGAAGGCCGCTGATCCCTGCGCCATCGCCATGGACATTGACGCCGCCGGTCTGCCTTTCCTGAAGGGGATGACTCCCCCCGCCGGCAGCAAGACCGTGGATCAGCTCAAGGACATCGCTGCCATGGCAGGCAAGCCCTTTATCCTCAAGGGCATCATGACGGTGAAGGGTGCGGGAAAGGCCCTGGAAGCCGGTGCCGCTGGTATCATCGTCTCCAACCACGGCGGCCGTGTGCTGGATCAGTGCCCCGCCACTGCTGAGGTCCTGCCTGCCATTGTGGACGCCGTGGGCGGCAAGATGAAGGTCTTTGTGGACGGCGGCATCCGCTCCGGCATGGACGTGTTCAAGGCTCTGGCCCTGGGTGCCGATGCGGTGCTCATCGCCCGCCCCTTCGTCACCGCGGTCTATGGCGGCGCTCAGGAAGGCGTGCAGGCCTATGTGGACAAGCTTCAGGCAGAGCTTGCGGACACCATGGCCATGTGCGGTGCTCACAGCCTGGCCGACATTGATCGCTCTATGCTCTTCGGCTTTTGAGTGACGTGAACGCAGATAAGATCCCTGTCCCGGCGCAGCCGGAGGTCCTGCTGCACTGTCTCATGGACATTGCGGAAGCGCTTTTGGCCGTAGGGGCAGAGGTAAACCGGGTGGAGGACACTCTGACCCGTATGGGCACGGCCTACGGGGCTGTTCGGATGAATGCCTTTGTCATCACCTCCAGCATCGTGGTAACCATGACGCTGCCCAGCGGGCGGGACATCACCCAGACCCGCCGGATCCTGACTCCCGGCGGCACGGATTTCACCGTTCTGGAAGCGCTGAACGATCTGAGCCGCCGGTGCTGCGCCGATCCTATTCCGCTGGATGAGCTGCGCCGGGAAGTTGCCCAGATCACGGCAGAAACCCCCAAGCCACTGCTGGTCTACCTGGGCAGCGCGCTGGCCGCAGGAAGCTGCGCCCTGTTTTTCGGCGGTTCCATGACGGATGGTCTGGTGGCTGCCCTGTTTGGCTTGGTGATCTGCCGCCTCCAGCGGCACTTTGGCCCTCAGTGCCCCAACCGCTTGGTATTCAATCTGCTCTCCGCTCTGGCTGTTGGCATCAGCATTACCCTGTGCGCCTTTTTCCTGCCGGAGCTCCACGCCGACAAAATCCTGATCGGTGACATCATGCTGCTGATCCCCGGTCTGGCCATGACCAACGCCGTCCGGGACACCATGGTAGGCTCCCCGATCTCCGGCGCCATGCGGCTCATCGAAACGCTGCTGTGGGCCGGGGCGCTGGCTATGGGCTTCATGAGCGCCTTTTTACTGATGGGAGGGATCGGACTGTGATCGTGCAGCTTCTCACATCTTTTACCGGGGCGCTGGGTTTTTGTCTGGTGTTCCACCTGCGTCGGCGGTATATGTTCGCCGCTTCTCTGGGGGGTCTGCTGACCTGCGGCGTCTATCTGGCGGCCGCCTCGATCTGGTCCGGTATCCTGCTCCCCACCCTGACCGCCGCCGCCTTTGCCGCGTTGTATGCGGAGTTTCTGGCTTGGTTTATGGGTGCGCCCGCCACGCTGTTTCTGATCCCCGCGCTGCTGATCCCGCTGGTGCCGGGGCGGCCCCTCTATTACGCCATGTACTATGCCGTTCAGCAGGACATGGATCTGTCGGCGGACTTTGCCCGCCAGACCGCTCTTTATGCCCTTGGGATCGCACTGGGCGCCAGTCTGGTGTGGGCCCTTGCCGATATGCGCCGCCACCTTAAGCAAAACGGTTTTGGAAATTGAATCCAGCAAAAACCCGCCGCTGACTTTTGTCAGCGGCGGGTTTCTTACTTATAGATTTACAATATTCGCCCGCAGGAGGTTCAGCTCCGTCCGGTCATGGGTCACCAAAATCACCGGCTTGGTTTCCGCCGCGGCGGCGACGCACAGCACTGCTCTCCGGCGATTTTCCTCATCCAGCCCTGTGAACGGCTCGTCCAGCGCCACGGCGTCTGATACTGCCAGCAACGCCCGGGCCAAAGCCAAGCGGCGCTTCATGCCGCCGGACCACTCTCGCACCGGCTTGCCCGTCTCCCAGGTCAGGCCCAGCGCCGTGAGCATGGCCGCCGCTTTCGCTTCCTCGTAGTCCGTCCCCAGCGCAAACCGGAGATTTCCCAAGGCGTCCAGTCCCTCTAACAGGCGGTCCTCCTGAAAAACGGCGCTCCAACGGACGGCCGTTCCCATCAGTTCACCGCTGTCTGGCTTTTCCAGACCCAACAGGATCCGCAGCAGGGTGGTCTTTCCCACGCCTGACGGCCCCCACAGGGCCGTGACTCCCACACCGACGGTAAAAGACACGTTTTCCAGCACCGGACGATCTCCGTAGGCTTTGCATAGGTTTTTGACTTCCATCACAGCCCCGCCTTTCTCATCAGTCGGTCCACCAGCGCCAAAAACAGCCGCTCAAATACCACTGACACCGCCACGATGGTGACGGTCCATGCAAACAGATCCGCCGTCTGGAAGTAGACCTTGGCGGTGTATAGCCGCTCTCCCATGGACCCGGCGGGCAGGCCGATGATCTCCGCCGCTGCCCCGGCTTTCCAGCAAAGCCCCAGGCCCAAAGATACCGCCGTGCGGAAATGGGGCATCACCTGCGGCAGATAGATGCCCCGGAGCCGCCGCCCAAGGGGGACCCGGAACACCCGGGCCATTTCCAGAAGCCGACGGTCCGTGTGGCAGATACCCTCCAGCACATTCAGGTACACCGGCGGGAACACCATCAGCGCCGAGATGAACAGGGACAGGCTCTGGCTGTTGAGCCACACCAGGGCCAGAATGATGAAGGACGCCACCGGCACCGCCTTGATACCCGCCACCAGCGGGGCCATCAGCCCCCGGAGCCACTGTTTCCACGCCGCCAGTGCCGCCAGCGCGACCGCCAACACCGTGGCGAGCAGAAATCCGCCGAAGATGCGGATGGCGGACCAGGCCACCGTCCGCCAAAAGGCGGCGGTAACGGCCAGCTGCCCCAGCCGCAGCAGCACATCAGCGGGAGAGGCCAGCAGCAGCTCGCCGTGGGGATAGACCGCCGCCAGCGCCATGGCCGCGATCTGCCAGACCGCCAGCCAGAAAAGCACCGCCCACAGGCGGAGGTCTGTTTTCCTGTCCATAGGCGGCGCTCCTTTCTATCGTAAATTCAGATATAGGCCAAGTGTAGCTCTGCCTGCGCGGATTTTCCGTTTTTATCCGCCGTAGTAAAAATCATCCCCAGGCAGAGTGCCGCCCACGGAGGAGGGCTCCGCTTCGGAAAGCACCTTCAGATAGCCGGAGAGCTTATCCTTCATCTCACTGCCGGTGAGACAGACGATGTTGCAATAGGGCAGTGCCTTTTCCGCCACAGCGGTATCTACAATGCCATACTCGCCGATAAGGGCGGCAGCCTCAGCAGTGTCTCCGTTCACCCACGCCACGCTGGCGGCATAGTCCTCCAGAAAGGCCTCCACCGCAGCGGAGTTGGCCTCCACCACGTCCCGCCGGGCCACGATGACGCCGGTGATGAGGCCGGAGCCGTTGTCCAGCTTGTCCCACTCCGCCGTCAGGTCCAAGGCCATCCGCAGGCCCTCGATCTTGTTTTGCGCCACGGTGACAAAAGGCTGAGGCAGCAGGGCAATCGACGCCTGCCCGGAGGCCAGCGCCGCCACGCACTCGCTGTGCTCGCTCTTCCAGTCGATGGTCACATCCTTGTCCGGGTCAATGCCGTTTTCCGTCAGCAGATACCGCAGAGCGTATTCCGGGGTACTGCCCTTACCGGCGGCCACGATGGTCTGGCCCTTTAAGTCCGCCATAGACTGCACCGTTCCCCCGTTTTCCACGATATACAGCACACCAAGGGTGTTCACCGCCAACACCTCCACGGCACCGTTGGTCTTGCCGTACAGCACGGCGGCCAGATTGGCGGGGACACAGGCCATGTCCAGGTCCCCCTTGATGAGGGCGGGGGTTACCTCGTCAGCGGAACCAGCCAGCGTGAAGGTGTAAAGATTGCCCACCTCACCCTCGTAGGGTTTGGCAGAGCTCAGCAGGGCGCCGATCGTTTCATCATTGTCCTTCATCAGCTTCACAAGGCCCATAGCAGTCGGACCTTTCAGTGTGGCAATTCTGAAATGGGCAATGTCTGCCTCTGTACCATCCGGCGCTTCGGCCGCAGGCTCTTCCGTTTGGGCAGGTTCCTCCGGCTGCTCCGGTTCGGCGGCCTTCTGGCCGCAGGCGGCCAGGGACAGGACCATCGCCAGGGACAGTCCCAGGGCAAGCAGTTTTTTCTTCAGGTTCATGGTTTTTCTTCCTTTCATACGCTCCCTGCCGGGGCATAGACGGTCTTGGCGGTGACACCCTCCAAGCGGCCCAGCTTTCCAGACAGGGCGGAGATGACGTCACCGGGGGCATCCATGGCCACGCTGATGATGTTCACGCCCTTCTCCCGATAGGGTACGCCCATGCGGCCCACGATATACGGCCCGTACTGGTGCAGCAGATCATTCAGTGCCATGACCTGCGTGCCCTCCCGGACAATGATGGCAATGACGGCCACCCGCGTTTCCACAGCTTCCACAGCGGTCTCTCCTTCTCAATAAAGTAATACATCCCCCCTGCCGTTCAGCAGAGGGGATGACAAATGTACAGCGATCTTGTCCTTCCTCATCTTTCGGTTCGGAGCATCCTCACCGGCAGAACGGTATGCGGGCATGGTGTCGCCGGTCAGAAACACTTTCCGGAGACGTTCCAACCATAACATACCCGTATGGTCCTGTCAAGACAAAGCCCCGCCCCGGAATGATCCGGGACGGGGCATAAACATTTTTCTCATTACATGCTGCAGGGCTGATAGGTGGAGGTCAGCACCTGTTCAAAGGCCGGGGCATCCGGCGTTTCGATCCGCCGGAGGATCAGTTCGCCGGCAGTCTCGCCCAGCTTTTCCACCGGCTGGATGATGCAGTCCATCTGGTTGGAATACAGATAGTTGATATCCGAATCGTAATCCACGAAGGTGACCAGATCGATGTCCTCTCCCAGCTTAAGGCCCTTCTTGTGGAGGTAGATCACCGTCTCCGAGGCCATCAGGCCCTGGGCCACCACCAGCGCGTCACACTTCTGCTCCAGCAGCTCATCCAGACAGGACTGGGCGCTGTTTTCCATAGAGTTGCCGTAGCGGATCAGCAGGTCATCCTGAGGCAGGCCGCAGTCCGCCACCGCCTCCTGATAGGCAGCGATCCGCTCCTTGGTCGAGGACAGCCGGGGCAGGCCGCCGATCATGCCGATCCGCTTGTCGCCCTTGCCCGCCAGACGGCAGACGCTGCGGTAGATCGGTTGGAAATTGGACACGCTCACCGACGGGAACCGCTTTGTGTCAAAGGTCCGGTCCACCAGCACCACCGGGAATCCGGCGGGGATCAGGGACTCAAACCGGCTGAAATCCTCCATGGTGCTGGCGATGAGCAGCCCGTCCACCAGTCCCGCAGAAAGCAGGCGGATATTGGTCTCCTCCCGCTCCGGATTCTCCTTTGTATTGGCAATGATCAGATGGTATCCGTGGGCAGAGAGATAATTCTCCACGGATTCGATCATTGTTGCGAAAAACTTATTGGAAATATCCGGAACGATAAATCCAATGGTTTTTTTCTTTCCGGTCCGGAAGCTTCTGGCCGAGGCGTCCGGCGTGTAGCCCAGCTCCGCGATAGCCCGGTAGACCTTCTCCTTGGTCTCGCCGGAGACGTAGCGGGTCGAGTTGATGGTGTGGGAAACCGTGGCGGTGGAAACACCTGCCAACCTTGCCACATCGCTGATGGTCACCTTCATGATCGTTCACCTCTTTACGCAATTTTTCTGCGTTTGCGTAATCATTTGCATTTTACAGTATACGCCCCCGCTTCATATAACGTCAAGTCTTTTTTGGCTCCTTTCTTCTACTTTTTCGCTTTTTTATCAAATTCCAACCAAATCCTCGCCATTTTGCCCAATATGCTCTCAGAATGTTATGCAAAATGCTGATTGCCATTTTTTATCGTCCATGATAAGATAGTAAAAGCAAAGAAATAATCGTTTGCGCAAACGATTCTTTAATCTTTTAAAGTTTTTTCAATATTGAAAGGAGTTTTCCCATGCTCACGAAGATTGGTATCAATGGCTTTGGCCGCATCGGCCGTCTCACTTTCCGCGCTGCCCTGACTCATGACGATGTTGAGGTCGTCGCTCTGAACGACCCCTTCATGAACCCCGAGTACATGGCTTACATGCTCAAGTATGACTCTGTTCACGGCAAGTTCCCCGGCACTGTCGAGGCTTATGACGGCGGTCTGATCGTCAACGGCAAGAAGTACCCCGTCTTCACCTCTATGGAGGTCAAGGACATTCCCTGGGCTTCCGTGGGTGCTGAGTACATCTGCGAGTGCACCGGCAAACACCTGACCAAGGAGCTCTGCCAGGGCCACATCGACGCCGGTGCCAAGCACGTCATCATGGGCGCTCCCTCCAAGGACGACACCCCCATGTTCGTCTGCGGCGTCAACCTGGATAAGTACACCAGCGACATGACTTTCGTCTCCAACGCTTCCTGCACCACCAACTGCCTGGCTCCCATTGCCAAGGTTCTGAATGACAAGTTCGGCATCGTGGAAGGCCTGATGACCACCGTTCACTCTGTCACTCCCACTCAGAAGCTGCTGGACGGCGCTTCCCTGAAGGATTGGCGCGGCGGCCGTGCTGCTACCGGCAACATCATCCCCTCCTCCACCGGCGCTGCCAAGGCTGTCGGCAAGGTTATCCCCGAACTGAACGGCAAGCTCACCGGTATGTCCATGCGTGTTCCCACTCTGGACGTTTCCGTTGTGGACCTGACCGTCAAGCTGGCTAAGCCCGCCACCTATGAGGATATCTGCAAGGCCATGAAGGACGCTTCCGAGGGCGAGCTGAAGGGCGTTCTGGGTTACACCGATGAGGAAGTTGTTTCCTCTGACTTCCTGGGCGATTCCCGCACTTCCATCTTCGACAAGAAGGCTGGTATCGCTCTGACCGACACCTTCGTGAAGGTCGTTTCTTGGTACGACAACGAGTGCGGCTACTCCAACAAGATGGTGGAGCTGATCCGTCACATGTCTGCCGTTGACCACAAGTAAGTTTTCAAGCATCATGAAGCGGCATGGCGTTCTGCCATGCCGCTTCAGCGTGTAGAAAAAGTCTTTTCTCTCTGCTGAGTCTATTTTCAGAGCTTTACAACTGTTCTAAAGCTTTTTAATTTCAATAACGCAGCACCCTTTTTGGGGTGGCCGCGCACACGCTTCCTCACCGCTGCAGAAAATCTGTCGCTTTCTTGGCAGGCGCAAAGCCGCTCGCCGCAAGGGTTCCGGCAAAAAGCGCAAATTTCTCAAGAGAAATACAGAAAAGGGCTTGACTTTTTTAAAGTCTCTGTTATAATAATATCGCTGTCTGTTCAAGGCAACAAGTGCATAGCGGAAAAGCGCTGGACACAGCTATGGAGAAGTCGCCTAGTTGGTCGAGGGCGCATGATTGGAAATCATGTAGGCTCCTAAAGGGTCTCGAGGGTTCGAATCCCTCCTTCTCCGCCACACAAAACCCTGTAATCTCAATGGTTACAGGGTTTTGTCATACCCTTTGACCCTTATTTTGACCCTTTATAGATTTCAAAGAGCATTTGCGGCAATCGTTTCAACCGGAGACTTTCTGAATAAATTCCTCCATGCGGTCAGCGGATTGCTGCCGCATTTTTTGCGATACATGACCATACACATCCAAGGTAAAGCTGGCGGTGGCATGGCCCAGATTGGATTGCACTGTCTTGATGTCATCGCCGCTCTCAATGGAGGCCACGGCAAAGCTGTGCCGCAAATCATGAAACCGCTCCTCCGGCATACCAAGCTCTCTTACGATCCGTTTGAAATGGATATACACCGTAAAATGGCTCAAGTGTCCACCCAACTCATTTGTAAACACCAAATCCCACGAATTGTTCCACGCTTCTCCTGCCAGTAGGCGCATCTGCGCCTGCTGGCTTTTTTGTTTTCGGAACAGCGCCATCACAGAGGGGGCTGCCAAAATCGTTCGGCTGCGGTTGTTCTTCGTTGGGGCAAGGCAGTACGTGCCGCCTACCTTCTTCGTTTTCTGGAGCTGTTTATTGATGTAGATCGCATTGTGCTGAAAATCAATACAATCCCACGTCAGTCCCAGCACTTCGCCCTCCCGCAATCCGGTGAACAGGGTGATTTGATACACCAGCCCATACTTCGTACCTTGGATCGCTTGCAGAAATCTTGAGATCTCCGCCTGCTCCATTGGCTTGATTTCTTTTCGGTGTGCCTTTGGTAAATCGCAGACATTCGTCGGATTGGAACGGAGCAGCCCCAGCTTCACAGCCTGTCCCAGCGCCCGGTGCAGCACACCATGGATGTTCTTCACCGTCTTGGGCGATAGCTCCTTCTCAGTAATCAGACTGTTGTAAAACTGCTGGATTTGCGGTGCTGTCAGAGCCGACAGCCGTATCCGTCCCAATGCGGGCTTGATGTGGATGTTGCAGCTGCGCTCATAGGCATCATAGGTGTAGCTTTTCACGGAATACAGCGCGTAGGTTTTCAGCCAGGTATCCAGCCACTCCCCCACCGTATCCTTCGTCTGCTCCAAATACGTCCCGCTGTCGATCTCCGCTGTGACCTCCGTCAGCTTCTGACGGACTTCTTTTTGTGTCTTGCCATAGACGGACTTTTGGGTCTGTTTGCCCGTCTTCGGGTCAATGCCGGTGGTATAGCGGGCCTCCCAGCGCCCGTCGGAGCGCTTGCGGATAGTGCCGCTGCCCTTTGCGTTCTTGGTATTGCTTTTCACATGTACCTCTCTTTCCTCTGAAATTATAAAACGGCCAGTCAGTCCGTTGTTTAGCTTTGTCTGTCGCTATCCAGCCACGCCACGAATTCTTCCAGCGATAGCTTTCCAGCGACACAGTCATCCCGCTTTCTGCGAGCCTCCTGAGACCAGGTATTGAATTCCTCCCGCGTCATCAGACCATAGCGGATACGGGCGTTGTGGGCCTTGTAGGAGCGCTTATACTCCCTGATGGCTGGCTCCTCCAGCTTCCGTTTCTCGTAAAGCCGGAGAGAACCCATCTCCTTGCAGGTTTTTGTAGAACCATCAATGAGCCGGTCGCAAAATTCCAGCCGGGTATTGCCCATAATGCCGAAGTAGCGTCCGCAGAATTTACAGACGCGGAATCTCAGATCACGGCGGATATACTCCGCAAGGATAAACTGCGTAAAATCTTCCGCCCTTTCCGCATCCAGCGTATCGGCAAAGAAGTCTTGAATGTCATTCCGCTGTTCTTCATTCAGAATATCATCGTATGGGAAAAATCCATTTGCTCCCTTCATGACAGGGCCGTAGGATACCTCACGATAGCTTAGCGGAAGATAGTTGTTCCATTCCGCCGCACCCTTTTCACCCAGCGCTTGACGCTGCGCAAAGTACCGCGCCGTCATATTCTCCGGCTTACTGGCCTCGAAGAAATTCTCCGCCAAATACAGCAGTTTCGGCTGTAACTCCGTGTAGTAGGTCATTTGGCGCTCGATTTCATCCGTCCCCAGTCGCTTCCCCTGTTCATAGTATAGCTGCTGCCGCTGGATGCTGGCCGCCAGCGGCGCAAACGCGGGACTGCACCGCAGCCAGTAAAGGGCAATGCTAAACAGTTGAAGGAACTGTGTATCCACATCATTTCCCGCCCGTATTTCCTTAAGGCATGTTTTGATATTCCCCAGATGCGCCGGAAACACCTTTAAGTCTGCGTACAGAAACTCCGTCAGTGCCGTACCAATGGGATATTCCTTGTGGTACAGCGTGAAAATGCCCCCCGGCGTTTTCGCTTCTGTCCGAATTTCAAAGCATTCCGTAACAGAATCCATATAGCACGCTGCCCAGATGCGATTAGTTGGCGCAGGCGGATTTTTAAACGGATACATACAGCTTCCTCCATAATAGACCGACTGATAAAAAATAATTTCAAATAGGCTATTGACAATGCAGCAGCCTTTGATTATACTGTTTCCACAATAGGCGACTTACTAAATCTTTTATATCATTAAAAGTCTATTGTGTCAAGAACAATTTTCAAAGGAGGCCACACATGAACAACAACTACGAAAACCTGCCCGCGGTACTGAATGCCAATCAGCTGGCTACGGCACTGGGCATTTCCCGTGCGGGCGCGTACCAGCTGCTGAACACTGCCACCTTTCCCACCCTGCGGATTGGCAAGCGGCTGCTGGTGCCGAGAGACAGGCTGGTGGAATGGATCGAACAGAACACAGGAGGCGGCCATGTGGGAGGATAAAGAAACGACTGCCCCAGATCCATCTGTTGCACCAGATGGGGAGCAGCCGTCCGCGCTTGCACACACAGACAGTATAGCAACTTTTGAGGAAACAAACAAGCAATTCGGCAAAATGCGTATCTTTTCCATGCCGGAGCTGATGGACACCCATTTCCCATCCCGGCCATGCATCATTGAAAACTTGCTGCCAGCGGGGACATACCTCCTCGCCGGCGCTCCCAAAATCGGCAAATCCTTCCTCGTCCTGCAAATGGCCTATCAGGTGAGCGCAGGAGAGCCGTTTTTAGGCTTTCCCTCCCGGCAGGGCACGGTTTTGTACCTTGCTCTGGAGGACACCTACGAGCGATTGCAGAAGCGTTTGGCGCAGATGACGGAACGGGACAGTCCCGATCTGGTGCTGTCCGTTCTGGCGGACACGCTGGAAGAAGATCTGCTGGAGCAGCTGGAAAACTTTCTGTTTGAGTACCCGGAAACGGTGCTGGTCATCATTGACACGCTCCAACGCATCCGGGGACGGATGCCGGACAACGGCAGCTACGCCGCAGATTACGATACCATCGCCAAGCTGAAGGCGTTCTCAGACCAACGCGGCATCGCCCTGCTGCTCGTTCACCACACCCGCAAGGAGGGGGCGGAGGATGTGTTCGACACCATCTCCGGCACCAACGGCATCTTGGGGGCGGCAGATGGAGCCCTGGTCTTGCATAAGGACAAGCGCACGAGCGGGGACGCCATCCTCGATGTGGTGGGACGTGACCAGCCGCAGATGCGGCTCCGCCTGCGTTTTGACCCTACTCATAGTCTTTGGCAGGTGACAGAGGTGGAAACAGAGCCATTCAGGGAGCCGCCGAACCCGTTGCTGGAATTTCTTTCCCGGCTGGTAAATGAAGAAAATCCACTGTGGAGCGGCACGGCAACGGAACTGGTACAGTGTCTTTCGGAGATGGACAGCGCACAGGCTATTTCACCCAACTGGATCGTGCGGGCACTGAACGTGCGGCAGGATGACCTGCTGCGAAAGTACAGCATCCGCTACGGTTCCCGGCGCACGAAGGATGGAAAGGTCATCCTTCTGCGGTGGGAAGGTGTACGGTAATGTACGGTATGTACGGTAAAAACGGGAGTGGGGTATCCCCCGAAAATACCGGACATATCGGACATACCGTACACCAGAGGGCTGAATGACCTGTCGCACCGACAGGGCATTTCGCCCGTTTCAGGGAGTCCAGAGGGAACGGCTGGCACACGGACTTTGGTACAAAGTATAGTGTGTTATACCCATTACGGCGGGGGACGGAAACGAACGCGGGCTGGCGGTGGCCAGCCGCGTTTGTGACCGGGCCGAAAACGAAGTGAAGGCGGGTGTCGGTATCGACACCCGCCGCAGCGCACGGTTTCAGAAGCCGTGACGGGGATTCCCCGCTCCCCGGTCTCCCAGACTATAATAAGGGGAGGTTCCACATGGCATACGCCATTTTACGATTTGCAAAGCACAAGGGCGGCGCGTCCAAGGCGCTGAGTACCCACCACGAGCGGACAAAGGACAGCTACGCCAGCAACCCGGACATTGATCTCAGCCGCACGGCGCAGAACTTCCATCTGGTGACGCCCCGATGGAGCTACGAACAGGAGATCAAGCACCGCATCCAGACGGCAGGCTGCCGGGTGCGGAAGGACAGCGTGAAATTCGTGGATACGTTGGTAACGGTCAGCCCGGAGTTTGCCAAGGCTCACGAAGTGGAAATGCCGGAGTACTTCCGGCGGGCCTTTGACTTTCTGAAGGAGCGTGTAGGCGAGGAAAATATTATTTCTGCCGTGGTACACATGGATGAAAAGACACCTCACATGCATCTTTGCTTTGTCCCGCTGACGAGGGACAAGCGGCTGTCCGCAAAGGAGATCCTCGGCAACAAGAAAAGCATGATCCGCTGGCAGGATGATTTCTACGCCTGCATGGCGGAACGGTGGCCGGAGCTGGAGCGTGGTACGCCCGCCGTGGAGACCAAGCGCAGGCACCTGACACCCCAGTGGTACAAGAAGGTCACGGCGATGGACGCCAAGCTGGAGCAGCTGGAGACCACACTGAACAACATCAACGTGTTCAACGCGGGCAAGAAGCGGGAAGAGGCCGTTGCGCTGCTGGCGCAGCTGCTGCCGGAGGTGGAGTCCTTTCAGGCGGAAACACAGCGGCTGCGGGATACCATCGCCCACGAGCGGCGGAACGCAAGTTTCCAGAGGGAGATCAATGCGGATCTGCGAAATGAGTTAAAAGCAGAACGCAATCACAGCTTTGACCAGAGCATGAAGCTTTCCGAGCTGGAGCGGCGCTGCAAGCGGGCAGAGAAGCTCTTGAGCAAGATCCCGCAGGAGGAATTGGATAAATTACTGCCCAAGCAAAAGGGCTTGGAACGGTAATAGAGCGGCAGGGCCGCCTTGCTGTTGCAAGGCGGCCCCATCTGGAGATCCCCTTCATTCGTCATCCACCACATATCTTCGCTGTGCAATCAGAACAACTCATCTAAGGCAGAACTTCCATCATCGATTTCAGTTCGTGATCAGTTAAGCATCCGCTGTCAACACGGCCTGCCTTACTGCTTCAAAATCGTACACATGAACGCTTTCGTAGGGATGATACCGAACTATCAGGTAAACGGCAGTCCGGCTGGCCGAACGGAGTTCTGCTGAAACAATGCTTTCCAACAGGCTCTTCTCGGTGGGAAACTGCTCCA
>ERZ833963.1856-NODE-1856-length-22827-cov-3.901282_pt1 | contig 22827 bp, 19 predicted proteins | sample MGYA00519693_ERZ833963 | MGnify/ENA primary metagenome ERZ833963 (study PRJEB31850, sample SAMEA3708748) | human gut metagenome | biome: human gut; feature: human-associated habitat; material: faeces | place: China | collected 2014 ... | reverse complement strand
TTTCGTGTCATCCTCGATGACACGCCCCGCTACGGTAATGTTCTTAGTCTGTGAGAAAGCGGAAAGTGTGGTTGTCAGCAATAACACTGTTCCGATGATTACTTTTTTCATGCGCCTGTTTTTTATGAAACAAAATGTCTGTTTTTACACTGCTTCATTTGACAAGCTTTACACTAAAAAGTTTAATGAGGATTAAACAAAATATTCTAATTATCGACGTTCGCGCTTAAATAATCCATCAACCCGCGCTTTCTTTATACCAAATTCCAGGCAAAGAATATTCAGTATAAGGAAGATCAGGAAAGAAGAGGAATCCACGCTCATGACATCGCCTTTCGCCACCCGGTAGAGCATGCCGCCGAAGATGAAGAACACAGTAAGAAACATGGCGTTGCGCACGGCCTTGTTGCGAATGACCTCCGTCTCCTTGTTTTCATTCTTCGTCAAGGCAAAGATAATCATCAGTGCTCCCAACATCATCAGCAGTTTGGAACATTCTTTATAAAACAAAAGGTTGGCATCCGTCATCTTTCCCGTTATGTACAGCATAATCGGAATGAACAACGCCAGTGCAATCACAAAATATCCTAATAAACGGCAATATACCGGTAACAATGCTTTCATCTATTTATGATTTATTGTTCATGATTTATATCTCCACCCTATCCGGGGGTAAGTTTTATTGTCTGCAAAGATACTTCTTTCGAAGAGAAATCCTATCTTTAAAAGAAGATAAGCTGTATCTCAGCATAACTTTTTCATGCAAGCATGAAAGTTCTGCACTCAATTTGCATTATCTTTGCCCTCTCTAAAAAACATTTTCTTATTGCATTATCTTTGCGAAACTAAAAAAGACAAATACATCATGAGTAAACAAGAAGTAATCCTCTGCGAGGAGCTGGAAAGCAGTCTGACAAGTGCCATCGGGAAATGTCCCCATGACAAGCTATTTATCCTGACCGACGAGCATACCCACCGCCTTTGCCTGCCGCAACTCAATGGCATCCCGGCCCTGAAAGAAGCCACAGAAATCATTATCGGTGCCGAAGACGTCCACAAGAATCTGGAAACCCTGGCCTCCGTATGGCAAGCCTTGAGCGAACAGGGTGCCACCCGCCATTCACTGCTCATCAACCTGGGCGGCGGCATGGTGACCGACTTGGGCGGTTTCGCCGCCTCCACTTTCAAGAGGGGTATTGCCTACATCAATATTCCCACTACGCTGCTGGCAATGGTGGACGCTTCCGTGGGAGGCAAAACGGGCATCAACTTCAACGGACTGAAGAATGAAATCGGCGTCTTCGCCCCTGCCGCCTCGGTGCTCCTCGAAACGGAGTTCCTGCGCAGCCTCGATGCCCATAACTTCTTTTCCGGCTACGCCGAGATGTTGAAGCACGGACTCATCAGCACTCCGGAGCATCTAGCTGAATTACTGGCTTTTGATACAGAAAAGATAGATTACGCTGCATTGAAGTCAATGGTGGGCCGTTCCGTACAAGTGAAGGAGGACATTGTGGAGCAAGACCCGCTGGAACATGGCATCCGCAAGGCGTTGAACCTGGGGCACACCGTAGGTCATGCTTTCGAGAGTCTTGCCCTTGCCGAAGGCCGTCCTGTGTTGCATGGCTATGCCGTTGCCTGGGGAATTGTTTGCGAGTTATACCTTTCTTATATAAAGGTCGGTTTCCCAAAGGAGAAAATGCGGCAGACCATTCAGTTCATCAAAGAGAACTACGGAGCTTTTGCCTTCAACTGCAAACAGTACGACCGGCTTTACGAGCTGATGAAGCATGACAAGAAGAACAGTGCCGGCATCATCAACTTCACCTTGCTGAAAGAGGTGGGCGACATCAGCCTCAACCAAACAACGGACAAGGATACTATTTTCGAGATGTTCGATTTCTACAGAGAGTGCATGGGGGTATAGCCTCCATGCATATAACGCAGTTACTTTATCGCCCTATGCGGGTATATACAGCCATTTAGTTCAAGAATCCATCATTGCTTTTCTTGAAAGCACCGACTTCGAAAATGCCATCCGCCTCACCGTGTCTTTAGGAGGCGACGCCGACACGATGGGAGCCATTACGGGAGGAATAGCAGAAGCGTATTACAAAGAAGTGCCACCGCACATCCGGCAGAAAGTGATTAAAAGGCTTTCGGACGAGTTTATCGAAATAATGCATGAGTTTTATGAAAAATACGTGCGGACTTAAGATTAAGTTCAAGCTGTTTATCAGCAAGATAAAGCCACAGGGCATATATTCCAATAAAAAACGGCATAAAATATTTGCTATTTAAAAATAAAGCACTACTTTTGCATCCGCAATTCGGGATGTAGCTCAGCCCGGTAGAGTACGCGTCTGGGGGGCGTGTGGTCGCAAGTTCGAATCTTGTCATCCCGACTACCGATAAAGCATTGATAATCGCAAGGTTATCGATGCTTTTTGCTTTTATAAATCTCTATTTAATGTGGAGTAGTTGACGCGAAAAGTCAACCATAATTTTATGAAAGCAACAGTTTCTGTTATCTGTTTAAACTGAGGTTTAAACTATAGCATTAATGAATTATCAATAAACGAAGAAAATCACACCCATGCAGATACCTGCAAACATACAAAAAGCAAAGATCAGCTTCAATATCACAGTATACTTTTTGTATATTTACAACCTAATTGCTTATATTTGCACAAACACTCATCTGAACATACTTATGAAGAAAATCCTTGCTTACATTGCCCTCGGTTTTACGGCAATAACCGGTTATGCAGCTACTCCTCTCTGGATGCGCGACTTACAAATCTCACCCGATGGAACGGAAATTGTATTCTGCTACAAAGGAGACATCTATAAAGTTCCCGCCAAAGGCGGAACAGCCACACAGCTCACCACTCAAGATTCCTACGAGTGTACCCCCATATGGTCGCCGGACGGTAAACAAATAGCCTTTGCCAGCGACAGAAACGGGAATTTCGACCTCTTCGTAATGCCCGCAAACGGCGGAACCGCCCAACGGCTGACCACCCACTCATCCAACGAACTCCCATCCGCCTTTACACCAGACGGCAAATATATCTTATTTTCCGCCTCCATCCAGGACCCGGCAACCAGCGCCCTCTTTCCCGCAGCCTCAATGACCGAACTCTATAAAGTCCCCACAACCGGCGGACGTACACTGCAAGTATTGGGAACACCTGCCGAAGCCGTCTGCTTTGACAAATCCGGCAACCGTTTCTTCTACCAGGACCGCAAGGGAGGTGAAAATGAATGGAGAAAACATCACACCTCTTCCATAACCCGGGATGTATGGATGTGCGACGTAAAGACAGGCAAACACACCAACCTCACCAACCACGCAGGCGAAGACCGCAATCCGATATTAGCACCGGACGGAGAAACCGTGTACTTCCTGAGCGAACGTGACGGCAGTTCATTCAACGTATATACCTTCCCGCTCTCCCGGCCCCAATCGGTGAAAGCGGTCACCTCCTTCAAAACCCACCCCGTACGTTTCCTCTCGATGAGCAACGACGGCACTTTGTGTTATGGATACGACGGAGAAATATACACCCAGCAAGCAGGGAGCACTCCCCGGAAGATAAATGTGGAAATCATACGCGACGACCAGCCGCAAATTGCCAACCTGAAATATACCGATAAGGCAACTTCGGCCACCGTATCACCCGACGGCAAGCAAATAGCTTTCATCGTGCGGGGTGAAGTATTCGTCACATCGGCAGACTATGCCACCACCAAACAAATCACCCGCACGGCAGCACGTGAAAGCAACCTTTCATTCGCCCCGGACAACCGGACTCTGGCTTATGACAGCGAACGCAACGGCAACCTGCAAATTTATCTGGCAAAGATAGTCAGGGAAGAAGACCCGAACTTCCCCAATGCAACCTTGATAAAAGAAGAGCCACTACTCCCCTCCACCACCATAGAGCGCTCTCACCCGCAGTTCTCTCCCGACGGCAAAGAACTTGCCTTCATCGAAAACCGCAACCGTCTCATGGTGTTCAACCTGGAGACCAAGAAGCTACGACGGATTACCGATGGTTCCACCTGGTATAGCACCGGCGGCGGCTTTGACTATGCATGGTCTCCGGACAGCAAATGGTTCACTCTCGAATTTATCGGAAACAAGCACGACCCGTATTCGGATATAGGTCTTGTAAGCGCACAGGGCGACAGTGAAATCATCAATCTGACCAATAGCGGTTACAGCAGCGGTTCGCCCAGCTTTGTACTCGACGGTAATGCCATTCTTTTTGTGACCGAGCGCTACGGTATGCGGGCACATGCCTCATGGGGTTCGCTGGACGACGCCATGCTGGTATTCCTCAATCAAGATGCCTACGACAAATTCAGCCTGAGCAAAGAAGACTATGAACTGTACAAAGCAGCGACCACCGACCGGAAAAAGACAGAGGAGAAAGACAGCAGCAAAGTGAAAGATATCATGGTAGAACTAAAGAATATAGAAGACCGCATCGTGCGTCTTACTCCCAACTCTTCTGAAATGGGCAGCGCCATCCTCGACAAAGACGGCAAAACCCTTTACTACCTGGCAAGTACAAAAGGCGGGCGCAACCTATGGAAAATGGATCTGCGCAAGCAAGAAACCAAACTACTCCACAAGATAGACGCCGGGTGGGCATCTATGGAAATGGACAAGGAAGGCAAGAACCTCTTCATCCTGAACGGTAAAAATATGCAGAAGATGAATCTGGCTTCCGATGAACTCAAACCCGTGAAATACCTTGCCCAGCTGAAACTGGATCTGGCTGCCGAACGCGAATATATGTTCGACCACGTGTACAAACAGCAACAGAAGCGTTTCTACAACACCAGTATGCACGGTGTGGACTGGGATGCCATGTCGGCAGCCTATCGCAAGTTCCTGCCGCACATCAACAATAATTACGATTTTTCAGAAATGCTGAGCGAATGGCTGGGCGAACTGAACGTGTCGCATACCGGCGGACGCTTCTATCCGGACAGCCAAAGCGAGCCGACAGCCAGCATGGGGCTGCTTTTCGACTGGAACTATCAGGGAAAAGGCATGCTCATTGCCGAAGTACTGGAAAAAGGCCCGTTCGACAAAGCCGATACCAAAGTGAAAGCGGGCGCCATCATTGAAAAGATAGACGGTACGGAGATTACTCCCGAAACGGATTACTACACGCTGCTCAATGACAAGGCCAAGAAGAAAACACTTGTCTCGCTGTATAATGCCAAGACCAAAGAACGTTGGGAAGAGGTCGTAATCCCCATCAAAGACAGCGAACTGAACCAACTGCTCTACGAGCGTTGGGTGAAACAGCGTGCGGCAGATGTTGACAAATGGTCGGGCGGCCGCTTGGGATATGTGCACATCAAGTCGATGGGTGATGACAGTTTCCGTTCCATCTACTCGGACATTCTGGGAAAATACAACAACCGTGAAGGGATTGTGATAGATACACGCTTCAATGGCGGCGGACGCCTGCACGAAGATATAGAGATATTGTTCAGTGGCGAAAAGTACTTCACGCAAGTGGTTCGCGGCCGCGAGTCCTGCGATATGCCCAGCCGCCGTTGGAACAAGCCGTCCATTATGCTGATGTGCGAAGCCAACTACTCCAATGCGCATGGCACGCCGTGGGTATACAGTCATCAGAAGTTAGGCAAGTTGGTGGGTATGCCGGTTCCGGGCACTATGACCAGCGTGTCGTGGGAACGTCTGCAAGACCCGACGCTCGTATTCGGCATCCCGGTGGTGGGCTATCGCCTGCCCGATGGAAGTTATCTGGAAAACACACAGTTGGAACCTGATGTGAAGGTTGCCAATTCACCCGAGACAATCATAAAAGGTGAAGATGCGCAACTTAAAACGGCGGTGGAGGAATTATTGAAACAACTACATTAGATAGTGATTATTAAGAAGCCAGGTTATGAACTTGGCTTCTTTTTACGTACCTTTGCGCGAAATATAACAAATCCTCTAAATTCATGTTTACCGACCTACTGAATTCCTCTTATTTCGCACTCTTCCTTATTGTTGCATTAGGCTTCATGTTAGGAAAAATCAAAATCAAAGGATTGTCGCTGGACGTTTCAGCAGTCATCTTCATCGCTCTGCTATTCGGGCATTTCGGAGTAGTCATCCCCAAAGAATTGGGAAACTTCGGACTGGTTCTTTTCATCTTCACCATCGGCATCCAGGCGGGCCCAGGTTTCTTCGACTCCTTCCGGAGCAAGGGAAAAACGCTGATCATAATCACCATGCTGATTATCTGTTCAGCCTCACTGACAGCCGTCGGTCTGAAATATCTTTTTGATATCGACACGCCAAGTGTAGTAGGCCTGATAGCCGGTGCACTGACCAGTACACCGGGACTTGCCGTAGCTATCGACAGTACAAACTCTCCCCTGGCATCCATTTCTTATGGTATCGCCTATCCTTTCGGTGTGATTGGCGTTATCTTGTTTGTGAAACTGCTGCCCCGAATCATGCGCATCGACCTGGATAAGGAAGCCCGTCGTTTGGAAAAAGAACGCCGAGGACAATTCCCCGAACTGACCACTTGCATCTACCGCGTCAGTAATCCTTCCGTATTCGGCCGTAGCCTCATGCAAATCAATGCCCGCGCCATGACCGGAGCTGTCATCTCACGTCATAAACACGGAGAACTGATCTCTATCCCGACAGCACAGACCGTGCTCCACGAAAATGACTATATACAGGCAGTAGGCAGCGAAGAAGCGCTGAACCAGCTTGCCGTTCTGATTGGTGAACGTGAAGAAGGCGAGTTGCCATTGGTAGCCACCCAGGAAATAGAGTCTTTATTATTGACTAAAAAAGACATGATTAACAAGCAGTTGGGAGATATGAACCTGATGAAAAACTTCGGTTGCACCGTAACCCGTGTTCGCCGAAGCGGTATCGACTTATCTCCTTCTCCCGATTTGACCTTGAAATTCGGTGATAAACTGATGGTGGTAGGAGAAAAAGAAGGACTTAAAGGGCTGGCACGCCTGTTGGGAAACAATGCAAAAAAATTGTCGGATACGGATTTCTTCCCCATTGCGATGGGTATTGTATTGGGTGTATTATTCGGCAAGCTGAATATCACTTTCCCCGGTGGGTTATCGTTTTCACCGGGACTGACGGGCGGTATCCTGATAGTAGCTTTATTCTTAAGTGCAATTGGTAAGACAGGCCCTATCCTATGGTCCATGTCCGGCCCCGCCAATCAGTTATTGAGGCAACTGGGACTTTTGCTTTTCCTTGCCGAAGTAGGCACGTCGGCAGGTACTAATCTGGTGGCGACGTTCCAGGAAAGCGGGTGGCTGCTGTTCGGAGTGGGTGCCGCAATCACACTGGTGCCGATGCTGGTGGCTGTATTTGCCGGACTATTCATATTCAAAATCAGCATACTCGATCTGCTGGGCACCATTACCGGCGGCATGACCAGTACACCGGGACTCGCTGCCGCCGACTCCATGACTGACAGCAATATTCCGAGTGTGGCCTATGCTACGGTCTATCCTATTGCAATGGTATTCCTTATCCTGTTCATACAGATAATCGCATCTGCGGTATATTGACAATCCAGCATTCAACTAATATAAATAGCAACTAAATATGAAAGCATCAAAAGCCCAATCAATAATCAGCCTGATAACCTGTTTCTTTCTAATTCTGGCAGTAACCATCTGCAAAGAGAACAAGTTCCGGAATATCCTTCCTGATAATGAAAATGAAACGGAAAAGCAAAGCGGAAATACCGGCATACTGCGACAAGCAGATGACGGAATACAAATAGTATCTACCCGGCAGATAACCAAAGATGTCAATGGTTACGGCGGAAACGTACCGCTTGAAATCTATATGAAAGATAACCGCATTATCAAAGTAGTAGCTCTGGAAAACTCAGAAACGCCCAGCTATTTTGCCAAAGTGCGGAACAGCGGCCTGCTGAGACAATGGGATAATCTGTCGCCGGAAGAGGCGCTAAACAAAGAGGTAGACGGAATATCCGGTGCCACGGAGTCTTCCGCCGCCATTATACAGTCTGTACAGAAAGCGATGGAGTATGCAAAAGAGCACTCACTGGAGGAAACGAATTCTTCTTTCAGCTTCGACTGGCTACTCTTCTTGGGATTGTTGGCTGGCATTGCTGTTTGTACCTTAATTATCACATACTTTTCCAAGCAGCCCAAACCACAAACGATGCGATATGTGCTGAACTTTTTCAATCTGGCTTTAGTTATAGTAGTGACTGCTTTATCCATCCAGCCAAAAAACAATCAAGTTATCAATAAGGAGGAACCTATTATGACACAGGATAATAAACCTTCGGTTCTTGAAAGTATTCATGCAAGAGCCAGCATCCGCTCCTATCTGCCTAAAGAAGTGGAGGAAGAAAAAGTGGAACAACTATTGAGAGCCGCCATGGCTGCGCCTACGGCAACCAACAAACAGCCCTGGGCTTTTATCGTTATCAAAGAAAAGGAAATATTAAGTGAACTGGGCACTACCCTTCCCTATGCAAAAATGGCAAAAGAGGCTCCACTAGCTATCGTCGTATGTGGAGATTTGTCGAAGGCGATCAGTGGTGCGGGCAGTGATTACTGGGTACAGGACGCTTCCGCCGCAACTGAAAACTTATTATTGGCAGCACAAGGACTGGAGTTAGGTGCCGTGTGGACAGGTGTTTACCCCATAAAAGAACGGGTAAAAGAAGTTCAGAAAATCCTGCATCTGCCCGAACACATCATTCCCCTAAATGTAATTCCGATAGGATATCCGGCTGAGAATCCGCTTCCGAAAGATAAATGGAAGCCGGAGAATGTGCACTATGAACGCTGGACAAAAGGAAAATAAATGATTTTAAGTTCGGTAAGTAAATACATCAAAATCAGAAAGTCCCATAGATTTTAGCTGATTGACACTGTGAGCCGTATCCTCCTCCGTATTATATTCCGGAATAAGGGGGACGCGGACGGTGATATGTTCCGCCTTTCCCTGTTCTATCAGCCATTGCAAGTTTTCCAGCATTTGCCGATTGCTTCTGCCTGTATAGTTCTGATAGATTACATCATTCATATCTTTAATATCTATGATGTAATCGTCCACGACGGGCAATAAAGTCTCCAAATGCTGACGGGACACATTTAAGGAAGTCTCCACCGTAATCCTCCAGTCTCTCCCGCAGAGTTCGCGGAAATGAACGATAAATTCACTTCGCAAACAAGGTTCTCCACCACCAAAGGTGATACCTCCGCGAGTTGCCAGAAAGTAGAGTTCATCTACTTTCACACTCTCATATAGTTGTTCGCAAGAGTAAAGAGGAAGTCCGATTTCATCCGACAAAGATTGAGGGTTCAGACAATATTTACAACGCAAAGGGCAACCATGAAAAGCGACCAAAGTCGTCACTCCCTCACCGTCAATTAACAGGCGATGTCTGTTGATACATAATATGGGGACAGAATTATCCATTCTCTGTTATTTCGAAGAATTAAATACCACAGGAATTGTATATTGCGTTGCCAACGGAATTCCATAAAGTATGCTGGGCGCCCATTTAGGCATGAGATTAATCACCCGCAATACCTCATTACCAAATTCAGGACTTGCAGTTTGCAATATTTCGGCAGATTTCACCGTTCCGTCTTTATCAACGAGAAATCTCACAAGCACACGACCCGACTTATTCTCATCAACGCCCTCCGGCCAACGCAAGTTCTTATACAAGAAACGCTCCAAACCATACATGCCTCCATCTCTGAATTCCGCCATTTGCTCCATCACTCCCGGAAATACATTTTCTTCCTGCACCTCTTTTTTCAAGTCTTTCCTTCGCCCTTCTATGATCTCGTTAATAGAATCATTCATCATCCAGGTTATTAGTAGATTGAACCGCACTCGTCTGCACAACAGGTCCGGTCTCACTCATCCATATCATTCAGATGTATTTCCAAAGCCTTCACCGAGATATAAATCTCGTATACGGATATGGCTAAAGAGATAATCAGCAGCACCATTGCCAGACCAAAGATGTATATCGACACTAAATAGAGCTGTATATAGATGAAGAACATACTGACTACACATAGCAACAGACTACCCGTCCCCGTCACCTGCATGGCGCGCGTCAGATAAAGGCGTTTCCGCAGATTGGCAATCTGTGCAGCGGTTACCGACGAATGATTGGCTCGATACTGTTCCTTCAACGTGCGCACCAACTGGGCATACGACATGAAGCGGTTGGTATATGCCAGCATTATCAATGAGATGGCCGAGAACAACAGGGCCGGAGTGGTTAAATCTATATCCATATATTTTATTCATTAAAGAGTTCGGAATGCTATTCCTGTTTAAAAATAAAAGGAACCATATATTTCATGGGAACCGGTTTACCACGTTGCATTTCTGCATTCTTTTTAAAGTGGATCGGACAGTAACTTTATCCAGTGAAAGCAAAGATAAATAAAAAACATAATATATATCCGTTGGCAGAATTAATTTCTTTCTGAGCGGTTATGAATGTGATTCACCACAGAATAATACAGAGTTTTACGGAGAAGATGCTGCTAAGTTGCCGCACCGCTACTTTTATCTGTTCTTCCTGCGACGGCTAATAAAAAACGTAGTAAACACTTATTCTTTCCACCATGGGGATTTTTTCTTTCCTCCATGGAGAAACTTTCTTTCCACCATGGAGGAAAGAAAAAATCCCCATGATGGAAAGAATAGTTATTCGCATACAAAGGTATTAAGTTTGGGCAGAAAGAAGTGTAAGAATGCCTAAGAAAAAGGTTAGTGGTTGGAAGAAGAAAAAAAACGGTTACGGGCTACAAGTTTCATTCCTTTCCGTTCCGGGTATGCTTCTTTTCTGCACCGTTCTGCCTTTTTCCGCAAGCATATAAATCTCACCTAAAATTCAGCAAAACGAAAACAGGACAAATCAAACTCTACTTCTTATCATAAATACCATTAGAGAATCTTCCGTAAGCCATCACCTGATTCGTATCCGGGAAGTGTACAATCTCAGGCACATTATTCGTATCAAAATCAAGATATACCAGTTTCTCCGTATCAGACCCATTACGCATGACGTGCGCACCTTCCGGCCCGGCAGGAAAAGTGATGACATCTCCCGCTTTTACTGTCACCTCCCCATTGGCGGTACGCACAACGCCTGTACCACTGATGATGTAGAACACTTCCTCATCCGTCTCATGATAATGATAGCCGTAGGCAAAGTTACCCGGTTCCACCTCTACAAAGTTGACACGGCACTGGGTTACGTCTTCCTGCGCAACAATCGGTTTCACTGTAAATTCATTGCCACCCTGACTGATTTTCTGACCTTCGGCGGTCTTGTAATTCTTTACTGCAAGCTCTTTCATTGTCCTTTTGTTTTTAAATAGTTTATAAAATAGTTGTATTCACCAGTTTTTTCACTAACTTCGCAATGAAGTCAGTGACTTTTCAACATTGCAAAGCTATATACTATTTTACTTATAAACAAGAAGTTACAAACAAGTAAGATAGTTACCTGGAGGTTACTTTTGCTGAAAAGCAAGAGATTAAAAATGAAGAAAAAAGAAAAATAATCAAGTAGAACCTAATACTAACTAAATATATGGAAACAAGAATTACCTCAAACCGTATTACGGAACTAAAGCCGAACGAGATATTCGTCTTCGGCAGTAATCTGGAAGGTGCTCATGGTGGTGGAGCCGCATATCTGGCCTGGAAGAAGTGGGGAGCCATCTGGGGACAAGGAACAGGACTACAAGGACAGACTTACGCCATCCCGACCATGCACGGTGGCCCGGAAAGCATCAAGCCTTATGTTGACCAATTCATCGGATTTGCCAAAGAACATGCCGAATACGTTTTCCTCGTCACTGAAATAGGATGCGGCATTGCCGGATTTGCCCCGAAAGAGATTGCCCCCCTATTTAAAGAAGCCATGAATGTGCCCAACATTCATCTGCCTCAACGTTTCTGGGATGTACTGAACGCCATGTAAAACCGAACTTTCAACCGCCTTCTGCCCAACGCAAATAATATGCCGGCAAGAGAACAGACTGAGCATATTACGAATATAATCCCGGTGGAAACCAAGATATTTCCAATACCCACCAAGGGAGAAACAATGCCGCCGAAAGAGAAACTGACAGCTCCCAGCAACGCAGAAGCTGTCCCGGCATTAGTGCGCTCGCACTCCATAGCCAACGCGGTAGAGGTAGTGAAAGTCATTCCCATCATAAACAACACTGCCAGCAGCAACAGTTCGTATACCCAGAAGCTACAACCTAAAGACAACGCAGCACATTCCAGTACAGAGAAAACAAGCATCCCCATGCAGCCTATCAATGTCCCGTTTTCCGGTCGACGGAACTTCACGGAAAATGCTGCGGCACCACCGATAGCGATGGCATTAATGCTGAAGCACACGCTGAAAGCAAAAGGAGAGTAACCGTAATGTTGCTGAATAATGAAAGGAGACGAAGCTATATAGGCAAACAGCACTCCTTGCGCAAATGCCAGTTGCAACACGTAGCAAATATATTGCTTGTTGCGGAGGACCACCTTGAAACTATTGAACGTATCTGCCCATTTCGTTGCCAGTCGCTTCTCGGCGGGAAGCGACTCCCGGAAGCGCATGCAGCCTGCCAGCAGTAACATGCCCAATACAAGCAAAATACCGAAAATCCCCTGCCAGCCGATGGCTTCCGTAAATACTCCTCCAATGATGGGCGCCACCACCGGAGCAATGCCGTTGATGGCACCGATAATTGCCAGCATCTTCGCCAGTTCCTTACCCGAAAACTTATCCGTAGCAATGGAACGGGCTATAACGATGCCGCCCGCACCGGCAATACCCTGTATCAGGCGGAAAGTGACAAACTGATGAATGTCCTGCGCAAACAAACAGAGAACTGTTGAAACAATGAACAGCCACATGGCAACCTGTAACGGTATACGTCTGCCATACCGGTCGCTCAAAGGACCGAAGAATATCTGCCCGACTGCCAACCCGATCATACTGGTGGTAAGTCCCAACTGAACCATTGAAGAACTCGTATTGAAATATTCTCCCATAGCAGGCAGGCTTGGCAAATACATATCTGTGACAAACGGCCCGAAGGCTGTCAACATTCCTAATAAGATAAGAATGAATAGTTTTGAATTATCTTTTCCCATATAATTATATTTATTCGTGTATGCAGGCTAGTAATTATTCGCCTGCACACATCCTTGTTATTGCACGGCAAAATTAAGAATAAATCAACTCATTCTCCCTACCTAAATTTAGCTGGGATCATTCAAAACAAGAACAAATAAATGCTTAATCAGCCCGTAACTCCCAATTTCTTGTCCATACGCAGCTCATGCTTCGCAAAGCGGCGAATAGAGCGATAAGTGGGATGCAGCACTTTGTACGGGCGGATATCGCTCTCATAAACCAGGAACACCAGCAGGCAGAACAAGGCTATCAGAATCAGCCAGCCGTACAATTCTTTCATCGAAACCATCAATGCCTGTTGCTGCACAGCACCATAAAGTTCTCCGGCAGACATCCGACTAATGAACGGGTTCACATGGTCCAATGACGAACCAAGCAGCATCGCATTCTTCTTTAAAGTCACACTCAAAGCACGCCCCAGGATAGCCGTACCCAAAGCCCCGCCAAACCCGGCACTGACAAACGCCTGCACAGACACCGCTTGAAAAAAGTGCTGGAAAGGCACACGTGACAGCACCGTAAGAAAGCAAATAGCTATTATGACATACCCGAAACTACGAAAGAACAACGGCACGAACAGCGTCTCCTTCGGCAAAGCATAATCAATGCCAAAGTAGAAATACATCAGATAGACAGTGATGGAAGAGAAAGCAATCACCGTCATCGTCTTATAGCGCCATTTACGGCGTGAAAAAGTCAGAAAAGTAAAAGCTGCTCCAACCACAATGCCCAGCAACACTACCCAGTTGAGCGAAATCACGTTCAGGGCATCATAACCCAATATACCCTCCATATAGATATGCTCAAACAGGTGTGAAGGAGCCAACAGGATATCTATTATTATATAAAGTATAAAGGGCAGCCACACGGAGCGATACGTCCACGTTTTCAGTGCGATGAACGGATGACGGATGAAAGATGCGCGCCACAGGTTCAGTGCCAGAACTACTATGCCGATGACGGTTGCCGCCCGGATTGGGAAAGACCGGTACCAATCGTAATGCTCACCATAGACGCAGACGAAAAGGATGCACAGCAGAACGATCCCCCACATCAAAGCTCCCAGCCAGTCGATGCCAAATAACGGTAGTTTCGGTAAGGAGCGATAGCTGCGGAATAGCCAGAGCGTAGCCAGCATCACTAATAGCAACAAGCCCACTATCAGCCAGTGCATATACTCCCATTTCGCCCAGAAAGCCGTGTAGACGGTTATCAAACCCGACAACTGGATGCAACTCTGTACCAGCAGGTAGATAAAGCAGAAGAACACCGATAAATCCCGCTTGGGAGTCAGCCATAGTTGAATGGTGGAGTTGCACTCAAACGTGGCCCACATGCGGAAGATGCCGGCAAAAAAGCAAGTTATCACCAGCAGGGGAATACTGCGGGTATGCATGCATATCAGATTGGCAATAATCAGGGCTATGCTGCACGTCATCAGCGAAGTCTTCGAGGCGAAGCGGAATTTCAGGCGGAACATGATGGCGAATGTCAGCCCCATGCCCACCATAGACGCATACCCCGCCATCATAATGTCTTCCTGCATCAACGCCGTTGAACCAACCATTTCGCTGACTGCCGACAGATAAATACCACCGGAAAACTGGAAGATGATGACGAAGACAATAATTATCCAGGGGCGCAGTTTAGGCGGAACAAAGTCGCGGATGGCCGGAATAGAAAAAGGTCCTGTTTCGTGCATCGCATCAATAATTTACTACACATTCCACATTCATACCGGCACGCAGGCGCTCCATATCTTCCGGACGATTGTCCGCAGAGAACTCGATACGGATAGGAATACGTTGTTCCACTTTCACGAAGTTTCCGGCGGAGTTATCTTGCGGGAGAAGGGAGAAGCTGGCCCCCGTAGCACGGGAGATGGACTTCACGGTTCCTTTGAAAAGGATATCGGGAACGGCATCCACTTCTATTTCCACGGGCTGGCCTTCCCGGATATGTGTGGTCTGGGTTTCCTTGTAATTGGCTACTATCCATTTTTCGTTTTCATCAACCAGGTCCACCAGGGTTTGTCCGGGTTGTATCAGTTGCCCTTCTTGAATTTCCTTTCGTCCGGTGGTTCCGTCGCAAGGGGCGAGGATGACGGTATAGGAAAGATTCAGGCGTGCCAGTTCCAGGGCAGCCTGTGCAAGTTTAATGCCGGCATCGGTTTGTTCCAGGCGGTGGGTCTGTTCCTGTTTCACCAGGGTGGTGGATTGCCTTTGGCGCAACAGAAGTTCGTAGTGGGCTTTGGAGGCCTCATAGTTCGTTTGCACGGCATCATATTGCTGTTTGGTGACCGCATCCTGTGCCAACAGGTTCTTGTAACGGTGATATTCACGTTCGGCATTATCGAGGCGGACTTTAGCTTCCTGCAAGCCAGCGTCGGATACGGCAATGTTGTTCTGGGTAGTGTGTACAGTGGTAGCCACCGCATTCTTGCCGGAGATGGCATTCTGGAAATCAGCCTCAGCCTGCGCCAGACGGAAGCGGAACTCGGCATCTTCTATCACAGCCAGCGTATCGCCTTTGCGAACCTGTTGGTATTCATCGAAATATATCTTCTTGATAAATCCCTGCACGCGGCTGTTGACGGGGACGATGAGTTGTTTCACCTGTGCATTGTCCGTGTATGCCACGCTGCCGAGGTGGACGAAATGAGAGCACACCCACACCAGTGCGGCAATGAGTAAAAGACTAACCACCACGTTATAAATCACTTTTTTCTTCTTGCGTTCCATATGTTCTATTGTTATTTTAAATTCGTTTATAGGCTTCCGGCTGTCTTTCTCAGCTTATAGAAATTGAAAAGTATATTGATTTGTGCATTCACCAACTGCAATTCCGCATTCAGCTTGGAGTTGCTGGCGTCCAGCATATCGGTAATCAGTGCCAGGTCATTCAGATAGCGGTTGTTCACCACACTGTAGTTCTGCGTTGCCAGTTCCAGACTTTTCTCCTGCGTATCACAGATAGTGAAAGCCTCGTGGAAACGGATGTATGCCGCTTTCACCTCCGTACGCACATTCTCCTGCAACAGCAAGTCACTCTCCTGCGCCCGCCGGGTAGACAACTGCGCCAGACGAATCTTCTTGCCTGATTTGAACGTAGAAGCGATGTCAAACTTCACACCGACACCCACATACCAGTAATTCAGGTTTTTATTAATGGGAGGCACTTCAATCGTAATAGGCCCGTCCAGTTTGTCACCGGCAAAGAGAGCCACGGACGGCAGACGTTCCGCTTTCGCTATCCGCTCGTTATACTGAGATTGCTTGATGTTCAGCTTCATCTGTTGCAGTACAGGCGAACTCAATACAGCCGTTTCCTGCCAATGCGCTTCTTCCGATGGTTTCGGGAGCCGTCCCAGCAATGTTGTATCTACATCAATCACCGTTTCCGCCGACAATCCAAGCACTGTAGTCAACTGATTATTCAGAATGAGGATACTGTTTTCTATCTGCGTCAAAGCCAGTTCCAAAGATTTGAGTTGCAACTCATACCGGGTGATATCATTCTTCAAAGCCAATCCCTGCGATTGTTTGGCATTGATGTCTTCCACCAACTTGCGGGTTTGCTCGATATTCTTCCGGTACACTTCCGCCTGATTCTGCAATTTATACATCCCCAGATAGTTGCCTACCAGCAGAAAACGAATATCCTGCCTATTCTTCTCCTTATCCAGTTCCGCCAACTGTTGCTGCAACCGGGCTATGGCAATCCGGCTCGTGATAGCCCCTCCGGCATAGATGACCTGCGACGCTTCTATCGCAAAGTTATTACCGAAATGCGGCATAGCGGCATTCTCACCGTTCCCAAAGTCACGGTCCGCCAGCCAGGCATCGCCCAGATAGCTTGCGGAAAGGGAAACGTCAATGGAAGGAAGTTGGGCATTCTTAGCTACCTTCACCGCTTGTCCGGCCTCTTCTTCTGCCAGACGGAACGTGCGAATACTGCGGCTGTTAGCATCCGCCAACTCGAACATTTCTTCAATTGTCATCTTCTGAATAGTTTGTGCAGATGCAAGAGAAACGTTCAGAGCTAAAATCAAGACCAATAATTCTTTCAATCTTTTCATCATATCTATTAAATTGTTACCTCAAAAACGGCTGCAAAGTTCGGACAAATTCTTTGCTAAAGGTAAATCCAAAATTGTGCAAAGTTGGTTTAATTTGGAGATTTCAAAGGTTTGCGCTACCTTTGCCATACAATAAAAAAGACTACTTAATGGCCTCTTCCATACGCATCAAGAACATCTGTGAACTACCCATTATCAGCGGTAGCAAAAACGATACACGCAAGAAAATCAGTTGCATCACCATCGGGCATCGGGAAGCGGAAGAACAGTTTTCGTCAGACATCCACCTCGATGCCTTCATCATCCTATTGGTTTTATCCGGAAAGGGACGGGCTGCAATCAATTACAAAACGTATAACATTCAAGCAAATACGCTCTTGCTGCTGACTTCCGCGCATTTGTTCCATTTTTATGATTGCAGTGATGATTTCCAATGCCAATGCCTCTTTGTCAGCAAGGTATTTACTGACGAGATGGACTCCACTGATATGATTTACCGGAGAACCAAATATGGTGTACGGTTATACAATGAGCCTGTAATACCTTTGGAGCATCCACATGCCGCCCTATTGGCGGAACGACTGGACAGCGTCAACAAAAACATTGACCGTACCGAGCATTTCTATCACAAGGAAGTGATTCTGAACCGATTGTTCGCTTTCTATCTCGATTTAAGCGATATCCTCGAACGCACCAATCTGCCCCATACAGACGGTTGCCTGACGCGCTACGAAAGTGTCATCAAGTCGTTCATCGAACTACTGGCGGCACATTACCGTGAAGAACACAAAGTAGACTTTTACGCTGAACGGCTAAACCTTTCCACCCACCACCTGACGCAAATCGTGAAACTTGTGACAGGGCAAAGCGTAAGCGACTTTATCTTTGAAATGCTATTCAGTGAAGCCCGCAACCTGCTGACGCACTCCAAACTATCCATACAAGAGATAGCCGTCGCCCTCAACTTTTCCGACCAGTCTTCTTTCGGGAAGTTCTTCAAGCGGAAAGCAGGCATATCACCTGTGGATTTCAGAAAAGACATGAAGCGGAATAGTTAGATTCACACCTTTACCGTCATTCGTGTGAACAGGATATTTCTTACCGGGATGTAACTCTTCTTTCAACTCCGTGCAGAAATCTTTCAGCACAGAATTCACCACACCTTCACTCTCAATGACGATGCTCATCTAAAGAATTTTTCGCTGATTAATAAAGACGAGGAGTATCGTCTTTCTCCGGCTTACGATTTGATAAACACTTCCCTACATTTAGTAGAGCCCCGTATTTTTGCCCTTGACAAAGGTCTATTCCGCGAAGGCATGAAACTTTCGGACACGCATCAAGTGAGTAGAACTGACTTTGAAGAATTTGGCCGTCGCATCGGGCTTCCAGAACGGGTCGTAAAACGGGAATTAGATGCATTTGCAAAAGAAAATCAGATGGTAAAGGCATTGATTGAGCGTTCTTTCTTGTCGGATATATTAAAACGTCAATATTGGCTGTCCGTGGATTATAGACGGAAGACGTTGGTGTGGTGATTTCAAAAACGGTATTTACTCATCAAGGCGTTTCTTTTACGCAACGTACCGGAAAACCATGTACTCTCCATGAAGTACCATTGGGAGAGACTCCTGATTTGGAAGAGTACAAATAACCTCCAAATGTAGAAAAGGCACTATATGGAGCAGATGACCATGCACAAGAAAAGTCACCAACACTTTCTATATCCCCCTTTTTTCCTGAACGGCAACCAGTTGCCGGATAAAAAGCAATTTCACCTTTTCCTATCTCTGAGATATAAAAGTGACGTCCGAAAATCACAGTGGAACTGTCATAGTTTCGCTTCTCGCCAGATGGAGAGTTATAGTAGAGAGGATTCGTTGTAGCATAACTAACATAGTCATCTTCAGCAGTACTTGCCCCCAACGGATTCTCTGTTGTCGTAAAATTCGTCCAAGTGTCCTGTGGAGGCAGACACCAGCCATACGGGCATGGATCATAAATAGTCTTACCAGTAAACTTAGAATCAAGCCCAAGTGGATACTCACTCATATAGTTATTCAAATCACCACCCCACAATTTATTGGAACTTCTCCATATAGTTGGAGAACTAATTAGCGGAGAAGCTCCATAAAGCCAATTAACGCTAACATCAGTATCACCTGCAGGATATATTATAAATGTCAGAGGGTTCATTATTGTATAAGCGATGTTTTCTGCCACTGACGTATGAGGAACTTGAGCAGCCGTCTTTTGAAAAGTACTCCCTTTTAATGTTGCCATAGGAAGCAAATTCCCGGCTTTGTCATATATTTCTATACATTCCACTCCACCACCCATTTTTCCCGAGGGAAACGGGTCTTTACGCCCAAATTGATAATACAATCCAAACGCCCGGGAAGCCGTATTCGCATCGGAAGCTTCATTACCGGCAGCTCCCAAATTACGATCCATCATCGTTAATGTTCGCGGTACAAGTCCATTTTTTAAAAGTGTCGGGTCCATCCATCTCGGATTAGTTCTATACGTCTGTGCAGACTCCAGCACATTAGTATTTGTCACCCAAATATGCCAACTCCAAAGTATAGTGCCTGAAGTATTCTTAACTGCAATTACAGCATTTCCTTCCTTGACTTCTCCGGTTCTAAAGTATACATAGCCACCTTTTAACATTAATACCCGAATAATTTTCTCATGACCACTTGTTTCCCAAACCAACTCTGCAATATTGGGGGTTATAGGGGCATTCATCGCCAAAACACTTCCTGTAGGAGAAATTCCAGCAGCAGTCGCCGCACCGTTACCTCTTACCGTTGCTTTAAACTTATACCAAGAATTTGCTTTCGCAAGATAACAATTTGCCGTGCCTGCACTACTCAAATCTTCTGTCCCCGCAAAATCGACAACAACCCTTGTATCTGTTGCCGCAATGTCATTCAAAGTAATATTATATGTATAGTTACCGTTCCGTTTGATATTGAAGTCACTCGTATTGTTTTCGCCAAGATACACCGTCCACGTCACGGTTACAGCACCTACCAAACCATGAATGACTACGTAAGTAGCCTTGGCTGGTGCATTGGCAGTCGTTTTATCCTTCTGAGCGGAAATGGATTTAGTCCCCCTACGGTTCTCAAACATATAAAAAGTCTTACTTACCGAAGTTGCTCCGGACGCAGCGATAACACCGCTTTCTTTCCAATGTGCGGCAGTAGCAGTCTGAACGGCATCTTCCGATGCGCGGGCAATATAATAGGAACGTGAAGGGATATTCTTTACGGAATAATCCGTAATGGTAATCCCACTGCTTTCTTTCACTTTGATTTTCAACTCAACTCGTGCAACCATGCGGGTCAGTGCCAAACTTGTTGCTAAAGTCTGTGCCCCCGCCTTGATATTCACACTCTTCATACTTCCCGTCATTAGCAAATTAGTACCTTTACCCAGGTCGTCCCAATTGGTAAGACTATACACCATACTTTTCAGATATGACTCCTTATGTATGGCATATCCCTTGAATAAGTCAGCTTTGCCAGTATTGGCAATGGCGTAGATAGTACACCCGGTAGCGCTACGGGTATTCACGGTAACCGTAGAACTATCTGTCTGATATTTCTGACCGATCAGTTCACCCGAACTGTTATACACCAGAATATGAAGATTACTGACCACACTCTCATTTATATCACGGGTAGCGATATTCACCAGTTCCTCACCCTGCACTTCCAGCCGGATGGTAGCGGGCAGATCTTCCTCCGCACCTATAGCCTCCATATCCTCTTCCGGTTGGCAGGAACTGCAAACAGCCGTCATTGCCAGCAGCGTGCCCAGCATAAACAGCACGAAAAGCACTTTCCAGCAAAATGGAACAGGCTCTTCCTGTGTACGGTATACTCTGTATTCAAATAACCTGATCATTGTATTCTTGCTTACATTTCTACATCCGGCTTACATTTCCACATCCTGACTGACCGTACCCCAGGGAACCACACTCACAACGACCTTGACCTCCGCATAGCGGAAGTCAATATCTATATTAGTCTGTTTGCCAACAGGAGCATACAAAGGATGAAACTCATTGTCTTCCGTAATGGTGAATATTTTTTCCCCTTTCCGGTAGATATCAATTTCCAACGGCTTCCCCTCTCCGGTAGGGAAGATGTGGAAAGGCGGCGCATAGACATCCCCTTTAGCGTCAGTAACGGAAGCCGGTTCATATCCGGCCCCGCTCCCGGCAGCCTCACCCGTGAAATCCATTTCCGTACTGGTGCAGTGCACTATGAAGCGGTACGCTTCACCCTTGTAAGGATAACGTTCGGAAAGATAACGCGTGCGTATGCTGAGACCCGCCACCATACGTTCCATTACGAGTGTAATGTCCGCACCTTCCACGCTACGGGTCTCCGTTTCCCCTATTTCCTTGCGGCAATAGAACAGGTCCGTTAGCGGGAGATGCGTGCCGTGGGCGTATTGCCGGAGTTGAAGTTTCGCATCTTTCAGAGGGGTGCCCGGCGCTATCTCCGTAGTAATCAGGGTATCTTCTTTCAGATTTCCCCAGGCTACCAGCGTGAGACGTTCGCCTTTGTCCTCTCCAAAATAGAAGTCAGAAAAGCCATCGGAGGGAATCATCCTGACGAAGCCCTGCTCATTAAAGAGGTAGATATCCGATTTCTGCAAGGCCCCGCTTCCGGTGAGGTCGTTCCCGTCAGCATCCACCGCGCGGACATGAAGTTCGTAACGGGCACAACCTTCCATATCCTCACGTACGCACGAGGCGCAACAGAGAATAAAAAGAAGAAAGAGCGGAAAGATGGAGGATGTTCCGGAAACTCGCATAGCTTGGGTACGGATTGGTTTATAATGTCATGTCAGTCTCATATTAATTATCACTCGAAGGTCACATCCTGTCTGATGGTGAGCGCCCAATCAGCGACAGTGACCGTGAGTTGCAGGGTGGCGGGGTCTATATCCGTTTTGTCATCGGCTGCGCCTTCACCCTTGATGACGGCGGTAAGCACGTAACGGGTATTAGCAGCTATACTGCCTTTGTCCGTACCCGCTCCTCCTGAAATGGTGGTGTTCGCCTGTTTCTTGTTAATAGTAATAGGATAATAACGGGCTATGGGAGCACTGGTAGAACCGCTCCCATCCGCATCAAACAATCCTTTAATGATAAGTTTAGTCGGCTTACTTGAGTCAACATTCGGAAATGTGTAGAAGTAGTACGGGGTAGTAAGCTCTGTATTGGCTGTATGGCCGGTCACCGCCTCGTACAGGTATTGGGTAACGACTGCACCCTCATGTCCCCCGTTAATGGGGGCACCGCCTGTCTTGTCCGCATTGACGGAACTGTCGACATTCTTCAGGTAAATCGCATCCACCTTGAACGTCGCGTCCTTGAACCGTCCCACCGGATCGAAAGCCGTCTTGACGTTGCTGATAGATACCCTCGCCACAAGACGGGACAGGGCTATGTTCGCCTCGGTTTCCGTT
>ERZ833963.1852-NODE-1852-length-22846-cov-38.697073_pt1 | contig 22846 bp, 17 predicted proteins | sample MGYA00519693_ERZ833963 | MGnify/ENA primary metagenome ERZ833963 (study PRJEB31850, sample SAMEA3708748) | human gut metagenome | biome: human gut; feature: human-associated habitat; material: faeces | place: China | collected 2014 ... | reverse complement strand
GTGCTTCGGCCAGACCGGTGTTCAGGCCGCCGGTCACCTCGTACAGGCTGCAGCCAGCAGCGGCCCAGATCAGAGCGATAACGCCCTCGCAGACCATTGCGCCGTAGAACACGAAGTGGCCCTGCTTCTCACTCTTCATGCAGCGTGCCATCAGAGGCGACTGGGTGGAGTGGAAGCCGGAGATCGCACCGCAGGCCACCGTGATGAACATGAAACTCCAGATGGGAGTGCCCGACGGATGCATGCTGCCAAAGTGATCCCAGATCTCCGGGATGGTGTAGGCGGGATTGGTGAAGATGCCGAAGATGACACCGATGGCCATGATGATCAGGCAGATGCCAAAGATGGGGTAGATCTTGCCAATGACGGCATCAATGGAGATAAAGGTTGCAATAAAGTAGTACACCAGAATAATGATGAGCCAGAACAGCAGCGAGGTGAGCACGCCGGAAGCGCCGCTCTGACTGCACAGCTCCACGATCAGGCCTGCGGGACCCACCGCGAACACAGTACCCACCATGATGAGCAGCACCACCGAGAACACGCGCATGACGTTCTGCATCACAGGGCCTAAGTACTTGCCGGTGATCTCGGCGATGGAAGCGCCGTCGTTGCGCTCGCTCATCATGCCGGAGAAGTAGTCGTGCACGCCGCCTGCAAAGATGGTGCCGAAGGTGATCCACAGGAACACCACGGGACCCCACAATGCGCCCTGCATGGCACCAAAGATGGGGCCAAGGCCGGCGATGTTCAGCAGCTGAACGAGGAACAGCTTCCACTGGGGCATCACAACGTAGTCCACACCGTCATTGATGCGCACAGCAGGCGTTTCGCGGTCGTCCGGGCCGAAGGTGTTGTCCACGATCTTACCATAGACAAAGTAGCCCACGATCAGGATCGCCAGACAGAGTAAGAAACTGATCATACCAGAAACCTCCTTTTTCTTTGTGCCGGAATTATGGAAGCATTTTCCATATTTTCCATTCATCCCGGCCAGCTTTCTGGGTCTATGTTAACATATTTTTCATAAAAATGATAATATGCTTCTGGTATGGGGGCATATCAAAGACCATATAGCCGCAAAGTTTTTTAGCCGATGTTTCGTCTCTTTTTTGATCGATTTATCAGCAAAAAGACAGCCGCAGCGCATAAAGCGCTGCGGCTGTCGGCCAAATTCCTTTGCTTTCCGGTTTTTCTGCATTCCGATGTTTTGCCAGTTCTTAACCGGTTTCGGCGGTCATTTCACGGTCAGCGCCGCCTGCTTGTGCAGCAGCTGCACAAAGGTCTGCTCTTCCGGGCGCAGGGTTCCCCTGTCCGGATAGACCAGAACATCCTTCATGCGCTGGCGCTGGGCCGGGCATTTCCTGAGCACCAGATGGTATTGTTCCAGCGCCCGCTTTGGCATGGGCGAAGCCCACATATAGGCATTGGGCAGGTTCTGCAGGATAGAAAACTGGCTGCACCGCTCATACACATGGATGCGGCGGTTCGGGTTCGTATGCCAGCGCAGGCCGCTGTCCTCACCGCCGGGCAGCTGGAAATCACCGTGCAGGACTTCCATATAGCTGTTCAGCTGGGTGATGTCGGTCACTTCGCACTTTGCCAGCGGGCCTTCGCGGTTGGTCAGCAGCCGGTATTCAAACTCCATCACCGGCTCCCGGTGCAGGCCGTGACGGTCGCAGTAGCGGTGGTAATAATCCTCATCCTCCTCCGCGTAGCGCAGCAGGGCCAGATGATAGCCCCGCCGCAGCACATGGTCCAGTGCTTCCATGGAGCCGGATTCCCGGATATGCACCCGCAGCTGCTGGCTGTCTGCCATCTGCTGCAAAAAATCCACCGTCGCGTAGGAAGCGTAGGTGGCGTGGGGCAGCACCACCCGCAGCTCCGCACAGCTGCTCTGCCGGCTGCGGGCATCCAGATCCAGCCGGTCTACCTCGTCCAGCACCCGCTCTGCCTGCCGGATAAAATGCCGTCCCTGTTCGGTGGGGATCATGCCGGTGGACGAGCGCTCAAAGATGCGGATGCCGTATTCCTCTTCCAGATTCTTGAGCGCCTTGCTCACATTGGGCTGGGCCGCATACAGCTGCTTTGCCGCCGCGCTCACGGAGCCCCACTTGCGGATGGCCACCAGATAACGCAGTTCCGTAATATTCATGTGACTGCCCCCTGTTCCAAAAATCATTCCTATTTTATCAAGCCGGGCGGCCGGCTGTCAAGCCAAATGCGGTTGACGCGCCCCGCGCAGAGCTTTATAATAAAAATGCTGTATTTACAAAAAGGAGTTTAGCTGCTATGGAGACTACCTACCGCGTTCTGCGCATTGAAGAGCAGATGTATGGCTGCGAGGAGCTGCCCGCCGGTCAGCCGGTGCTGTGCGATGTCACGCTGGCCGATCCCGCCGGGGAGCGGCGCACCCTGCCCTACCCGGACAAAGAGCTCACCCGCCTTGGCATCGACGAGGGCAGCATGGTCGTCCTGACCGCAGACGGCACACTGAAAAAAGCATAAAATGCAGGAGGAACTTATGAAAAAGATCAAAACCTCGGCCCTGATCGGTCTGGGCGCACTGGGCATCCTGTTCGGGCGCAAAATGCCCGGCGTGCAGGTCATCGCCGATGAGGACCGCATTGCCCGCTACTCTGCCGAACCGGTGGTGTGCAACGGCGAGGAATGCCGGTTTTCTTACGTCACCCCGGCCCAGGGCAAGCCGGTGGACCTGCTGCTGGTGGCGGTGAAGGCCACCGTGCTGGACCAGGCCATTCAGGACATTGCAAAGTTCATTGGCCCGGACACCGTGATCCTCAGTGTGCTGAACGGCATCACCAGCGAGGAGCACATTGACGCAGCCTATCCCGGCCACACCCTGTGGAGCGTTGCCATCGGCATGGACGCCACCCGCACCGGGCGCACGCTGGTGTTCAATCAGGCGGGCAAGATCCAGTTCGGTGAGCGCAGCGGCGAGATGACCGACCGTGTGCAGGCCGTGGCTGACTATCTGGACGAGTGCGGCATTGCCAACGAGCCCTGTGGGGATATCCTTTACAAGCAGTGGAACAAGCTGATGGTGAATGACGGCCTGAATCAGGCCGCAGCCGCCTTTGACCAGCCCTACGGCGGCCTGCGCCAGCCCGGCGAAGCACAGGACATGATGCGCGCGGCCATGCAGGAGGTCATCCGGCTGGCGAACCTTGAGGGCGTGCCCCTGCCGCCGGACAACGATGTGAGGTTCATCGACGCCATGATGCCCACCTTTAACCCCGAGGGCATGCCCAGCATGCGGCAGGATGTGCTGGCAAAGCGCCCCACCGAGGTGGAGGAGTTTGCCGGTGTGGTGCGTCAGCGGGCCAAGAAGTACGGGATGCCCACCCCTGCCAACGACTTTTTCTACACCCGCATCCGCGAGATCGAGGCGGGATACGACCAGTAAGGAGCCACCCATGCATACGCTTTATTTCACCCGCCACGGAGAGACCGTCTGGAACGTTGAAAACAAGATCTGCGGCATGACCGACAGCCCCCTCACCGAGCGGGGCCGCCAGCAGGCCCGGAAGCTGGGCGAAGCCGTCAAAGCCAGCGGGGTGCACATCGATGAGATCCTCTACTCTCCCCTGTCCCGCGCCGCCGACACCGCCATGGCCATTGCCGAGGCCACCGGCCTGCCCGCCCGGTGTGAGCCGCGCCTGCGGGAGCAGTGCTTTGGCAAATACGAGGGCACGCCCCGCAACGGCGGCGAGTTCCGCGTTTCCAAGACCCACTTCGCCGACCGCTACGACGGCGGCGAGAGCATGATGCAGCTGGCCCAGCGCATCTACAACCTGCTGGACGAGCTGAAGGCCGACACCGGCAAGACCTATCTACTGGTAGCCCATAACGGCATCGCCCGGGTGGTGCAGTCCTATTTCTACGATATGACCAACGAGGAATACGCAGCTGCGGGCATCAAAAACTGCGAACTGGTGGAATATCATTTTGAATGATGTCAGCGGAAATATTATTTTTATAATTTGCAGTTCCGAAACGACTGCGGTCGTTTCGGAACTGCTTTTTCACCGATCGGGCCGTACCGGTCAAATGCATCTTTTCCGCTGCGCGACGGCCGCAGGCCGACAGCGGCAAGATGCCGTTTATCTCCACGACCTTCCCCGTGAAAAGTGAAAGCCAGAAAATCCGCAGATTTTCTGGCTTTCTTTCTATAAAAAATAATTTTTCCTCTGATATTGTCAGAGCGAAGCGGAGACAATTTTAAATCTGTCAGCCTTTATACAGCCCAAACAGCTTGAGCAGCTTCTGCCAGAAGGTCAGGGGCACAGCCGCCGGTTCCGGCTGGGCTGCCGGGGCCGGGGCCGTGATGGCAGTGGTCTGCAACGCAAACTGCACCGCGCCCACCTCGGTGTTCTCTGCCGAGGTGAAGCTCTGCACCTCCCCGCCGCCGGAAAGACTGTTCAGCAGGCCGTCCAGCTGGGCACCCATGTCGATGCCGGAAACGCTGCTGCGCAGCTCGCCGGTGCCGCCGGTCAGCTGCGATGCACCCTCCGCCAGCTGCGCAGCGCCCGCCTTCAGCTGGGCCACGCCGTCGGTGTAGGCGTTCAGGCCGTCGTCCAGCTGGACGTACTGGGCGGCAAGCTGGTTCACGCCGTCGGTGAGCACCGAGAGATTGCCCAGCATCCCCGTAAGCACACCGGCCAGCTGACGCACCCCGGCATCAAACACGCCGTAGCTGCCGTTCAGGGTGCTGCTGCCCTCGTGCAGCTGGGCAATTCCGCCGTTCACGGTGTCGAGATAGGTCTGCATGGCATCGATGTTGGCCGTAGACCCCTGCAAAAGCAGGATCACATCCTTGAGCTGCGGCATCATCCACACCATGCCCTGCAGCTGCTCAATGGCCTTGGCATTGCCATCCTTTACCACGTCAAGGTCAAGGCCGTTTTCCCGGAGGATGGCCTTGTAGGCTTCAAAGCTCACCTGCTGCTCCAGCTGTGCCGCGCCCTCATCCAGCCGGGCAATGCCGTCCCGGATCTGGGTGGAGGCATCCAGCAGGGTGTTCAGCTCGTCGGTGGAGGCAGAGATGCCGTTCAGCGCGGTCTGCATCTGGGTGAGGGCGGCACGCACCCGGGCTGAGCCGCCGGTCAAGGCACCGGAATTGCCGTTCAGGGTGTCGATGCCCGCCTGCACCTGCGCAATGCCGTCTGCCAGCGCGTTGGCACCATCGTCCAGCTGCACGGAGCCGCTCTGCAGCTGTTCCAGCATCCCGGTCAGGTCCATATCCCCGAGGTCGAGGTTCAGGTTCAGCCGCACGCCGTTCAGGGAAACGGCGTCCATGGCAAAATCCGTCACATCGGCGGTGACGGTCACGTCGCTGTCCGCGCCCGGCAGCAGGATGTAGGAGAGCTGCTTTTTGCTGCCCACATTCGCCACCGTAGCGCCCGGCGCGCTGATGCTCCGGGCAAGGCCGGTGTCCAGACTCATGGTCACCTGCAGCGCGTAGTCGTCAAAAAAGCTGCCGGTGCAGTCCGGGTTGCGGCCCACCTGCAGCCGGATGGAAAGCGCACCGCCTTTGCCGCCCAACTCGTCGGGGCTGATTTCCGCCCCGTCCAGCGTATAGGTCAGCTTTACCACCCACGGCAGGGCCGTGGCAGCATCCATGGTGCCCTCATAATAGAGCTTGCCGTCCTCGGTCACATGCACCGTGACCGTATCGCCGCTCTGCTCCACGGCATCGCTCGTGGTCATATTGCGCACAGCAGTGTAGCTGCCGTGGTCCGCAACGGTGTCCCCCGCCTGCACGGAAAAGCTGTTCACGGCGTACACGCCGGTCACAGCACCGGAGGCCGTAAGGTTTGCATAAATGACCTCTTCCTTGGCAGTGGAGGCTGCTGCAAAAGCCGGCAGACTGCTGCCCGCCAGCAGGCAGCCTGCCAGCGCCAGCGCCGACACCCGGCGCACAAATCGATGTTTCATCTCGGTCAAGCCTCCTTCGGCTGTTTTTTCTTTTTTATAATGAGCGGGTCGGCCAGATACAAAAAGCCCGGCAGTGCCGAAAGCACGATGGCCAGTGACACCAGACTGCCCACGCCCAGGAAATTACCCAGCTGGCCCAGCAGCTGGTTTGTGGAAATGGCTCCCATCAGGAAGCCCACCACCGCCATGGCGCTGCCGGTGGTACTGACCGAGGTGGTCACGGCGGACACCGTGGCCGCAACGGCTTCTTTGCGGCCCAGCGTCTCGCGGAACTCCTGATAGCGGTCGGAGAAGAGGATGGCGTAATCCACCGTAGCACCCAGCTGCACCGAGCTGATGATGAGATAGGCAATGTAGAACACGTACTGGCCCCGGAAGTACGGGATGGCCAGATTGATCCAGATGGCGGTCTCGATGCTGAGCACCAGAATGATGGGCAAAAGCAGCTGGCGCTTCATGAGGAGCAGGATCAGGAACACCGCGCCGATGGCCAGCAGGTTCACCTTGACCATGTCGGCCGTGATGGTGTCCATCAGGTCATAGGTGCTCACGCCCTGACCGGCCAGATAATAATTGTCCGGGTAATATTGCTGCACCGTGGCGCGCACCCGCTCCACCAGCGCAAAGGCCCCATCGCCCTCGGTGTCGGCGTCCACCGTAAGCACCATGCGGGTGTAGCCGCCGGAGACCAGCAGCCCCAGCGTATCCCCGGGCACGAACTCCGGCGGGATGGGCGCGCCTGCGTTGTCCACATAGGAAAGGATGCCGGTCACCTCCGGGATGGTGTGCAGTGCATCCGAAAGCTTTTGCTGCGTGGCGGTGTCGCCCTCCGGCACCAGTACAACGTAGGTGTCGCTGCGGCCAAAGGTCTCCTCGATGGCGGCGGTGTCCGCACCCAGACGGGTGTTCTCGCCAAACATGTGGGCGGCACCGTAGTAATACTGGTTCGAGTTGGAGGCCAGATAGCTGGGCACCATCAGAATGACCAGCACCAGCGCCATGGGCAGCATGATGCGGGCCACAAAGCGGCCAAACTTGTCAAAGCTGGGCAGCAGGGGCCTGTGGTGGGTCTTATCCATCCCCTGATACGCTGCCAGCGTGAGCGCGGGCATAAAGGTGAACACGGTGACAAGGCTCAGCACCACGCCCTTTGCCAGCGCAAGGCCCAGATCCGGGCCGATCTGGAACTGCATGAGCACCAGTGCCAGAAAACCGATGACGGTGGTCAGGCCGCTGGACAGGATGGAGCCGGTGGATCTGCACAGGGCATCCACCATGCACTCCTCCGGGCTGGCATCCGGGTTTTCAGCCCGGCACTCCGCAAAGCGGTGGATCAGGAACACCGAGTAGTCCAGCGACACCGCCAGCTGCAGGATGCTGCCCGCCGCATTCGTCACAAACGAGATGGTGCCGAAGATGAGGTTCGTGCCGTTGTTGAGCAGGATGGCCGCGCCAAGGCCCGTCAGCACCAGCAGCGGCTCCGCCCAGGAATCGGTGGTCAGGATCAGGATGAACAGCACATACACCACCGCGATGGCGGCAATCTTTGCCACCTCGGTCACGGTGGAGTTGGTGGCAACGGCAGTGGACACTGCCGCGCCCTCCAGCGCGTTGCCCTCCCCGATCAGATCCCGCACGGCAGCCACGGCTTCCAGACGCTTCTCGTCCTCCACCGTCACGGTGAACAGGGCGCAGCCATCCTTATAATAGCTCTCCACCGTGGCGGTGTCCTGCATCTGCAAAGGCACCGTCACATCCAGACTGTCGTCCAGCCATGCAACGGAGGACACTCCATCGATGGCGGCAAGCTTCTCCTTGTACTCCAGCGCCTGCGGCACCGTCACATCCCGCACCATGACCCGCATGTTGGGGATGCCGCCGGTGAAAGCACCGTTCATCACCTCGATGGCGGTGGTGGAGGGGGATTCCGGCGGCAGATAGTCGTTGATATCGTAATCCACCTTTACCTGACGCACAGCGAACACGCTCAGCACAGCCGCCAGTGCAAACACCGCCAGCACCAGCCTGCGGCGGCGCACGATGGCGGTATAAAAACGTTTCATCAAAACAGGAGTTCTCCTTTCCGGATCCATAAAAAAACTTTTATCATTCTAACAGGTTTGATAAACGTTGGAAAGAGACAGTTTATGAATTTTGACCCTCGAATGCCGATTTTTTTGATTTTTCTGCCTTGACAACAAAAATAAATTCTGATATGCTCTTTTTCGGTTCATCAGAGGACCGTTTTCAACGTAATTTGAAACGGGCCGGATAAGATGCCGTGCAGACAGCGCCCCGCCGGAGGTTTCGTTGCCGTAGTGACGAAGCAGATCGAGGCCGGGCGTGCACTCACGGACATTTATCCGGCCCGTTTTTTGCACCTTGCGCAGAAAGGAGGACGCCATGTCCAAGCAGCGGATCCAGCTTTCCGACCATTTCACCTATTCCCGCCTTTTGCGGTTCGTACTGCCCTGCATCGGCACCATGCTGTTCACCTCCATCTACGGCATCGTGGACGGCCTGTGTGTCTCCAACTTTGTGGGCAAGACGGCCTTTGCCGCGGTCAACCTCATCATGCCGCTGCCCATGCTGCTGGGCACCATCGGCTTTATGCTGGGCACCGGCGGCAGCGCCATCGTGGGCATCACGCTGGGCGAGGGCGACCAGAAAAAGGCCGACCGCTATTTCACCCTGTTCCTGCTGGCGGCTCTGATCTCGGTCAGTGTGCTGGCGGTGCTGGGCATTGTGTTCCTGCGGCCCATTGCCGTGCTGCTGGGCGCAAAGGGAGAGCTTTTGGACTACGCGGTGCGCTATGGACGCATCCTGATGGTGTCCCTGCCCACCTTTGCGCTGCAGAATATGTTCCAGAGCTTTTTCGTCACCGCCGAAAAGCCGCACCTCGGCTTCTGGTTCACCGTGGGCGCGGGCTGCACCAACATGGTGCTGGATGTGCTGATGGTGGGTATCTGGGGCTGGGGCGTGGAGGGCGCGGCCATTGCCACCTTTATCAGCCAGCTGGTGGGCGGCGTACTGCCGGTGTTCTACTTCATCGACCGCAGCAACTCCAGCCGCCTGCACCTGTGCAAGACCAGTTTTTACAGCAAAGTCCTGCGGGATGCCTGCATCAACGGCTCTTCCGAGCTGATGACCAACCTTTCCATGTCGTTGGTCAATATCCTGTACAACTACCAGCTGCTGCGTCTGGCCGGTGAGAACGGTGTGGCCGCCTACGGCGTCATCATGTACGCGGCCTTCCTGTTCGTGGCGGTGTTCGTGGGCTATGCCGTGGGCAGTGCGCCCATCGTCAGCTTCCACTACGGTGCCCGCAACCACGCCGAGGTGCACAACCTCTACCGGAAAAGCCTGCGGCTCATCGCCGTGGTGGCTGTGACCCTGACGCTGGCTTCCATGTTCATCATCCCCTGTGTGGCGCGCATTTTCGTGGGCTACGATGCGGAATTGCTGGCCCTGACCAGCCGGGCCTTCCGGCTGTACGCGCTGAGCTTCCTCATCATGGGCTTCAACGTGTACGCGTCCTCCTTCTTCACGGCGCTGGGCGACGGCGTGACCAGCGCGCTGATCTCCTTTTTGCGCACGCTGGCGTTTCAGGTGATCGCCATTCTCCTGCTGCCGCTGCTGCTGGGCATCGACGGCATCTGGCTGGCCGTCACCGCCGCCGAGCTGGCGGCTCTGGCCGTGAGCGCTGCCATGCTCCTCACCAAGGACAAGGTGTTCCATTACCGAAAGGTGTAAACTGTTTATCTATATTCTTTCTATTAAACGCATAAACGCAGAAATTCGACAAATAAACGAATTTCTGCGTTTATTTTTGTCTATCATCTCCATTGAAGCCCGCATATGACCATATTATACTTAATCAAAATAATGTTTTTGTTCGCAAGGAGGTTTTATATGAAACGCAGAAAATTTCTGGTCTCGTTACTGCTGGCACTGCTTATGCTTCCGTTACACGTATTCGCTGAAGAGCCCACCTATGCATTTACTGATGCGGAAGTTCTTGCACGTGGACAGCTGTATTATTCTTCTCTAAACCAGTTTTTCAGCAATGTTGCAAATGATAACGGCAATGCCGCCGAAGTTACCTTGACCGGTGCCATTGGTTTTTGTGACACAGATTACTGGGTTCAAAGCGAGTTTGATGCAAGAGTTGCTCAGGGTACTACATATGGTCCTTGTCTTTATATCGAGTATGTCGTGACCGACCAGAACGGCCACAGTAAAACTGGCTATTCCTATGATTTGCTACCCGTTGGCGGACATTTCAACGAAGGTCTTGCCAAACTCAACTATACAACTGCTGTTAAAAACTTTTCGGGTGGTTCCGGCATCAGCATTTTAGGAAACGGCTTTGTCAAAGACTCTCTCAATTACAAAGTCCGCATTGACCTTTCTGATTATGCCGCCAAAGGGTACTCCACTACTAAAACACAGGTCGACGCTGCCCGTGCGGCAAAAGTGGCTTCTATTGTGGAAACACCTGAGCGCTACTACGCCAACCTTGAAAAACTTTTAATGACATTTGATTCCAATACTCAGACAAACGAAGTTATCGTTTGCGTAAAGGGCATCTATACAGATGATGAACTTGCTTCTATCAGCTATACCGATGACAGTAAGATTCAGTACTGGCTGGACTACACTACCGTAAATCTCAACTTGAAACAGGTTCGTGTTAAGAAAGCCTACTCTGTACTTGGCTCTATTACTGTTATCGGCAATGCAAGTGAATATAATAAAATGGCTTTGATTGCAAACGGCAGAAATCCTTCTTACACTGAGATTGCACCCGGTATGTATCGCAATGCGGATGGCTGGACAGTTTTCCGTGTCAATCTGAGCGATTATACCGCCAAAGGCTATGTTTACTGAACTTTAATTTCTTCTAAAGATCCCCTGCTTTCTGCGAAACGGCGAAAAGCGGGGGATTTTTTTGGTGATTCTGGCTCTGCCGCTGGCAGCAAAATCGTGTTAAAATGGACACAGCCTTTATTCACTTTTTATGAGGAATCATTATGACATTGTTTTTGACCAGCAGCCCCAGCGGCTGCCCCTTTGAGCCGGGGCCGGATATTCCGGTGCTGGACACGCGCAACCACTTTGTGGCGAACCTGCGGGCCGTCTGGCCGGATCACGCCGTGCTGGGCCTTGCCATTGCGGCAGACCCCTATGCCTACGAGCAGAACGACGAGATGTGCCGGGTGTTTGCCCAGAGCTTTGCGAACGCCCACCTGCCCCTGACGGCGCTCATCCCCTGCGATGCCCGCAATGCCGAGGAGATCGGTTCTCTTCTGCCCCAGAGCGGCTTTGTGATGCTGTGCGGCGGGCACGTGCCCACCCAGAACCACTTTTTTGCTCAGCTGGGCCTGCCGGGGCTGTTCCACAACTACCACGGCATCGTGCTGGGCGTGAGTGCCGGCAGCATGAACGCCGCCCACATCGTGTACGCCGCGCCCGAGGAACCGGGCGAAGCCGCCGACCCGCACTACTCCCGCTGGATGAACGGCCTTGGCCTGACCGAGACCCGCATCCTGCCCCACTACCAGTTCATCCGGGATCATGTGCTGGACGGGCAGAAGGTGGAGGACATCGCCCTTGCCGACAGCAAAAAGCGGCATTTTCTCGCTTTGCCGGACGGCTCGTATATCCTGTGCGCCGACGGCAGCGAGGCGCTGTACGGCAGAGGCTGGTACTTTGCGGACGGGATGATGGAAGAGATCAACGAGGATGAAGATGTGCTGCCTTTACGGTAAAGCGCGACAAAAGCGGGGCTTCTACGGCAGCCTTGACGATTAAAATGGCCTCCGCTGCGCTCTGGCCATCATCAGTGGAATTATTATTTTTATTTGCAGTTCCGAAACGCCTGCGGGCGTTTCGGAACTGCTTTTTCACGAAAGGGCTTGTAACGTCAAGCGGGCAGCCCATCCACAGTGCCGCTGTTTCCGCAGGAAACAGGCGCTGCAGATGCCGTTTTCCCTTGCGGCCTCTCTGGTGAAAATGCGACACCGGGCAGCCCGCAGGCTGCCCGGTGTCGCTCAATTTAAAATCATTTTCCGCTGAATATGCCCAAAGCAACGCGGCGGGCATTTTTGATCGTTCCACGTTCATTTCCGGCGCAACCGGAACATCATCTGCCGCAGGCAGACATCATTGCGCATATAATGCGCACATCATTCCGCCGCAAGGCGGATAAACGGCGCTATTGCGTTGGTGTCGCCGTGGCGGACGATGGAGTAGGTGATGTCGCAGTAGGGCTGGATGGCGGTACTCTTTTCCACGGTGGAGATGAGCAGCACCTGCAGCTGCAGGCGGCGGAACAGCTCCATCATGGGGCGGATGCGGTCGCTGGTCATCTTGCTGAAGGCTTCGTCCAGCAGCACAAGACGGATGCTGTTCTCGCTCTTTTCGTAGATCTGCAGCAGGCTGGCGCAGATGGCCACATAGAAGGGGGCCTGATTCTCGCCGCCGGAGGAGTCGCGGCTGACGCGGGACAGATACGCCTGCTGGCCGGTGACCCGGTTCGTCACCTTGATGTCGTAATCCAGATAGGTGCGGTAGTCCACATAGTCCGAGAGGGTCACGCCGCCGGTGCGGCCCTCCTGCCGGGCGCGGGTGTTCTCGTCCACATCGGACATGATCTTTTCCATCAGCTCGTCCACCTGACGCTCATAAGCAGGGTCGGCGGTGGCGGCAAGGTTGTCCAGCGAGTCGCCCTCGGTCATCTGCTGGTTGCCCTTGTCCACGATGACCTGATAGAAGGCCGCCAGCTGCGGGTCGCGGCTGGGCTCCAGCTCAAAGCGGTAGACCTCCTCGCCGTAGGTCAGCTGCTCCATCACCTTGTTCAGCTCCCGGAACTGCCGCCGGGCGTTGAAGATATCGTCCTTCATGCGGAACAGGATATCCTTGCGGAAGCGGTCCTTGCAGTCCCGCTGGGCCTGTTCCAGACGGGCGGCATAGCGTTCCAGATCGATGCGCACAAGGCTCTCGTGCTGGGCGCGGTACTGGTCCAACCCCGCAAGGCCCAGCGGATAATCGCACACATAGTGCTCGTTGTAGGCCTTCTGGGCCGGTTCCAGCGTGCCGGTCAGATAGACGGCCAGCGCATCGTCCAGCTTGGCCTGCGCCTTTTCCGCAGCCTGTGCGGCGGCGCGGGGCTTATCCGCCGGGGCCAGCGCCAGCATCCGGGTGCGGGCCAGCGGCTCCACCAGCGGGTGCGCCGCAAAGAAGCTCCGGGCAGCATCGGCGCTCTGCTGTGCCGTTTCCCCTGCCTTTTTCTGCTCTGCTTCGCAGGAGGCGATCTGCTTTTGGCACACGCGGATGTCGCCGCCCGCCTGCTCCACGGCGGCGCGGGCAGCCTCCCATGCGGCTTCGCGGGCTTCTTCCTCCTTGTAAAGCTGCTGCAGCAGCGGGTTCTCGCGGCACTCGGTGAGCTTTGCTTCCTGTTCGGTCACAGCATTCTGTGCGGCAGTCAGTGCGGCGCGGGCATCCCACAGCGCAGCCAGCTCGTCCAGTGCCGTGCCCCGCAGCAGGGTCTGGTACTGGTTATAGGCGGCTTTCAGGTTCTGTTCTGTCTGGGCGGCAGCACGGGCGCTTTCTCCCAGAGCTTCCAGCTCGGCCGCCAGCGCCCCGGCGCGGGCGCGGCGTGCGTCCAAACCGATATACCGCTGGGGCGTGCGCAGCCGTTCCAGCCGGAAGGGGTGGTGGCGCAGAAGGTCGCGGGTGGCGCTGTCGGGATGCTGTTCCAGCGTATCGGGGGTGTCGCAGCAGACGATGCGGCCCAGAATGGTCTGGGCATACTGTGCGGCCAGCGGATTTTCGCTGCTCACCTGCGCGGCAAGGCTGTCCGGGCCGTACTTGTCGGCGCGGCGGTTGGCCTTGCGGATACCCGGGGTGTCCAGCAGGCTGATGGGGCCTACCTTGTCCTTCAGGGCCACAAAGGCGCTTTTGGCGGCTTCGTAGTGGGCGGGCGGCACAAGGATATCAAAGCGGCGGTCGCCAAGGCAGGCTTCCACGCAGTCCTGCCAGCTCTCATCCTCCACGTTCAGCAGTTCACAGAAAATTTTCGCATCCGGCTGCATGCCCCGGCTCTTGAGTTCCGCATTCACGGCATCCCGCACCCGGGTGGCGGCATCGCCGTGGGGGTAGACCCACTTGCCGCCGGACACCGCGTCCAGCTCGGCGCGCTTGCCGGCCTGCTCCTTCTGCAAAGCAGCAGTGTTCTGGCGGGCAGCAAAATAGGCTTCCTCCAGCGGTTTTTCCTGCGCAGAGAGCCATGCGGTGAGCTGCGGCAGAGTGTCCGCCGTCAGCTCTTCGGCCTTGATGCCGGCAGCAAAGCCGCTGCGGCGCAGCACAGCCAGCAGGCTCTGTGTGCGGGCAAGGGCACTTTCTGCCTTTTCGGCTTTGCGTGCGGCGGTATCCAGCGCCGTTTTGCGGCGGGAAAGCTCCTCGGTCAGGGCATCCAGTGCCCGGCCCTCGCCGCTGGCGCTGGCGGCACCGTGGGCGGAAAGATAGGCCCGGCGGGCTTCCGCTTCGGCATTTTTGGCCTCGGCATAGCGGGCGTTCAGCTGTTCCAGCTGGCGGCGGCCCGCATCCAGATGCTCCTGCCAGACGGTCTGTTCGCTGCCGTCGGCAGCGGCGCGGGCCAGCAGCGCCGCGCCCCGGTTCACAAGAGTCTGGGTCTGCTTTTCGGCAGCTTCGCGGCCAAAATCCACGATCTCTTCCAGCGCGTCGGCGCGGGTCTGTGCTTCGGCCAGCACGGCGTGCAGATTTTCCAGTTCCAGCCGGTCGCCCTGCAAAGCGTCCAGATCCAGCTCCGGCTGGGGCAGGATGTACTGGTACAAAAACTCCCGGAAGTTGGGGATCTCGTCCATGCTGGTGCCCATCTGGAACACCTCGTTGAACTTTTTGCCCAAGGGGCTGGAGGCGCGCCCGATGCCCAGCGCACGGCAGATGCGGTCCCGCGCTTCGCTGGGGCTGCGGGTGTAGGAGAGACGGCCCGTTGCGGGCTTGAAGTCCTCCTTTGCGCTGGGTGCACCGGTCTTGGGGTCGATGAAGGGCAGCTGTTCCAGCGTGCAGCCGTCCTCCGAAAGATACCATGTCTGATCGCCGGGGTGCAGCTCCTGCATGGGGCCTTCGGACTCCACCCGCACCGCGATGACGAAGGGGGTGCGCTTGACGCTGTCCCAGAACTCCGCCCCGATATAGGCCACGGTATGGCCCGGGCGGCGGTAGGCGTTCTCGCCGCGCTGCTTTGCGTGCACCGAACCCTGCAGGGTGCGGCCGCTCTTTTTATTGCCCAGCGCATTGAAATTGCGGTTGGTGGTCAGGCAGTAGCGGATGGCATCCAGAATGGTGGTCTTGCCCACCGCGTTCACGCCGATCATATAGGTGAGCCGTGCGCAGTCGAAGGTGACATTTTCAAAGTTGTGCCAGTTGATGAGTTTCAGCCGTTTGAGTTCGATCATTCTTCACCCTCCCCTGCTTCTTCCGGTCGTTCATAAAGGCCAAGCTCTGTGCGGGTGCGCCCGCTCTCGGCGGCGGCATCCGCAAGGTCAGCATCCGGCAGGGCCAGCAGCACGGTGGGAAATACTTCAATGCGGCTGTCCAGTCCGGAAAGCCGCCCCACAGGCCGCGCCAGATTGTACCGGCGCAGGGTGCGCATGAGGTTTTCCAGCGTTTTCTGGTCCAGACGGCGGGGCAGATTCATCTTCTGCAGCTCGGTCTGCACCTCTTCCACCGTCACCAGCACCTCGTCGGCATTGGCCGCAAGGCTCTCGCGCTTTTGCAGGTACAAAAGCCGCAATACCAAAAGCAGGATGCTCTCGTATTTCAGCAGCCGGGCCTGACTGCCCTCGTGGCCGTTGACCAGAGCCGCCGCCTGCAGGGGTGCCGGGTACAGCAATACAGAATAGCCCAGCGGGGCGAACACAGCGCGCACCTCGTCCAGATGGTCCTGCACATAAAGATATTTTGCCCGCTGATCCTCCACGCCGCCCAGCACGAAGCAGTGGTTCAGCAGGTAGTTTGCGGTTTCTTCCAGCATGTTAATGGTTGCCATTTTCTTCCTCCCTGCGGCGGGTGAGGACAAAGTCCTCAAAGCGGAAACCGCCGCGCTCCACCCAATTGCCGGTGAGCTGAATGTCATAATCCCGGTGCGGCGACTGCGAGTAGGTGTGCAGGCCGATGATGCGGGCAAAATCGTTCGGGTATTCGTCTGCCAGAAGTGCCGCGTTCACCTGCGGGCGGGCGGCAAGGGCCTGCCGGGCCAGCAGGGCCACGTTCTCCTCGGTAACGGCAAGGCGGGCGTAATCCAGCAGCAATTGCTGCTCTTTTTTGAGCTGTTCCGGATCGAATACTTCGGTGCGCACCGGGGCCAGCGGCTCTGCGGTGCGCTGGGCAGCGGGCGGGTAGAGGAATTTCTCCCCGAACACCGCCGCCGGGTACAGATGCAGCCGCTTTGCCACCGGGCCGTCGTCCGGCTCAAACAGCTGCTCCGGGGTGCGGATGTCCTCGGCGTAGCGGCGCAGCAGGGCGGTGACGCTGCCCTGCGAAGAACGGTCGCTCAGCAGCAGGAACTGTGCCCGCTGCACAGCCCGCTTGCGGTAGCGGATGTGGCTTGCATCGATCTCGCGCATGAGCAGGCTCATCTCTTCCAGCGCGTCCCGCTGCTTCTGGATGAGTGCACGCACGGCAGGTGTCGCTTCGTTCGGGGCGCAGCGCTCCACCCGGGCATAATCAAAGGCCAGCTGCGGCAGGTAGTTCTCCTCGCAGTCGTCCAGCTCCTCTTCCAGATAGGCGCGGTAGTTGAACAGGTTGTCGCTGGTCTTGAAGCGGTGGTAGGCCGCCGCCACCACCTTTTCCTCGTACTGGTCGAACAGTTCCAGCACCTCCTGCGGGGTGCGGTTGCGGGTGAGCCGGTCGATATAGTGGCCGATGGAGGCATTGAGGGCCCGGAGAGAGCGGTTCAGCGCGTCAAGGTCTGCGTCCACCTCCCGCAGAACGTTCTCATAGGGGCTTTTTTCCCGCCCGATGCTGCCCAGCAGCTGCCATGCCTTGTACAGCTTTCCGGTATAGGTAACTACGCGGGGGTTCAATATTTCTTCCAGCGCTTCCAGCAGCGGCGTTACCTCCGGCACAAAGGCAAGGGACGCTTCCCCCTCGTAGCTGCCGGGCTGCTCTTCCAGCCAGCCGGTGCGGCGCAGCCGCAGCAGGAAGCCCACGGCCAGCGTGTGAGGGTCGCGGGTGGGCTGCTCTTCTTCATCGCCCGCACCGTCGGCATCCAGCGCAAGGGGCTTTGCCAGTGCGGCAAAGTAATCCTCGGCACGCCAGACGGCCTCCGCACGGGAAATGCTGTAATCCGCCGTGTGGCGGCACTCCTCCCAGAGCAGAAGCAGCAATTCCGCATAAAAAGCCCTGTTCGGCCCCGCCAGCGGGCGGAACAGCCGCGGGGACACCAGTTCAAACAGCTGCATGGAAACGTCCTTTCCTGTTCACATCAGAATACGTTTTTATTGTACCACAAAACGACACGGTTTGACAGAGAAACCATTCAGAATTGCCGCCGGGAGGGGCAGACTCCTTCCGTCAAACCCTGCGGGTTTGCCACCTCCCTCAGTGAGGGAGGCAACCCTCTCCGTCATCGCTGCGCGATGCCACCTCCCCCGAAAGGGGGAGGTTATTTGCTGCAAACCGTCAGATGCTTAAAAGCTCCCCCTCTCGGGGGAGCTGGCACGCCGTAAGGCGTGACTGAGAGGGTTCAGACAGCAAAAAAGCCCCGGGGAGCGGGGTGCTCCTCGGGGCAATAGCTGCGGTATTTTTTAATTCTGACCCTGGGTAGAATCAGTCATCGCGAATGCCAGATAGGTCTTACCGTTAACCACCCTGGTTGCAACACCAAATGCAGTAATTGCGTCATACTTGGCATTAGGCTGCTGCGGTTTCTTCAGGTTTGCCAGATTTTCTTCCGTCATGGCAAGCAAGGTATAGTAGCCTTCTTCATCGGGTCCGCCTTTTTCTGCCATCACAAGCACATTCTTAGTAATATCAACTTGTTTGAGCTTTCCATCTGCAGTTGCTTTGTTAAGAACAGCCAGTGCCTGAGCGCGAAGAGTGGGATCATTGGTCAGCTTTTCGGAACCCTCGCTGCGCACATTATTCATCTGGTCAACCATGGCATTCTCAAGCTGCTCGCCCAGAGAAGCGCCACCGCCGCCATTGCCGCCGCAAGCGGTGAGCATTGCCAGAACCATCACGCCGGCCAGAAGGGCGGCTGCGAAACGTTTGAACATTTTCATTGTAATGTTCCTCCTGCTTTCAAATTCTGACGGTTTGGGCGACCCCAAATCGCTTTACCCGTCTGAATTTATTTTAGCCATACCCCCCCCCGCATGTCAACAGGCATATCGCCCAAATTCCGCCCTTCTTTTTGGCAATTGTCCCCAAACACAAAAAAGCCCCGGGGCAGGACGAACTCCTTCCGTCAAACCCTGCGGGTTTGCCACCTCCCTCAGTGAGGGAGGCAACCCTCTCCGTCATCGCTGCGCGATGCCACCTCCCCCGAAAGGGGGAGGTTTATTGCATCTGACCGGAAGGCGAAAGGCTCCCTTTTTGAGGGACGATTTCCCCCGGCCGGGGGAAAATGTCGCGCAGCGACAAAAGGGGGAATCTGGCACGCCGCAGGCGACTGGGGGAGTTTGCCCCCAAACACAAAAAAGCCCCGCAGAGCGGGTGCTCTGCGGGGCAGGGATGCAAGTTTTGAGAAGGTACGCTTATTCGCTGACCACGAAGAGAACCAGAGTGTATTCCTTCTGCTTGGTAACGGTAACGCCGAACTTGGTCGGATTCATAACGCCAGCCTGTTCCAAGTTACTCTGAACATCCGCTCTCAAAGCGGCATAGGCATGGGCCAGAGTATCCTTGGTGACTTCTGTTCCGCTCGGAAAGTCCACGGGCACCAGCGCAGCCGTTTTGCCCTTCTTTGCTTCAGCAAAAAACGTCTCCCGCTTTTTCACTGCGTCATGGTAAGCGATCGGATCAATCGGAGAAGTAAGCCTAGCATCCACCGCCTTGACAGCAGTAGGCAGGCACTTATTGCTGATCTCTGTCAATTCCGAATCAACGGTCAGTGTCGGGTTTTGGTTCTTGCCCCATTCCACAGTCCACTGGGCAACATCCCTTTCCAGCGCAGTATCGCGCATTGAAGGTGCGCTGGGGGTAACGCCGCAAGCAGTGAGCATTGCCAGCGCCATGATGCCGGTCAGAAGAACGGCCACAAGACGTTTCAACTTTTTCATGTTAGGTCTCTCCATCATAAAATGAATTACAGGCCTTTTCCGCGTCCCAAATGCCCGGAGGGCCTATGTATATTTTACAGTTTTCCCCCCCCCCCGCGTCAATGTACAGACTACCTATCGTTTCCAATCATTTTTGAGCCAATACGTCAGTTTGTTGGATACAAAAAGCCCCGGGGCGGGACAGACTCCTTCCGTCAAACCCTGCGGGTCTGCCACCTCCCTCAGTGAGGGAGGCAACCCTCTCCGTCATCGCTACGCGATGCCACCTCCCCCGAAAGGGGGAGGTTTATTGCATCTGACCGGAAGGCGAAAGGCTCCCTTTTTGAGGGACGATTTCCCCCGGCCGGGGGAAAATGTCGCGCAGCGACAAAAGGGGGAATCTGGCACGCCGCAGGCGACTGGGGGAGTTTGCCCTAAACATAACAAAAGCCCCGGAGGGCGGCCTTGCGGCTGCGCTCCGGGGGAAAGGGTGATGGATTTTTACTTGTAGTAGTTCTTAATGCGGATGGTGATGCCAATGTAGCTCTGCTCGTTATCGCTCTTGACCACCACGCCTATATTCGACCAGATGCCATCCTGACTCACGTTGCCGCTGACATCCGTTTTAATATACTGCGAGATATAAGTCAGAACCGTGCTCAGGAACGTATCCTTATAGTTGTGCCGGGCAGTAATGGTGACAGCCAGATCATTTCCTACTCGATCTTTATAGAACTTGTACGCTCCTGCATAGCCGAAAACTTTATACTGGAGAGACTCATCCAGTCTTCTTTCAGCCACTGCGCGGAGCTCTGCGTCATTGGTCACCTGGACGCCCTTCTCCTGACTGATCTGGGCCAGTACTTTCTGCTCTTCGGTTTGACCGCCACCGCCGCAGGCCGTCAGCAGGGCCAGAGCCATCACGCCCACCAGAAGCAGGGCAGCAAATTTCTTCAGCTTTTTCATTGTCAAGCGCCTCCTGTCGTTTCAAGATTTTGTTGATTTGTCTCATTTCAGTGCTGTTTTTTCGCACTACAGAACGGGTGTCGTTCTGGCCTTATTGTATCCGACAGCAGTTGGTTTTGTCAATCGAGAAGATGCATAAAGTTTCCGAAACATTTTCGTTCAAAATCAATGAAACAGCGGCTTTTTTGTTGCAGTATTGAGATACACTGTCCTTATTTCGCAAAGGTTCTTTACCGTGCTGGAAAATCTTCTTCCAGCCGGAAGCTCCATGCTGTTCTTTTCCGGGGCACAGTCCTTCCCGGTTTGGACAGATGTTGTGTTCCGATCCATCTTTCAGAATTCTTTCAAAAAATTACGATTTTACACAATTCTACCATTTTTGCATGGTAAAATAAGGTCGTAGAAAAAACAAAGGATGTGGCTCAATATGCAACACTGTCCCGCCCGCGCGGCACAGCGGCTGGCGGCGGCAGTTCTGGCGCTGTGCCTTGTGCTGGCTCTGGCCGTTCCCCACGCACACGCAGCTGCCCTGCAGGAAACGCACGGCATCCGGATGCTGGACTTCAGCACCAGCCAGATCCTTTCCATCGGCAACCAGACCTCTGGCAAATGCAGCTGGTACGCCTTGCGCTATGCACGCACCATTCTGGATGGAAAAGTTTCCTCCGGCAGCGGCATGTGGTCAAACGGTGCGGTCTGGTCTGCGGGCGGCTACTACGGTTATTCCGGCAGCCTGTCCGAGTGCCTGCAGAAGCTTTACACCGAGCTTTCCGCCGGGAAGCCGGTGATCGTGCATCTGAAAAACACCGCGGTGAGCGGCGTAAAACGGCACACGAACCGCACCTCCAGCTATGAATACCACCTGACCAGTTCCGGCTGGAACGAGGTCAATTACCCCCATATCGCCACCAGCGCCGCCTATGGCCACTGGGTCTGCGTGGTGGGTATCCGCCCGGATGCAGACCCCGCGAACCTGAAGGAGAGCGATTTCTACGCGCTGGACCCGGCCCGTGTTTCCGCAAACGGCACTCTGGCTGTGACCCGGCTGCTGGACGGCACCATCTGGACAGAAAATTCCCCGCTGAAAACAGCAGGTTGATAAATTTAGAAAGAGCAAAAAAGCTGACGCTTTCGCGTCAGCTTTTTTGTTTGCACGAACCCTCTCAGTCTCGCTTTGCTCGACAGCTCTCCCGAAGGGCGAGCTTTATAAGCGGGGATCATTCAAGATCCTCTTCCCGAGAGGCAGTGCTTGCCAAAAAATGTCAAAAAGCTCCCCCATCGGGGGAGCTGGCAAAGCCGACAGGCTTTGACTGAGAGGGTCTCGCATCAATACCCTTTTACCGAGAAGCCCCGCTCCCATGGGTCGGGCGGCAGATCCTTCTGGCGGATGCCGGTGATCTGGATGTAATCGCTTTTCTGGATCATGGCGAACAGCCGCAGGAACTTTTCCGGGTCGCCCTGCACTTCCAGCGTCACGCTGCCGTCGTCCTCGTTCTCCACCCAGCCGGTCAGTTCCAGCGTCTGGGCCGCATAGCGGGCGCGGTAGCGGAAGCCCACCCCCTGCACCTGCCCTTCGATGGAATAGCGGCGGCGCACAGTGCCTTCCGGCAGGGCGGGCGGCGTGCGATCTTTTTTGTTTAAAAGGTTGAACATAGCATTTAAACCTTTACCGGGCTCGCCCTCTCCGTCATTGCTCCGCAATGCCACCTCTCCCAGAGTGAGAGGCTTTGGCAGTCCATGCAACGTTTGCGGTTTTGCCAAGGGCTCCCCCTTTGAGGAAAGACTTCCCCCGCTCCGGGGGAAGATGTCGCGCAGCGACAAAAAGGGGAATCTGTCGAGCAAAGCGAGACTGAGAGGGCGAGGAAGCTTTCCTTTCCCTTACAGCTCCTGATAGGCGGTCATCAGCGCCGGGATGAACTGCTTTTTGCGGCTCACCACACCGGGCAGGGTAAAGCTGCCGTCCTCGGCAGGCTGGGTCTCAAAGCCGTCCGAGAGCACCTCGGAAGCATAGCGGCCATCGCTGATGACCACGCTCTCCTCCTTGGGCACGTCGGTGAGCAGCATGTAGATATCCTCCACGTTCTGCTTGTTGCGGGCTTCTTCCAGATAGGGCTGCAGCAGCGCTTCGGCAGCAAGCAGGTTCTTGCGGGTCATGTAGCTGCCCTGTGCCACGCCAAAGCGGATATCGCCGCACATGAACACCTTGAAGTCCTGCAGGAACACCTCCTCGGCGGTCTTGCCGTCCAGCTTTTCGCCTGCTTCGAACATCTCATTAGCAAACTCGTTGATGTCCACCCCTGCAATTTTGGCAAGGCGGCGGGCGCTGGCTTCATCCACGGGGGTGCAGGTGGGGCTGCGGAACATCAGGGTATCCGACAGGATAGCCGCCAGCAGCAGACCGGCCGTCTGGGGCGGGATCTCCACGCCGTTTTCGTCGTACATCTGGGTGATGATGGTGGCAGTGCAGCCCACCGGCTGGTTGCGGAAGTACACCGGGCCGCTGGTCTCCAGGCTGCCGATGCGGTGGTGATCGATGATCTCCAGAATTTCGGCCTGATCGAAGCCCTCCACGGCCTGCGTGGCCTCGTTGTGGTCCACCAGGATGATGCGGCGTTTTTGCAGATTGATGATGT
>ERZ833963.1840-NODE-1840-length-22973-cov-16.887337_pt1 | contig 22973 bp, 10 predicted proteins | sample MGYA00519693_ERZ833963 | MGnify/ENA primary metagenome ERZ833963 (study PRJEB31850, sample SAMEA3708748) | human gut metagenome | biome: human gut; feature: human-associated habitat; material: faeces | place: China | collected 2014 ... | reverse complement strand
CGTTTCTGAGCTGCCATTTCCTTGATGCGGGCAGCCGCTATCAACATATCTTTATTATGTTCCAAAGCACGGTCTATAAGGTTCCGAAGTGTAGAATCCGTGTATATTTCTTCCCAGTCCTGATCTCCAAAGCTAACCGTATCCTGATGTTGAGCCAGACTATCGGGTAAATGAAGCTCAGGACGGACGTAGCTCTTGCCTACTTTGCAGGAAGTCAGTATTCCTGCAAAAAGTAGTATAGCAATATATAGTTTATTCAGTTTCATTATTTCTTATGTTTTAAGATTTTCGACTTTGTTTTATACACCATCACAAAGAAGAACGGCACGAGAATGATACCAAATACGATAGCGAATATCATTCCGAAGAATACGCCCGTACCAATCGCCTGTCGGCTAGCCGAACCCGGACCACTCGCCAATACCATCGGAAGCATTCCCAATACAAACGCAAGGGAGGTCATCAGAATAGGACGGAAACGTAATTTCGCTGCATAGATTGCCGACTGTATCAAGTCTTCACCTTTATCTACCTGCACTTTGGCAAACTCAACAATCAAAATGGCATTCTTGGCGGCAAGCCCGACAAGCATTACCAATCCGATCTGGAAATAGACATCATTCTCCAGTCCGCATACCCAGACTCCCAGATAGGCTCCCAAAGCTGCTACAGGCAAAGATAGCAATACAGCAATCGGCACTGTCCAACTTTCATATTGTGCGGCAAGGAAAAGGAAGACGAACAAGAACACCAATGCCATGACCATACCTGTCTGACCGCCTGCCTGTTTCTCCTGATAAGAAAGTCCGCTCCACTCCAGTCCGATATTATCCGGAAGATGGTCACGGGCGATCTGCTCCATAATTTCCATTGCCTGACCGGAACTGTATCCCTGTGCGGCAGCACCCCGGATAACGGCAGTAGTAAACATATTGAAACGCTTAATACTTCCCGGTCCTGTTGTATAAGAGGCATTACCCAGAGAAGTCAACGGTACCATAGCTCCGTTAGAAGCTTTCACAAAGAACAGGTTGATATTGTCTTTATGTTCCCGATAAGGAGCCTCCGCCTGAATATACACCTTATATATACGGTTGAACATATTAAAGTCATTCACATACACCGAACCTGTATACGCTTTCATCGTAGAAAACACATCTGCCAAAGGTACTCCCAGCATTTTCACTTTGTCTCTGTCCACATCAAAATAAAGCTGGGGAATCTCAGACTGCAAGGAAGAAGACAAACCGGTAAGCTCCTTACGTTTGGAAGCATAATACATCAACGTATCTGCCGCATCTACCAAATTATCGAAAGTAGCCTCTCCACGAGCTTCCAGCTGCATTTCAAAACCACCGGAGCTGCCCAGTCCCGGTATGACCGGAGGAGTAGACAGGTAGACTTTACATTCGGGATATTCTCTCAAATGTTTTTCTACCGTATCCATAATTTTTTCAATACTGGTGCTCTTTCTCTCTTCCCAAGGTTTCAGAATAACGGTCAGCTCGGCACGCCCCTGATTACTCCCTACACGCGGGCTGCTTCCGGTCACGTTTTGTACATATTCTATATATGGATTCTTCTCCAGATAAGCAATCGCGCGTTCCGTTACTACACGGGTTCGCTCCAATGTAGCTCCTTCCGGCAGTTCAAGTTCAATCTTAAAGTATCCTTGGTCTTCTACCGGCAAGAAACTGGTCGGAATAATCCGGTGAATCAACAGAATAGCAATCAATACCATACCAAAAGCACTCAAAACCCGACGAGGATGTTTGATAGTACGGGTGACGGCAGCTACATACTTATTGCTTCCGATACCCAGCCACTCATTGATCTTTCTGAATACTATATTTTTCTTCTTGCCACTATCCGGTTTCAAAATGAGCGAACACATCACAGGACTCAGCGTTAAAGCAACCACAGTAGAAATCAGTACAGATACCACGATAGTTACCGTAAACTGACGATACAGCTGCCCGGTAATTCCACTCAGAAAACTAACCGGAACAAACACAGCCGCCAATACCAGTGAAGTAGCGATCAATGCGCTTGATAATCCGTTCATCGCTTTCTTTGTCGCCTCATAGGGAGTCAGCTTCTCCGTTTCCATTATATGCTCCACTCCTTCCACCACTACAATCGCATCATCGACCACGATACCGATGGCGAGAATCAAACCGAGTAAGGTCAATATATTAATAGAGAAACCAAAAATCAGCATGAATCCGAAAGTACCAATCAGGGAAATAGGTACCGCTACCACCGGAATCAACGTAGCACGCCAGCTCTGCAAAGACAGATACACTACCAACACAACCAGCACCAATGCTTCGAACAAGGTCTTATATACCTCATGAATAGACTCGGAGATATACGTTGTCATATCAAACGGAATCTCATAACTCAATCCTTCCGGAAAATTCTCGCTGATTTCTTCCATCGCCTTCTTTACATTCTCGGCCACTTCCATTGCATTGGCACCCGGCAACATGTAAATACCGAGTACCGCTGCATTCTCACCATTGATACCACTCTCGGTATTGTATGAAGAAGCCTCCAAGGATACACGTGCCACATCCTTCAGCCGGATGATGGAACCATTGGCATTGGCACGTACCACAATATCCTCAAATTGCCCTACTGTAGAAAGACGTCCCTGAGTAGTGATAGGAATCGTTATATCCAGTCCCTGTACCGGCTGCTGACCTAATACACCGGCTGCCGATTCACGATTCTGATCTTTCAAGGCATTCTGCAAGTCCTGCACAGTCAATCCGAAGTTAGCCAGCTTATCAGGCTCTGCCCATATCTGCATAGCATAGTAACGGCTACCGATATTAGATACACGTCCTACCCCCGGAATACGGCGAATCACATCGAGCACATTGATCGTAGCAAAGTTGCTCAGGTAAATTTCGTCAAACTTAGGATCGGTAGAAGTCAGACAGAGTGTCATTAACTGACTGGGTGCCTGTTTCTCTACGGAAATACCATTCTGAATCACTTCCGCCGGAAGACGGGATTCAGCCAGCTTCACACGGTTCTGAATTTCCACAGCAGCCAGATCCGGGTCGGCAGATACATCAAAGGTAACTGTTGCCGAGAAGCCACCAGAGTTAGAACTGTTCGATTCCATATAAAGCATACCGGGCGTACCATTGATTTCCTGTTCAATCGGAGTAGCCACCGCCTGCGACACGGTAAGCGCACTCGCACCCGGATAAGACGCACTGATCTTTACCACCGGAGGCGTGATCTGCGGATACTGATCCACCGGAAGCATGGTCAGCCCGATGACTCCGACAATCACAATCACGATGGAAATGACAGCCGAAAATACCGGCCTGTCTATAAAAAAACTAACTTTCATTGATTATTCTCCTTTTGCGTTATTCTTCATTCCTGTTGTAGAATCACCTGCCACCATAGTGGTATCCTTCACCTCAGTTTCCGGCTGACTGATCCGTACTTTCATACCCGGGGTCAACTTATGGAAACCTTCTACAACAATTGTCTCTCCTACAGCGAGTCCTCTTTCCACTACGACGTTATTCCCCACTTCGGGTCCTAACTCGATAAAACGTTTCTCTACTGTATCATCTTTACGCATTGTATAAATATAAGCTCCGCCTTTTTCAATGGTAACAGCTTTCATCGGAACCACGATGGCTCCTTCACGCACGTCCAAAAGTAGTTTTACTTTGGTAAACTGTCCCGGAAGCAATACCTGTTTTGGGTTAGGCATCTCTGCACGTACGGAGAAAGTACCTGTCTGGGGATCGACCTGCGGCTCTGCAAAATCAACATATCCTTTATAGGGGTATACGGTATTATCCGCCAAAGTAATAGTAATGTTCGGTTGCCAGGAACGGGTAGAGTCCTGCTGACCGAGGTTAATATTACGTTCTTTACTTTTCAGATAATCGAGTGCCGTCATACTGAAATCGACCAATACGGTATCGCTTTTTACTACTGTAGCCAGCAGAGACTTTCCTCCCGGACCAACAAGCGTTCCCAAGTCTACATTTCTTTCACTGATATGTCCGGCAAGAGGTGAACGAACGATAGTATAGCCTAACTCGAGTTCAGCCTGCGCCAAGTCCGCCTCACTCATCGCTACTGTCGCAACAGCGCTTTCATAAGCTGCTTCCGCATTATCCAGATCCAGCTGGCTAGCGGCATTTTGTTCGTACAACGGACGGATACGTTTCAAGTCACGTTCAGCTTTCAATGCCTGTGCTTCGTCCTTTTTCAACTGAGCCCGCGCTTTGTCGGCTTTCGCACGATATTGGTCCTGATTGATCACAAACAAGACCTGATTCTTATTTACATAAGTGCCTTCGGCAAAAAGCATGTTTTCCAAATAGCCTTCTACCCTGGCACGTACTTCGACAAATTGCTGGGCACGGATACGCCCCACATATTCTCCGAATATTTCTACATCGTCTTTTATAACCGGTTCAACAATCACTGTCGGCATTTCCGGTGCAGCCTTCTGAGGTCGTGTCAGTATCCAATACACTCCCAACACAATTACCATACATACTACAGCAGCAATGGTTCTCTTTCTCCTCAGTTTCAACTCATGTTTCGAAAAGAATAATCTCATATCGAATCTTATTATTTAATTTAACTTATGTTTGTTCTACACTCTATTATGCAATACACATACCAAAATATCCTGTTTTATCTTATCTATTTATTATCAACGCATTACGTTTTTCCTCTTGAAGACAGAAGTGTGGAAAACATCCTTAAAGTGTAGAATTTATCCACATTTCCGACTTTTAGAACATTTTTTATAGTTCTTGTTTCATCAACTAAACAATTTATCCCCTACATTTGTAGTTATATTGTACATCAACACAATAACATGTCCTAATGAAAAAACAAATCTTTTCAACATTAGTTTTTGCAATGTGCCTGATATTACCTTTTTCTGTTTATTCTCAGGAACAACGGAAGAAGGTCGGCGTCGTCCTCAGTGGCGGCGGTGCCAAAGGAGTGGCACATATCAAAGCACTGAAAGTCATCGAGGAAGCAGGCATTCCGATCGATTATATAGTAGGCACTAGTATGGGATCTATAGTCGGTGGACTTTACGCCATCGGTTATACTCCGGAACAACTGGACAGTATGGTACGCAAGCAAGACTGGACTTTCCTTTTGAGCGATCGTATCAAACGCAGTGCCATGTCGCTCACCGAACGCGAACGCTCTGCAAAATACATTGTTTCGCTTCCTTTTACAAAGAATCCGAAAGCTGCCATGTCCGGAGGAATTATCAAAGGACAGAATCTTGCCAATCTGTTCTCTGATCTGACAATGGGCTACCATGACTCGATCAATTTTAATAAGTTACCGATCCCCTTCGCTTGTGTATCGGCCAATGTAGTCAATGGAGACCAGATCATATTCCATGATGGCGTACTCTCTACTGCCATGCGTGCCAGTATGGCCATCCCTGGTGTATTTACACCGGTACGCAAAGACAGTATGGTATTGGTAGACGGTGGAATTGTCAATAATTATCCGGCAGATGTGGCCAAAGCAATGGGAGCCGATATTATTATCGGAGTCGATGTTCAGAATGCGCTGAAAAGTGCCGACAAACTCAACAGCGCTCCGGACATATTGGGGCAGATTGTTGATCTCACTTGCCAGACCAATCATGAAAAGAATGTAGAACTCACTGATACCTATATCAAGGTAAATGTAGACGGATTTTCTTCCGCCAGCTTCACTCCGGCAGCCATCGATTCTCTGATGCGTCGGGGCGAAGAAGCCGCACGTGCACAGTGGAATTCCCTGATTGCCTTAAAAAAAGAAATCGGTATACCGGACAATTATGTCCCCAAACAACATGGACCGTACTCTTCTCTTTCCAATTCACGGACAGTATACGTCACAGATATATCTTTCTCCGGCGTAGAGGCTGATGACAAAAAATGGCTGATGAAGAAGTGTAATCTCAAAGAGAACAGTAACATTACCACTCAGCAGATAGAACAAGCTGTGTATCAGTTGCGTGGCAGTCATTCTTACTCAAGCGCCAGCTACACACTTACCAACACTCCCGAAGGGTACCACCTTAATTTCTTGTTAGAAGAAAAATATGAGAAAAGAATCAATCTAGGCATCCGTTTCGACTCGGAAGAAATAGCATCCCTGCTGATTAATGCCACAGCGGATCTCAAAACTCATGTTCCTTCCCGATTATCCCTGACCGGCCGATTAGGAAAGCGATATGCCGCACGCATCGATTACACTCTCGAACCGATGCAGCAACGCAATTTCAATTTCTCATATATGTTTCAATATAATGACATCAACATCTATGATGAAGGTGAACGTGCCTATAACACTACTTACAAGTATCATTTAGCTGAATTTGGCTTTTCGGATGTCTGGTACAAAAACCTCCGCTTCGGACTCGGACTTCGTTTCGAATATTATAAATACAAAGATTTTCTTTTCAAGAAACCGGAACTCATTGGACTGGATGTAGAATCCGAACATTTCCTGAGTTATTTCGCTCAGGTACACTATAGTACATTCGACAAGGGGTATTTCCCTTCCAAAGGAACTGAATTCAAAGCTGCCTATTCACTCTACACCGATAATATGGCTCAGTATAATGATCACGCCCCGTTCTCCGCACTGAGCGGTTCATGGGCCAGCGTAGTTCCCGTAACCCGACGTTTTTCTATCATTCCATCCATCTATGGTCGTGTTCTGATTGGAAAAGACATCGCCTATCCCTTGCAAAATGCCATTGGCGGCGAAGTATACGGACTCTACATTCCACAGCAACTGCCGTTTGCCGGTGTGACCAATATGGAACTGATGGACAATTCTATCATGATTGCATCCGTGAAACTCAGACAACGGATGGGAAGCATTCATTATCTCACTCTGACAGGTAATTATGGCTTGACGGACAGTCACTTCTTCGAAATACTGAAAGGGAAACAACTGTTTAGTATCAGTGCCGGATATGGTATGGACAGTATTTTCGGTCCATTGGAGATTACGTTCGGATATTCCAATCAGACTGATAAAGGAAGCTGTTATGTGAATCTGGGATACTACTTCTGATTCCCTATTTCTGTTCCCGCATACATAGGACTATACTTACCATGATGAGAAAAAATTCTCACTGCGATGAGACTTTTTTCTCATCATAGTGAGAATTTTTTCTCATCGCAGCAAGAACACTTGAGAATATTCAGCATCCTAATCTGCTGTTATACAAACTTTTCCCTTTTCTGCAGATAAAGTAATCCGACCATCATCCAAACTAAACTGGCGGATAAAAGGAAAATGCGGTTTTTGATAAGGATTCCCTCCCAAATGATCGGATGAACATTATCGGGAACACGAAAAGGATTCAGCAGAACGTTCCAGAAAGAATCCGGCTTACCTAAGAACATCAATGCAATGCCTATAATAATCATAAATACGGCAGTTCCGTTTCCACTCCGCGTAATGGTAGACAGCATAAAAGCCATATTTCCGAAAAAGAGTATCGGGAACATCAACTGTAATGCCATCTCAAGCGGATTGACCGGATACAGCAATAAAATGGCTATGTATGAAAAGATAATCAGAATAACAAAAATTGCCACATAAATCATCAATAACCGCACGCCCCAAACCTTATACTTATAGTCAGGGATTCCAAAAAGAATCTCCAATATCCGGCTATCTTCATCATTCTGAATGCCGAATACAGCCGGATAGAAAATAAGCAGCATAGACGGAAACATCAGGATGCTATAGATGAGTCCCTCGTTAATCTCCTCCCGTTTCCAGGCATTCTGAAACATGAAAAGAGCAAAAAAGCCAAATGCAGCCAACAGAAACCAGAAAAACTTCCCGGCAAATATAATCTTCAGGTTATACCTGACTACTTTAGGCAACAGTTGTATCAATTGTTTGAATGTCATATCCTTCTTTTCTTTTTAATTCATATTCTTCAGCAGACAGAGATAAGCGTCTTCCAAATTAGCTTCTACCTCTACAGCCCCTTCATAAGGCTGTCCGACAGAAAGATAGCGCACCCGAATCGTATCGCCTTCCTGAATATGATGTATTACCAACGATTTGTCCAGTACTTTTTCAAATTCTGTCTTATCTATATTAAACTGCCATACTTTCCCGTTAGCCATTTCCACCATGTCCGAAGGATCACCGAAATATTTCAGTTCACCCTTATTGATCACCACTACCTGATTACAGGAACTGGATATATCCTCAATGATATGAGTGGAGAAAATAACGATACGGTCCTTACTCAACTCTACCAGCAGATTACGGAAACGGATACGTTCGCGAGGGTCGAGTCCCGCTGTAGGCTCATCCACAACCAGGATACGCGGTAAATGAAGCAGAATAAGCGCAATACCAATACGCTGTTTCATACCTCCCGAGAAAGAACCTATCTTTTCGTCTTTCCGCTCGTACATATGTACCGCTTTCAGTACATAATCCAGACGCTCCTTTCGTAACTCACCGTCTACAATCCCTTTCAGTATAGCCTGATAATCCAGAAACTCCCACGAAGTCATATTCTCATAAGTTCCGAATTCCTGTGGAAGGAAACCTATCAGACTCTGTAGCTCTTCTCTGTAGATACGGGTATCCAGACCATTGATCCAGATACTACCATAACTCTGCTCAAAAATACCACAGATGACACGCATCAAGGTCGATTTACCGGCCCCATTGGGTCCCAGTAGTCCGAACATACCCGTCTGAATCTCGAACGATACTCCACGCAATGCTTTGAAAGGTTTGCGTCGTTTTCCAATCATAGGAACACTCTTCACCATACGGAAATAGGAACGGCGAAGCCCTGCAAAACGTCCGGTGACACGCTCTATATTTACATCGTGATCATACAGATACTGGGAAGTGACATAGATAGCAATACCCACCAGCCATAACAATCCGATCATGATGACCAGTCCGTTATTATCCAGCTTTCGGAATAACTGAAACAGGATAAGAGGAGGAAGACTCCAGAATATCACCCGGTTTACGATCTTTGTTACCCGATTATCTCCGTACCGATAATATAAATAGGAACGTACCTTTCTCCACAAATACAGTATCGCTGCATAAATAGCGAACGAGAACAGGAATATCCAAAGCCTGTTATGAATGAAGAAATAGGTGAAATAAATGGCAAACAGTAAGATACCAAACTGCCATAGCACATTGATAAAGTCCTTCAGAGAATGATATTCATTGCTCAATCCCAGACGTTTGCGTAATTGCAAACCACTGTTCCACTGACGGCTGATGTGTCCAGGCCAATCGTAGATCTTAACCAGATTGCGGACAGAAATACGTATTTCTTCATCCGGATTGATAACCTCCGCCTTAGCTCTCCGAAGACTGGTTTGCGCAAAGTATGTCATCCCCGGTATGCCTGCAATCAGTGCTACCAGATAGATTGACTGCCAAAGCATTCCGTCAGTGTATAGCCAGATACAGATTACACCGGACACAAAAAGAATCAGGTGAATGGTCCATAGTTTACGGGATAACGAACGGTACCACTGAAGCACATTTTCCAGTCCCATACAAACTGTCGGAATTAAAATCAGCGTCAGCATGGCAGAAAAGAAAAGTCCGCCTATCACTGTAATGGCAAAAGGTGCACCGATAGCCCCTGCATACTCCGTATCTCCCATAGCCAACGGAAGCATGGCAGCAATCGTGGTGATGGAAGTAATCAGAATGGGACGAATACGTGACATACCGGCAGTCATCAACGCCCTGTTCCGGCGGTATCCCCGTTTACGCAAAATGTTGGCGTAATCTATCAGAATGATTCCGTTATTGACGACTACTCCCAGCAGAATAAGGAACCCTGTCAGTGTATTCGCATTCATCAGACTGTTGCTCGAAAGCAATAATGCCAGCAAAGAACCGATAGCAGCCAACGGAATGGTAAAAAGCAACACAAAAGGCGTCACTACAGACTCGAAGACTGAAGCAAGGATCATAAATATCAAAAGAAAAGCTGCCAGAATAAGGAATTTGAAATCCCCGAATTCATCCTCCTCATGGAATACCTGCACAGCGACTCCGGACGGAAGATTATAACTGGCAATCAACTGGTCGATATCGGAACGATATCCTCCCAATAAATCTTTCGAAGACTGAACATCTCTCGGAAAAGCATAGTATACCTCAATCTGCTTATCTTGATTGACACGGATGATGCGCGAACGCCCACGTCCATAATTCAGAGACGATATATCTTCTAGATTGTGCATACCGCCATTGGCATTTTCTATCCGGATAGCACGCAAGTCATCCACAGTTTTCTCTTTCTGAGCTTTTTCCTGTGCCTCTTCTTCAGTTTCCTTTTCCGGTATTTCGTCACGGATAATAATATCATAAATATCCTCTCCCACCTTGAAAGTAGCTTCGGAAGAGTATTCATTATTAAGCGCAGTTAATCCGGTGGTAATATTGCCACGGTTAATATCATAGGCAGTCAGCAGAATAGGGTCAAAGTTCAGATTTATTTCCGCCTGACGGGGAGTATACGAAACATGAGTATGCTGTACAAAATCCTGTTCATCCAACAAATAACGCACTTCCTCTGCCACCATCTGCATCATTTCGAAATCAGATCCCCTGATCACCACCCGTTCACTGTTGTCACCGATGCCCAACAAACGCATAAATCCGCCCAGACTGCTCAGAGCCGAGTTATCTCCTCCGCCTCCCATAGCATCAGAAACATAGATTTCCGCACCATTGATATTGGCAACTTTAGTCTGCACATCCGCTTTTATATCGGCTATTTTCCGTTTGGCGATCTTTGTGTAATCTTCCTGCAAAACGAGTGTCAGAGTCGCCTCTTTTTCCCGAATACGGCAAATCAGATCTTTCTTTTCCGGAAAATCCTCCAGACGTTCTTCCAGTACCTTTACAATCTTATCCGTATTTTCAAGCGTACTTCCGGTAGGCATCACGACACTGATGTTGAACCGGTCTGAAGCAACTTCTTTCATCTGTTGCACATTCAAGGTCAATGACAAAATCAACGTTGCAAAAAGCAAGATCACAGCTCCAAAGACTGTCACTCCCGGATTACGCATACAAGTCTTCAATAAGACCAGATAGACCTGCATCGGACGCTGAACGATCGAGACTTTTTCATAAACGACGCTGTTCCCACTCTTACTCTTCAAAAGAAGGTAAGTAATCATCGGTATAAAAAGTAAAGCTACAAACAGCGAGATCGTCAAAGTTGATATAATGGATACTCCGATATGGTGCCCGATCAGTTTTATCAGGAAATTATCAGAAAAAACGAACGGCAGGAACACAGTAATGGTAGTCAGGGTAGCCGCCACAATGGAGCGCCACACTTCTTTTGTTCCCTGCGTTACCGAACGTTCGGGCGTATAGCCGTTTCCCGACAAACGATAAATATTCTCAAGCACCACGACACTATTATCCAGCAGCATTCCGATGGCCAACGCCATTCCTACCAAGGTAAGACTATTGATAGTGATACCAAAAGCGTAGAAGAAGTTGAAAGCCGTATAGACAGAAATCGGTATGGAAAGTGCGATAAAAAACACCAACCGCATATTCTTCAGGAAAAGCCAAAGAACGAACACAGCCAACAATCCCCCTACCAATGCCAGATTAATAATCTGGTTGATATTATTTTCCATGGTTTCAGCCTTGTTCTCCTGAATGACAATTTCCAGTTCGAGCGGAGCCAGCTTCTCATTCAGCTTTTCAATCACATCGGATACACGGTGTGAAAGTTCAATCAGATTAGCCTGTGAATCATTGATCAAAGCAACCGAGACGGCTTCTTTTCCATTCACACGACTATAAGTGGTTTCATCTTTCAAGTCAAAAAAGACGGTTGCCACGTCTTTCAGCAGAATAGGACCGGGAGCGACAACTATATTCTCCAAATCAGAGACTTTGGTATACATCGCATTGACATGGACAAAATTCTTGCTGTCGGGTTCATCTGCGAAGCCTACAAATGTCTTTTCCTGGGTATTCTGCGAAAGCAAACCGCTTATTTTGGAAGCAGTGAGGTTCAAAGCCTTGCAAGCCTCCGGATTCAGACGCACTTCAATGGCTTTCTGCCGTCCTCCGTAGATATTGACGGAAGCTACCCCATCTATATTCTCCAGATCGGAACGAACATCCTCGTCTACCAGACTCCGGACACGGTCGGTTCCTCCCGTACCACGCACCTGAAGCACCATGAAGTTATTATTCATCTGAGCGATATCCACTTTCTGTACCTGTACGGTAAAACCGGTCGGCAGGGAGGCAGCGATTTCATTCACCTTCTCCTGCAGTTTAAGACTGGTCATCTTGAAGTTGATATTCTTTTTAAAGTCAATCTGTATGCTGGACTGCCTCCTGTCAATGTAGGATTGCAGTTTGTCTACTCCACCTATCGCACTGACCGCTCCTTCAAGTGGAATAATCACTTCCGACTCTACATACGAAGGGTCCATATCCTGCTGTGACGACACCTGGACAAACAGAACCGGAAGTTCTGCGTTGGGCAGCAACTCCACCGGAAGTTGTTTATACGACACATAGCCCAGCAGGCTGAGTGCAATAAACAGCATACAAATCGTTATTCTCCTATTTAGTAAAAAGTTCATCTTCAGCTGTTTTTAGTTCGGCGATTTATACGTCTTTTGATATTCTCCAAGACATAATAGACACAAGGAATAACCATCAAACTCATCAGAGTAGAAGTTATCAATCCTCCGATCACAGCTATAGCCATCGGTGAACGTAAAGATGCACCTTCACCAAAACTGAATGTCATCGGAAGCATGGCCAGAATCGTAGTCAAAGTAGTCATGATGATCGGACGGATACGCTGTTGCCCTGCTTCTACAATGGCATCAGTCAACTCCATTCCCGCCTGACTAAGCTGATTGATACGGTCTACCAGAATGATAGAGTTATTGACGGCAATACCTCCCAGCATGACAATACCGATAACTCCCATCATATTGATAGTGGTTCCGGTAATGAAGAAAAGTAAGATAGCACCTACTACAGCCAGAGGAATAGTCAGCAAGATCGTAAACGGATGCAGCAAGGATTCAAACTGGGAAGCCATCACCATATAGACAAGTACAACAGAAAGCATCAGAGCAAACAACAGACTGTTCATTGATTCTTGCCGTTTTTCTTCCTCTCCTGTCACTGTAATACTGTAGTTAGCAGGCAATTCAATACCTTTCACCGTTTCACGCACTTCGGCTGCTACTTTATCCAGTGATTTACTCGCATCCATATTAGCCATCACCTTACCGATACGGCTTTGATTGCGGCGCAGAATCTCCTTGGGCGCTTGTCCGTGAGTAATGGTAACAATCTCTTGTAATACAAATTCCTGTGTTCCACTTTTGATGACAAGAGCACCAAGAGAACTCAACGGGATATCCGGCACCTTTATGACGATATCACGCATCTCACCGCGATATTCCATCTTACCGACTTCCTTACCGCTTAGTTGCTGCTTCAATTGTTCGATTACCATAGCCACACTCAAATTATTGATACCGGCTATTGTACGATCAATCGAGATCACAACTTCCGGAGCACCGTCTTCCACGGAGGTAATAACATCATAGATTCCATTTACGCCAATCATCCGTTCCTTCACCTCTTCAGTCAACTGAGCAATCTCATCCAACTCCTCTCCTTTGACCTCCACAACAATAGGAGCCCCTTCGCTTCCTAACAGTGAACTCAGAGAATTCTCATCCTGCTGAATCGTCAGTTCCAGTCCGTCAGGATTCTTGGCCGATTCCACGAAAGACGCAATCACCTTTTCCGGTGAAAGTGTACATTCCGGTGAAAGGATCACTTTCATCATTGCTGTATTTTCTCCTTCAAATATCGCATTTTCCGAACCGCTCCCCTCTCCGATATGACTGTATACCGTACATAAAGAATCACCGCCAACGATAGCATATAACAATTCTTCCAGATTACCTACAGCAGCGGAAGTGCGTTCCATCTGTGTACCTTCGGGCATTTTGATTACAGCCGTAAACGTCTTGCTTTCCGCACGGGGCATAAACTCAGTTCCGATAAACGGAGTCAGCAATCCAGTCACGATAAGGAGTAACACTGCCATACCGATCACCAGCCAACGTCGCTGAATCAGCTTGCGAAGCACTCTGCTATATCCTGCAATACGAATGGACTTCACTTCTTCCAGCTTAACCTTCTTGCCGGAAAGCTGGATATATAACATCGGAATCACCAGGATAGCCACAAACAAAGAAGAAACCAGTGAGAAAGTAACCGTCCATGCCTGATCTTTAAACAGTTCGCCCGAAGCTCCGTGAAGATAAACAATCGGCAGGAAGACGACAATAGTCGTCAGAGTAGAAGCTATTACCGCATTGGCAACTTCTGCCGTCCCGTTAATAGCAGCCTCTTTGATACTCAATCCTTTCTCCTGATTTCGGAAGATACTTTCTATGACGACAATGGCATTATCGACGAGCATACCCGCCCCGAGCGCCAGTCCTCCCAATGTCATAATATTCAGTGACAGTCCGTTGAAGAACATCAGATTGAAAGTAGCCACAATCGAGATGGGAATAGCAAGACTGACAATCAGTGTTGTCCCCATCCGGCGAAGGAATACAAACAAGACTACAATAGCGAGAATAACACCCAGAACAGCACTGCTCTTCACTTCTCCTATCGCACTTTTTATAAAAGTACCCTGATTGGAAATCACCTGAAAATGATAACCGGGCAATGCATTCTCTATCACTGCCAATTGGCGGGTTACCTCATCCACCACTTTTACAGTATTAAAGCGCATCTCCTTATAAATAGACAGCCCGATACTGCGCTTCCCGTTAATCCGTACAATATTTTCCGGACGAGCGTTCAAAAATTGTACAGTCGCCACTTCCTTCAAAAAGACAGGAGCTTTATTACTGTTGGCAGTCGCTGTTCCCGAAGTATTGTTTCCGGACGATTCCTCTTGTTGTATCGCTTTGTATCCGACAATCAGATTCTCAAAATCATCTTCCGAAGCAAACAAGCTCGAACTTTTCACCAGATATTGTAATCCCAGTTCACTGACCCGTCCACCGGATATGCTCTGATTATTCGATTCGATGCGCGAAGCGATATCTTCTATTTTCAGTTGAAAAGCATCCAGTTTATAAGGATCAGTCTGAATGGTAAGAGTACTGACTTCTTCTCCCGAAAGCGTCACTTCAGCCACGCCTTCCAGACGAATCAACTCATTGCGGATATAGCTTTCGGCGATTTTCCTTAATTCCGCCATATCTGTAATACTCTGATGAGACATTCCCACCAAAACTACCGGAGACAAGTTCGCATCGTGTTGCGTAATCTTCAGTTCAGTGATATCCTTGTTCTGGGCAAACGGATTCATGGCTTTCTGCAAATCTAGAAAAGCCTCATCCATATCCTTTGTCCAGGTATATTCTACAGTAATTCGTGCTGTCCCGGCTTTAATCACGGAAGAGACCTGAGTAACATCACTCTGCCGGATCGCCATAGACTCCATATTTTTAACGAATTGCTTTTCGATCTCCTCGGGAGGACGTTCACCCGCCTTTAATTCAATAAACAGGCGGGGATTATTCAGATCGGGCAATAAATCCACACTCAACTGATCGTATGATACTTTTCCCAACAATAAGAGGGCAAATACTACCATACCAATCGTAACCGGATTGCCTACTGCAAATTTGATTATATTCTTCATAAGTATTTCCTATTTTCAAAAGATGCGTTCATATATCGCATCCATGATTTACTTTTGGATTTTGACTTTGGCGTCTTCTTTCAGTGTTTCAAAACCCTTCACTACCAAATTGTCATTTACATTAAGTCCGGATAGAATTTCGATATTATATTCATCCTCCAGACCTGTTTGCAGATTGCGTATCTTTGCCGTATTCTTTTCGACGATATATACGTATTTCCGGCGACGATTGGACAGGATTACGTCTTTAGGTATAATGATAGAACTATCAGCTCTGTCAACGATAATATCTGCTTTGGCGAACATACCCGGACGCAACTTCAACTGGTCATTATCAATCAGAATCTTTCCTTTAAAAGTACGTGTCTCTGTACTGATTGCAGGAGACAGCTCACCGACTCTCGCTTTTAAAGTATCTCCGGGGATGGTATAATGAGTAATATATACCGGTTGCGCTTCCTTGACATAACGAATGCTGCTTTCCGGCAGATTGATATCCATATACATTTTATCATAAGCCATCAGACTCACCATAGCCTTTCCCTGCTCCACTCTTGTATCGGCCGTATAGTGAGGCAAATCAACAATCACACCATCAAACGGAGCTTTCACTTTCATCTTCTCCAGATTGAGTTTTGCGTTTTCATAATCGTAACGGGCATTCGTTACTTTTACTTCCGTATTCCGCATTTCACTCATCGTCACCCCTCCTTTTTCATAGAGAGCTTTCTGCTTTGACTGTTCCTGTTCGGCAATTTCAAGACTTAGTTTTTTAGCGTCAATAGCGATTCCGTTTTCATACTCCTTGTCTTCCAGACGGATTATCAGTTCCCCCTTACTTACCCTGTCTCCCATTTTGAAAGGTTTTCCGGTTCTCGGATTAGTCTGAAGTTTATAAAATCCGCTCATTTCCGCATTCTGAGATGCACCGTAAGTCGGCTGCACTGTTCCTGTTGTATTTATTAATTTACTGATAGAACCTTTCTTCAGCTCCACGACAGATACCGGAGTTGCAATATTATTGGGTGCGTTTTGTGGTTTGTTGCCACAGCCGGTTAACAATAGGGTTGTTAACAAAGAAGATGCAATAAAAATTTGATACTGTTTCATGGTCTGCTTATTTTTTATCAATAATGTCTTTCATAGGAACAAGAGGGATATTCTTGTCGAAATCATACAATGAAAGGATTTTAAGATTAAGTAATTCTATTCTGTAATTAATCAACGCCTGCGTATAAGTAATCTTCTTATTCGAAAGCTGAGTCTGGAACTGGCTCATTTCCATACCGGTTATGTCACCTTCCCGGTAACGAGTCTGATTCAGATCATAGGTCAACTGTGCATTCTGTACATTTTGCTCGGCGATCTTAATCTGAGTCCGGAGGTTTTCGAGGTTACGCCATACCTGACGAATATTCAGCTCGATATCCACTTTATCCTCTTGAAACTCAAGTTCATTAATCCGTTGAGCCATCTTTTGTGCTTTAATCCTTGCTTTCTTTTCACCCCAGTCGAAAATAGGGACAGCAAAGCTGATGGAAACCCTCGGATTCTGTGTCGGATTATTATAAACTTTATTCAGGTGGCTATTATCTCCTATCAATCCGAAAGAGATGGATACATCTCCTTTAAACTCGTTCAGCGCTTTTGTCTTAATCATATCGAACTCAAGTTCCTTGCTCTCTATTTCACGCTGACGAAGTTCCAGACGCGAACCCAATCCATGCGATATGGCCTGGTCCAGATTTACCTGAATCGGTTTAATCTCCACTTCCGCAAATACAAGAATATCTTCATCCAGCCTCATTCCGAGAGTCTGTTTGAGTTTGTCCTTCGCATTCTCCAGATTCACCTGACTTTCGTCTACAGACGAACGTGCCGTAGCCAGATTCAGTTCCGCTTGAAAGAGTTCGTCCTTCGCTGCTAAATCCGCTTCTACCTTATTCTTGATAATATCATAACTTTGCTGGGCATTAACCAGTTCTTCACGACTGATTTCCAGATTACTCTGTGCCATATAGACAGAATAGAACTGATCGGTTATACTTTTCTCCGTATTCAGTTGCTGCAAAGCATAACTGATATTGGCATTTTCATAATCATATTCTATTTGCTTCAGTTCCATTTTACGCTTGTTGTATGTAAAAATAGGCTGAGTCAATTGCAGATAGAGGTCATTGCTGAATGCCCGGTTACTAGTTTTATCGCCTTCTATAATGGAACTGTTGTCCTGCCAGCCGAAACGGTTGATTAAAGAAATAGTACCGTCTGTCCATAGAATGGGCTGATCGACCTGAAAGGTCCCGCTGGTATTGAATGTTTCATTCGTGTACCATTGTGACAGACGATTATCGAAACGCCTGTTCTTGTTATAGTCCACCGGGTTCAGATTTAATGAAAATCGAGACTTTAATGAAGCCTTCTGCGCCAGCAGATTCTGCTTATATCTCTCCAAATTCATGTAGGAACGGCGAAGAGAAGGACTGTTCTCCTGCGCAATCTCCATTGCCTTGTCAATCGTTAAAGGAATTTGTCCTTGTGATGTCAGGGCAATTCCCGTAAAAGTTACGATTGTCAGCAGCATTCTTTTTAATAGTAGTAAGTCACTTTGCATATAGTTTGCTGTTTTAATAATTATCGTTTCACTATTTTCACTGCGTCGGCTGTCACAGAGCGCAGCTTACATTCATCCGTCAGCACGACACGAACCGTATCGGCACTAAAATAGTAAGTACCGAGTTGTTCCCAACCCTCATTGGCTTTTCTCAGATTGATATAGGCATCTTCCATCTCACTGTCGTATGCCACCCTGAAATGATATTCACCCTGAAGGCGATCATTCCATCGCAGTTCATCATCCTTGAATACATGATAATAAAGCTCATATTGACCGGCTTCCGGCACAGGAATTTTCCATGTAGCCGTCTGACTGCCGTCTCCACTCTTAATCACATAGGCCGAACGGATATATTTGCCATAGTATTTAGCATTGGTGGTAGCTGTCCATTGTAAAGGCGCACGCCACCAGGATATGCCCGAATATTTAAAGGAAGTATCCTCCACTTTATCCAGCCATTTAGGCAGAAGTCCTACGACAGCAGGGGTAGAAAGTACAAAGAGAGTGGAATCTTCATTATCCACAATAACCTCTCCCGGCATTTCTAAGGATGATTCCGGCAAGGTATAGATAGTGTCCTTGACTATTTTATTCCGTTCTTGTTTTACATTACCAATGGATTGCCGTATCATATAAGGAAGATTGCCGGAAACCATCGTATTGATTTCCACATCACGTATCTGTTCTTCCCAGACAGAAACAAATTCTTTGCTTGTATGGGCAGCTATCTCTACCTTTTTTCTGGCTCTAGGATCTTCCATCGGTTGATACCACCAGCCATTTTGAAGAACGTTCATCTGAATGATTCCGTCATAATCCGAGTTATTGCTCACCAGTACTTTCAAGACAAAGAATTCTTCTCCTCCTTTATTGACAACTTTGGTCAGTTCGGGCTCTCCGATCGAATAAAAAGGAAGAGGCGTCAACTGTTCCCATTCTTTCAAATATGAATAAAGATCCGTCCGGCTCATTTCTCCCAGAGTATCCAGCATATTTTCGAACTTTATGTTCAGAAATGTATTACGCTTCAACATCGCATATAGTGAATCCCGGAAAGCATCTACGCCCATGTTTATTTCTGACCGGGCAAAAAGACGGCTTGCCTCCAGTCCTACGATATTATTTTGCAGATTACGCTGTTCCACATCAGCCAGCAACTCCTTGAAAGTATGCTTTTCCAGCAGCAGGTTGGCCTTTTCATTGTTACTAAGCCCATTTATCTGACGTTCCCATCCTTCATTTTCCGACTTCTTTTGCAGATATAGCTCAATAGCCCGATTGGCAACAGGCCATTCCGAAGAGTAAATATTGTAACGGAAATTATAAATCTGCGGGAAAAGGAAATAAGGATTTGCCGTAGACGAAAGATTTCCCCGTCCTCTACTACCCGACGAAAAGTTATAATCGCCTTCTGTCTGCAAAAACATCCAGACAAAGTTACTAAAAGTCCGCATCTGGGCTTCCTGCAGACTGATTTCATTATTTCCCGACCACCGGATATGATTCTTCACCTGCCTCTTCACATCCAGTTCCCAGAATATAGCTCCTTTTTCGGGGAACAATACCATTTCAGGTTGTACTGTCTCCTGCGCTTGCGACCAGGCACGTTCATAGCTGGCAAATTGCACAGGAACTTCTACAATAGAAAATCGCTTAAAAGGATAATCCAGTTTATATTGCCGTGCCAGTTGCTCTTTCACATTACGTATCAGCCAGGGAATGGTATCGTGAATAGAATCAAACGAAGCAGTAAAATAGTCATGGTCCCTTAAATGCCAAACGCTATAAAGAATGCTGTCCGCATAAGCACTTTTTTGCTGATAGTCACCTATGACCAACGATAGTGTCTGAGACGGAAAATCACCTTTGAACGAATACACTCCTTCTTCATCACACTTTCCTTCCCCTTGAGAAAGAGGAACTAACCCCGGTAGAGGCTTGACCTTCAAGCGATAATTACTGAAATAAGTTTGCTGCCAGTCAGGATTTTTATCACTATAGCTTGTTCCTGCACGGGGATACCAATAAGTTTCAGGGGTAAGCATCAGATAATTTTTCGTCTGAAAACTATACTGCTTGTCTATGTTGAACAGAAACTTTTTATTGGAAGCTTGCAGCACTTCGGGAGGGATATCCAAATAACAGAATGAGTTATCTATCTGTCCGTCATACCTGAATGTTGCAGAGATTGTATCGCCTTTGGCATGCTTCGTGCCGAAATCCACCAATACTATTTGCTTGTCACGTTTAAACTTGAGTTGCTGTCCGGCCGAATGAACGGAATGAATGGTTAATCCCGGATTCAAACAGAAGGTGAATACGGCAGATGAGTCCAATGCCACTCCTTTCACAGTTACTTCCGACAGAAAATCTTCAGGATGCTGCTCTACAGAAAGATCATATTCATGAATGAACATCTTCGGAGTAGAAACATATTGGTTGTTGATCTTCGTATAGGTAGCGCGTATATCACTTTGATATAAAATCGAATGTATATGCCAATAACCGCATACGAAAGCTAACATGAGAGTACAAAAAGAAATAACCAGCCACGGATAATTACTGTGTGATGAATTCGGCAGACGCCTGAACAGGGAAATCGTGAAAAAGACAAACGCCAGTCCGGCAAGAAAATAGATGCCACGATGATTTAAAATCACCTCCCAGTTGGAAAAACCGACAATGCTGGACTTCACCAAAGGAAGACTATAAGCCATATAATCGAAAAGATAATAAAGCTTATCTTCAATATAGAAAACGGTAAGTCCGATATATCCTAACAATAAAACGAATGTCAGTGCCTGATTTTTCAATACCAGCATCAGAAAGATAGCCAGGCCGATGATGAAAATCAGCGTAGGGACACTGATCAACAGAAAATAAAGCAAGTAAGCCATCCAGTCCACTTCTCCCAATGTCAGGTTGAATGCAGCCGTAATAGCCATAATAATGAGATTCAGCAACAAAAAGACGCGCAGATTTCCCCAAATCTTACCGATGACGTATTCAGCATTGCTTAATGGACGGACATAAAAGACTTCTGATGTATCCAGCTTTTTATCTCTTTTCAGGAAGTCGGATGCCAGAAAGATAGCAATAACAGCCTGCCCTGTATTTAGCAACAGTAAAATTAGATAAGGAATGTTCGATGGAATGGCTGTAGCAATCCAGAAGCCTCCGCTATCTTCCGATACGAACAACTGGAAATTGAAAAAAGTAATGATAGTTACAGCGAGTACCGTGAATACTCTGAAGAACCAGCTTCTGATTAATAATTTACTTTCATATTTTGCTACCGATTGTATATTAGATATAAAGGTCATATCAGCATATCGTGTTTAGTCGTTTGTCCAAAGGTTTAATTGATTCTCCATATAATATACATAGGCGTGTTCCAGATTAGGGGGAAATGGTTCCGCTTCGTATCCTTCTACTTTATCGGCAACCACCTGTACTTCCCAGATTGTCCCCGATGGAATCGTGGAGATTACCGGATATTTTTTATCGATCTCATGCAACTGATCTCCCGCAGCCCTGATTCTCCACACTTTACCCTCGGCTAATTTCAGCATATCTTGCGGAGAACCGTTGAAGGAAACTTGTCCCCGGTTCATTAACGCCATATTATTACAAGTACTGGAAATATCACCGACAATGTGAGTAGACAAAATAATAGTCACATCATTCTCGCTGACCTCCGAAAGAAGGTTACGGAAACGGATACGTTCTTCCGGGTCAAGTCCGGTAGTAGGTTCATCAACAATGATTACCTTAGGATGATGTATCAGCGCTTGTGCAATTCCTAACCGCCGCTTCATACCTCCCGATAATTTATTGGCATATCGTTCGCGAACATCGAACAACCCTACGTTTTCGAGCATTTCATCCACAGCCTGTTTTCTCTGCCTGCTATGGGTCATACCGGACAGACGCGCCGCGTAATCAAGAAACTCATACGTTTTGTATTTGGCAAAAAAACGAAAGTCCTGAGGAAGATACCCCAGAATACCGCGTATTTCTTTCCGCTGTTTCATCAAATCATAACCGCAAATTTCTACTTGCCCGGAAGTTGGTTCCATAAGGGCTACAAGAATACGCATTAAAGTAGATTTGCCGGCGCCATTGGGTCCTAATAAGCCAAACATCCCTGCAGGTATTTCCAGATTGACATCTTTCAAGGCATGATTTCCGTTTGGATAGATCTTATTAAGGTTCTTAATAATTATGCTCATGACATTTTATTTGTCCTATGTTGTATTGGGTGATAAAGATAGGCTTTATTTACAGGATACAAATCATAATTATAAACATTAACTTATATTAGTAGAATTCTGTCTAAAATGAACATTCAACAAACATCCATATATCTCATAAACGAAAAGGAAGAAACCACTTCACAGTGACCTCTTCCTCCTCATATCCCATATGATTATTGCCCAACAGGGTTTATAAAAAAGGGTTTTATTAAAAAAGGGTTATTTTTATGATCTTAATTATTTATTAGTTACTTCCACCCTTACCACCACTATGAGTAGGATTAGTAGTCACTGTCTTATACTGATG
>ERZ833963.1836-NODE-1836-length-23005-cov-5.684619_pt1 | contig 23005 bp, 23 predicted proteins | sample MGYA00519693_ERZ833963 | MGnify/ENA primary metagenome ERZ833963 (study PRJEB31850, sample SAMEA3708748) | human gut metagenome | biome: human gut; feature: human-associated habitat; material: faeces | place: China | collected 2014 ... | reverse complement strand
TGCATCTATCGCATGAAAACAGGAATAATATGCTCTGTTATTCGCTGCTTTATATTTTCCAGCTTCTAATAACAGTTTTGCTGCTTCAAGATCGTCTTCCGCCTGTTCAAATTTATACTTGGCAACATCATCAAATGTTCCTTCAGAATACGGTTGCATCATATTACTACCCCATCTTTTTCTACATTACGATAAAACATATCTGCCTTTTTCCAATAATCAAAATGCGTATTGCTCTGAACTACTGGCATAATATCTGTTCCATGCTCATCATTAAAATCATATGTGACATCACATATCTTTTTCTCCAGAGGACTGACACCTGCTCTGTCTGTATCCACAAGAATCATTACATCTATATCAGAATCCGGACGGAAATCACCTCGTGCATACGAACCATATAAAATTACCTTCTTCACTTTTGCCTCCGTGACATTTTCCACTTCTGCACGATATAGCTTTAATAAATCCTCAATTCTTTTTGGCATACAAACACCCTCTTTCCATAAACATTTCAATGTTTTCTTATTTTTAGTATATCCATTTTTTTATGAAAGCACAATGCTTTTTGCATTGTCTCTTTTACAGACATTGAGGCTAATCCATTTTCTTCTTATCTATCTTTATTGTAATCCCTTCATCTCTTACATTTCTATAATAAGGTAAGGTATCTACCCAATACTCGAACTGCGCTCTGTTCTTTATTACCGGCGAAATATTTATCCCCGTATTTATCTCAATTTCAAACGCAACATCATATATATCATTTTCTATCTTATTTATTTTATTTTTGTCTTCATATCTTAATAAATTTTCAAATCTAAAAAACTTTGGGTTATGATATTGTTCATAAATATAATCTGTAGTAATTAATATTTCATTTGGTAATTTGAACTTTTTACTTTGTATATAATCGTAATTATTTATATTATCACTTATAAATTTTAGTGCTTGTAATTTTCTGTACATTTTATATCTTCTAGTAGAAGATATTTTAAATTTATTACTAATTTCCCCCGACATTTCATTTATAAATACTTTTTTATTGCTTATTCCTCCAGAAATGTTTATTAATCCCTTTTCTAATTCATCTAATATACCATTAGTTGAAATATCAAAATAATTAATTTTAGGTTCTGTATTATATTCAGGTACAGATAAGTCAAATATATTACTCATATATATACAAGATATTTCTTTTAATTTATCTGATTTGTCTATAATTTTAATTTTAGAATGTTCATTCACCTTAATTGTTTTATAATTTTGTGCTTCTTCTATATGTTTTTTGCCATAAAGTATTATATCTACATCCAAATCTTCATCATAATATATATTTTTTTCTGAATTAATGAATTCATCACTTATAAATATATGTATTCTTTTATCTTCCTTTATAGCTAATATAGTATTATGAAATTCATATCCCTCATTTTTTTCTATACATTTAATACCACCATCAGCCATATATCCTCTTATACAGTTAATTAAATTACTTTTTCCTGATCCATTTTTGCCTATTATTCCTGTTATATTAGATATATTTGTATTACCCTCTTTATTAAAAAAGTTTTTTATGTAATATTGGTTTTTGTTTATACATAGAGTCTTGTTATTTTTATTATATTCAAATATAAATTCACTTCCAAAATTAACTTCGATATCTTTAAGTACTGTCCCATACTTTTTAATCCAAACATAAACTAATTCCATTTTTCCTCCAACTATATATACATTATATTAATCTAATTGAGATGAGAAAAGTCATATACTATTTCTGTCCATGTATCTCTATTTATATTTTGAGAATTAAGTTTAACTTTATCAAGAGAGTATTTACCCTTCTCTTTTCTATCATAATGATTCTTCCTACTTCCTCAATTTTATCTTTTACTTCTTAAAATTTGTTATTATACTGTCCATAATACCATCCTAGATTATAATTCATTATATCACTTTACCATAAAAATCCATACAAAATATAAACCTTTTCTAGTGAATAAAAGTATTTTCCATTAAAAAAGATGCCCAGAAAATTAATTCCAGGCATCTTCTATATTACAATCTAAATTTCTTAACTTCGTCTCTTTCTTCCTGACTTAAGTCATTTAAATAAGCTTCTATAGTCTTACCATCTATACTAAGTTCTTTATTTAAATCCATAAGCGGAACAAGAACGAATGCTCTTTCTTTTATTCTAGGATGTGGTATTAGAAGTTTTTCTTCTGTAGATACTACGTCGTTGTAAAAAAGTACGTCTATATCTATTGTTCTAGGTCCCCATCTTATAACTCTTACACGATCTAATTTATTTTCTATTTCTTGGCATAGACTTAGAAGGTCGTATGGAGCTAGGTTTGTTTCTATTTCGACACACATATTTAAAAAATCAGCTTGTTCTGTATATCCCCACGCTTTAGTTTCGTAAAGGTTTGATTTTTTAAGAGATATTATATTTTCGTTTTGCTCTAATAAATCGCATGCCTTATTTAGATAGTCAAGTCTATCTCCCATATTTGTCCCAAGTCCTAAGTAAGCTCTATTCATCTTTTGCCCTTTTTATCTCGACACCGAAGTAATCGTATATTCCAGGTACTGGAGCTTCTGGCTTTTTAACTCTGACCATTATTCCTTTTAAAAGGTCGAATTTATTTAAAACTTCTTCTGCTATATTTTCTGCTAATGCTTCTAATAAATTAAATCGTTTATTTTCTACTATTTCTTTTACTAATTCATAAACATCTGCATAGCTTACAGATTTGTTCATATCGTCAGTTTGACCAGCTTCTCTTGTATCTAGGTAAAGCTCCATATCTATAAAGAACTTTTGTCCTAAAGTAGCTTCTTCTTTTAAAACACCATGATACCCGTAAAATCCTAAGTTATTCATCAATATTTTATCCATATTACACCTCGCTAATTATATTGATTGTTTGTTTTTTCTATACATTGCATCAGCTACCATTGCAGCTTCTTTGTTTTCTTTTACATCATGAACTCTTACTATATCAACACCATCTCTAACACCAAGCACAGTAGTCGCTACAGTTGCGTTTACTCTTTCTTTTGGAGTAGAACCTTCTAGTATCTTTCCTAAAACTGATTTTCTAGATGTTCCAAGTAATATTGGATATCCTAAATCTCTAAGTTCACCTAATCTATTTAAAACTTCTATATTTTGTTCATAAGTTTTACCAAATCCTATACCTGGATCTAGTACTATTTTTTCTTTTTTGACACCTGCTTCAAGCGCCATGTCTATGCTTTTTTGTAAAAACTCTTTTATTGATTCTATTATGTCTTTGTCGTATGTTGTTCCTTCTTGATTGTGCATTATACAAACTTCACCGTCGTATTTTGCAACTACGTCTGCCATTTTACCATCGTAAGTTAAGCCCCAAACGTCGTTTACCATGTCTACACCTAATTTTAAAGCTTCTTCTGCAACTTCACTTTTATAAGTGTCTATTGATATTGGAACGTCTATCTCTTCTTTTAGTCTCTTTATAACTGGAACTATTCTAGATATCTCTTCTTCTGCTGATACAAATTTATGCCCAGGTCTTGTAGATTCTCCGCCTAAATCTATCATATCTGCACCTAAATTAATCATTTCTTTTGCGTGATTTACAGCTATGTCTATGTTTGTAAAATCTCCACCATCAGAAAAACTGTCTGGTGTTACATTTAATATTCCCATTATATATGTTTTTTTCCCGTAATCTAACATTTTTTTCTCCTCTTAAAAATTTCTATTTATTTAATTGTAGTATTTTTCAAGTTAAATAGTATTATATAATTTAAAATTTCTATATATAATTTTATCTAAACTGCATTAAAAGTTATACCCACTAAAAAATAGTGAATATAACTTTTAAAAATGTAGTATTATCTTATAAGTTTATTAAAGCCATAGCTTCACTTCTAGCTAGTGCATCATTTTCAAATACACCTCTAACAGCAGAAGTTACAGTTTTTGAACCTGGTTTTTTAACTCCACGCATAGTCATACACATATGCTCAGCTTCTACAACTACCATAACTCCATAAGGTCTTAATTCTTCCATTATTATGTTTGCTGTATCTTTAGTTATTCTTTCTTGTAATTGTGGTCTTTTTGCTATTGTCTCTATAACTCTAGCTAATTTAGATAAACCAGTTAATCTTCCGTCTTTTGGTATATAAACCACGTGAGCTTTTCCGAAGAATGGTACTAAGTGATGTTCACAACTTGAATAGAATGGTATATCTTTTACTACAACCATTTCTTCATGTTTTTCATCTGCAAATAATACTTTTAAATGTTCTCTTGGATCTTGGTGTAATCCACAGAATATTTCTTCGTACATTCTAGCAACTCTATCAGGAGTTCCAACTAACCCTTCTCTGTCTGGATCTTCTCCGATTGCTTCTAATATATCTCTAACTGCTTTTCTTATTTTTGCTTGATCTACTGCCATACTTCTACCTCCAAATTTCTAAGGGCATTATTTTATATACTTATATATTTTTAATAGCATTTCATATTTGTTAAAAGATTCATTTTTTAATATATCGTATATATTTTTATCATCTTTTTTTATGCTTTTTAATAATTTTTTGTCCTTAGGTACCCATTTATTATTTTTAATATAATACATTCTTATTAAATCTCTAAGAGCTATATTTATAAAAAAGTCGTATTCAACTTCTTCAAATTCGTCTTTTGATTCTAGTTTTTTAATTTCCGATTTAATTTCTAGCATCTTATCTCTTTTTTCTTCTTCACAAATCTTATCAGGACCGTTATCATAAATAGTTTTGCATTTTTGTAGTGTTTCTTTTGCAAAACCACAAGTATCATAAATTATCTTTCCATCATTTATTTTTAAAAAGAAGTATTCTTTAGTTTCTATAAAATGTTTGCACCCTTTTATAGATATGTAATTTAAATCAAACTCTATAGAAGAGATTTCTTTATTTATACGAATTTGGTTTTCATCTTGCTCTTTTGTAAATATAAAAAGATCTATATCATTTATTTTTATATCTTTTTCAAAATCTAAATCTTTACTAGAACCTACAAGAACTATACCTAACGTATTTTCGTCTTTTTTTATCAAATCTATTTCTCTATTGAATATCTCGCTTAGTTTTGACATAGACTCACTTCCTTTTATAGATTCTTTTGTAATTTTTTTATTAAGTCGTAATTTTTATCGTAATTTATATCACATATATTTGTAACTGGCATAATTCCCATTAAGCTATTTGTCACAAATACGGCATCGTATTCATCTATACATGAAATATTTATATCGCACTCTACTAAGTTTATATCTAAGTTTTTACAAATACTCTTAACATTAGACTTCATTATCCCATTTAAAATTGGAGATGAACTCTTTGGTGTATATATAGTATTTGATTTTATAAAGAATATATTACTCATTGAACATTCAAGAATATTGCTTAAGCTATCTAGAAAAATAGCATCATTGAAATTTCTATCAGTTGCATAATGTTTAGAGTACATACTTTCAAAGTAATTAGTTGTCTTATGTCTGTATATTATGCTGTCTCCTCTTTTAATTGGAGATATACATAGACTAAACCCTTTTTTATAAGTATCTTCGTTATAAGTTATATCTCTCAAACTTATATTATATCCTTCGTCAAATACTGTAAGTCTCAGTGCTTTATTTTTCACGTTGTTTTCTTTTATATATTTTAAAATTGTTTCTTTATAAAACTCTTTATCATTTTCAATACTTAAATTTAATTCTTTTATCGAATTAAATAATCTATTCATATGTAAATCTAAATCTAGAGGATAATCTGTAACTTTTATAGTTTCAAATAAACCTATACCAAATTTTGTAAGGGTTGAATTAAAAGAAACATTACTCTTCATAGTAACCTCTAAGTGCTTTCATTATAGAAGCAGCTTTGTCTAGTGTTTCTTGATATTCATCACTAGGATTAGAACCCCATGTCATACCTCCACCAACTTGGAAGTAAACATCTTCATTTTCTTTTACTATAGTTCTTATAGCTATATTTAAGTCCATATTTCCATCAAATCCTATATACCCAATAGAACCTGTGTAAACATTTCTCTTAGTTGGCTCTAACTCTTCTATAATTTCCATAGATCTAATTTTTGGCGCACCTGTTATTGACCCCCCAGGAAAAGTGGCCTTTATTACATCTACTGCATTATACTCGTCTTTTAAAGTTCCTACTACTGTTGAAACTAAGTGATTTACATTTGCATAAGGTTCAATTACAAATAGCTCAGGAACTTTTACAGTACCTACTTTTGATACTCTAGATAAGTCATTTCTTTCTAAGTCTACTATCATAAGTAATTCTGCTCTGTCTTTTTCACTATTTACTAATTCTTCTCTTAATCTTAAATCATCAGCTTCATCCTTACCTCTAGGTCTAGTACCTTTTATCGGTCTAGTTTCTAGTTTTCTATCTACACACTTTATAAATCTTTCTGGTGAATTAGATAGTATATGGAATTTATCGAAGTTTAAGAATGCTCCAAATGGTGCTGGAGAGAATCTTCTTAAATCTCTATATAATTCGTAACTAGATAAAGTGGTTTTTCCACTAAAACGTTGAGTTAAATTTGCTTGATATATATCCCCGCTTCTTATGTAGTCTCTTACTTTTTGAACGGCATCTTCAAATCCTTTTTTTGTGAAATTCGATTTAAGTTTTATAGGTTTAATGTTTTTAGTTTCATAACAAATTAGGTCTATCCCATTTTGTTCTGCATTTTTTATTTTTCTCTCAATTTCATCAATTAAAGATTCCTCTTTTTGTCTGTCTAAATTCGGTGTTGCTATGTAAGTTTTGTTTTCTAGATGGTCAACTACAACTACCCAATTGTAAAACCCAAAATATAAGTCATATACATTCATATCATCCTCTGCAATTTTAGGTAGTTTTTCCATATAGTTTCCTAAGTCATAAGATAAATAACCTACCGCGCCACCTACAAATGGCAAATGTGTATCATTTTCGCCCTGATAATTTTTAAGTTCTTCCTCTAAATCATCAAGAGGATTTGTTTTAGAATCTTTTGCTTTTATTTTTTTAAATGGATTACTGCTTATAAAAGAGTATCTCCCCAGTTTTTCAGGATCCATTGCGCTGTCTAGTATAAAGCTGTCATTTTCATCTTTAAATATTGTATAGATTTCAAAAGCATTTAATTTAGTATTAATTTCTCTAAGCATTTTGTTCTTCCCTTTCTGAGCTTTTTGCTTTTTCTCTAGCTAAAGTAATAAAGTTTTGTAAAAGTTCATGTCCACATTCAGTAAGCACTGCTTCTGGGTGGAATTGCACACCTTCTATCATGTACTTTTTATGTCTAAGTCCCATGATTTCTCCTTCTTTAGTCTCTGCAGTTATTTCTAACTCGTCTGATAAAGTATCTCTATCTACTACTAAAGAGTGGTATCTTGTGACATTTAAAGGATTTTTTAAATTTGTGAAAACTCCTTTATTGTCGTGAGTTATATTGTGTACTTTTCCATGAACAGGCTCTATAGCTTTAACTATTTTAGAGTCAAATACCTGCCCTATAGTTTGATGTCCTAAACATATACCAAGTATAGGTATTACGCCTTTAAAATGTTTTACAACATCCATACAAATTCCAGCTTCATTTGGACTGCAAGGTCCTGGTGATAAGACGATAATTTCAGGGTTTAATGTTTTTATATCGTCTATCGTAATTTCGTCGTTTCTTTTCACTACCATGTCTTCGTTTAGTTCACCAAAATATTGAACTAAGTTATATACGAAAGAATCATAGTTATCTATCATTAGAATCATGTTTTTTCTCCCTTTTTTTAATTTTTCCTATAAAACTCTAAATTTCTACATAAAAGGGGATATTTAATTTAACTACGTAGTTAGATTATAGCACACTTTAGTGTTATTACATTAATATATACAAAATAAAAAATCTTTTTTTAATTTACTATATAATAAACGTAAAATTCCATTATACACAATTTTGTCTAGATTTAAAATATTTTTAAATCTATTTTAAATTTTAATTTAAAAATATCTTAGTGTATTTTCTATATCATCAAAGTTTATTTCTAAAATTAAATAATCTGGATTTACATTTTCTATCTTTTCAAATATACTAGAATCTAAAATCCCCTTTGTATATCCGATATGTAAATCTTCTTTTCCATTATTATCGCTAAAATGTATTATTTTTATTTTATCAAAAATCTGTTCATAATCACTATTATCTATTAAATCATGTCCTGTATCATAGCAAAAATACACATTATCGTTTTCAATTTTGTCAAATATATATTTAAAATCATAGACAGAGTTTCCTACATTCGAAAAATCACCTTTTTTAGAATATGTATTTTCTATAGATATAATTTTATTTTGTAAATTATTTTTTAATTTCTCATCATTTAAAAACTCTACTGTATTTTGTAAATACCTTTGTCTATTTTTGTCTAATCGAGTGCTCATAATATAACCCAAATGAGCATTATAGTATTTTATATCAAAGTCTAAACTCAAAATTTTATCCATCTCGCATATAAAATCTACCCATGAATTTCTTATAAATTTTATATCTTCACAAGTATTTAATTCCATCGGAAGGTGAATTGATATACTTAAATTCAATTTATTTATCTCGTCTTTGTATTTTTTTAAAGATTCTACATCTTCTAAGTTGTCAATTCCCATCTCGATATGGCTTATTTTTTTATTTTTCTTACATATATTTAACGCATCTTCTAAATTAAATTTTAATGCTGAAATTCCTATTTTCATAAACTCACCCTTTCCATAAATTAAAACTTTTTTAATCTTTTATTCTATTTTATCTATTATATCAAAATAATAATATAACCTAAAAAAGAAAATATCCAAAACCATATTAAGTTGGTTTCAGATATTTTCAATTTAACAAATAAATCTATATTTTCTAATTATATCTTTTTAATCTTGAAAGTACTCTTCTTTCTTTTTATTCCAATATATCTTATCCTTCTCTGTTATTTTCCTTAAAATCTTGCAAGGATTACCTACAGCTATTACATTGTCTTCTATATCCTTTGTAACTACTGATGCAGCACCTATAATTACATTGTCCCCTATTTTGACTCCTGGGGTTATAACAGTATTCCCACCTATCCATACATTATTTCCTATTTTTATTTCTTTTCCAAATTCAAGACCTGTAATTCTTACATCTACATCTATTGGATGACCTGCTGTAAATACAGATACTCTTGGTCCAAACATGACATTATTTCCTATTTCAACTTTACAAACGTCTAATATAATACAATCGTAATTTGCAACAAAATTGTCTCCAATATAGATATTCTTTCCATAATCACATCTAAATGTAGGCTCTATAAATATATTTTTACCAACTTTCCCAAATAAATCTTTTAATAATTTACTTCTATACTCAATATCTTCTTCAGTTGAATTATTAAACAATCTAGTTAATTTCCTACATCTTTTCAGTTCTTTTTGAAGCTCTGCATCACTTGCATTGTATAATTTCCCCAGTAACATTTTTTCTTTTTCTGTAACAATTACCTCCATTTCCCATTACAAACAATTATATAAATTACTCATATTTTTTTCTCAATTTTTCTACTTCTTCAATTTCTGGCATAGAACAAATTGCACCTTTTTTTGTAGTTACTATAGATGCTGCTGCACTAGCAAAAGAAATCATATCTTTTATTTTTTCTTCATTTAAATTATCTATATCATTTTCTATTATATAACCTAAACAACTTCCACAAAAAGTATCCCCTGCTCCAGTTGTATCTATAGTATTTGATTGTAAATAAGCTTCTTGTTTTACAACTAAATCCTTATAATATGTTGTACTTCCTTTACTTCCAGCAGTTAATAAAATAATCTTTATGTTGTATTTATTTTTTAATATTTCCACAGCTTCTTCTATATTATCACAATTAGTTAAAAACTTAGCTTCTTCATCTTCTATTTTTAAAATATCGCATACAGAACATCCAAAGTCGATTTGTTCTCTTGCTAAATTTAAATCTTCCCATAATAATGGTCTTAAATTAGGATCAAAAGATATTAATATATTTCGTTTTTTCGCTTCATCTATTGCCCTTTTTGTAGCCATTCTGACTTTTTCATGTGTCATTGATAATGTTCCAAAATGGAATATTTTTGCGTTTTTTATAATTTCAAAATCTACTTCTTCTTCTGTTAGCATCATATCTGCTCCAGGATTTCTATAAAATGAAAAGCTTCTTTCTCCATTTTCATCAATATTTACAAAAGCTAATGTAGTATTAACATGTTCATCAAACATTAAACCCTTAGAATCTATACCTACATCATCGATTGTCTTTTTTAATATTTGGCCAAAAGCATCGTTTCCTACTTTTCCTATAAAAGCAGTTTTTTTATTCATCTTATTTAGCATAGCTAATACATTACAAGGAGCACCTCCTGGATTAGCTTCATAAGTGTTATTGCCCTGATTACTTTTACCATCAATGGTAAAATCAATTAATAATTCCCCGAGAGCTACTACATCGTATTTCATAGTTATAAGTTCCTTTCCTTACTAGTTAATAGTATATACTTTAAAATCACTTAAATTACTTGCTTCTAATTTACCTTCTAATGGGTTTACAATATGGGTCATTACATATTGTCCATTATTTATATAAACTTCTACTACTCCATAGTCAATATATACCTCTATATAGCAATTATCTTCTAATACTTTAGTTGATGATTTTAAAGCTACATTTTCTTGATTACAAACTTTAGTTCTATCACCAGTTATAGTATTATTTTCAAATGATATTTCATATCCTCCGATATTTATTTTTGAATTATTTTTTAAAGTAGCTTTTATACATATACTGTTTTTTAAATCTACATGGTCTATATCTACTTCTTTTGTAAACAAAGATGATATATTTGGATGAACATTAGTAATAATTTGTCCATTTTTAACTTCTACAACTCTTGGTAAACTCATCATACCTAACCATGTATGATTTTCAAAAGGTTTATTCATTCTTATCCAACCAATTTGAACTCGTCTACCTTCTTTATCTATAAATGACTGTGGAGCATAGTAATCTAATCCTAAATCTACTACTCTAAAGTCATCCTTTTTAAATTTTGTATTACAAGTTTCTTCTTCAAAATCTACAATTCCAAATACTGCATTATTAGTTGGATTTATTCCATCAGTATAATAATTTTCTGGCGAAAGTGTTAATACATATTTTCCATCTACAGAAAATATATCAGGGCACTCCCACATATCTCCTAATCCATGTAATTCAAATGAATTTATATATTCCCATTTCTTCGCATCTTTACTTTTATAATATAATAACTTTCCTGTATATTTTTCATTATCGTCTTTTTTTACCTTAGTCCCAAGAATTATATAATAATTATCTTTATATTCCCATACTTTAGGATCCCTAGTATGTGTGTAATGACCTAAATCTTTATCTTCAATAGCAGGTATTATCAAAGATTTATCATTGAAATTATCAAAATTAAATCCATCTTTAGATATAAGCATAGCTTGTGATGCTTCAAATACATCATCTTTTGGTACTGTTATATTATCTTCAGGTGTATCTAGATATTTAACAGAAGTATAATATAAATATAAATCTCCATTTACCTCTATTGCACTACCTGAAAAGCACCCATTTCTATCATATAATTTTGTTGGAAATAGTGCTATTGGTTCATAAGTCCAATTTACCATATCATCACTTATAGCATGTCCCCAGTGCATAGTTCCCCATTGAGGTGCATAAGGAAAATGTTGATAAAACATATGATACTTTTCTTTATAGTATATCAATCCATTCGGATCATTAATCCAATTTCTTTTTCCTGTTAGATGTAACTTTGGTTTATTTATTGCTTTATTTTTCATTATATTGCTGTCTCACTTTCATTTAAATAGTTAAGTATACTTTCTTCAGTTTCTATATCGAAAAAGTGTAATCTATTTGAGTCTATTACAAATTCAATTTCTTCTCCTATACTTTTTAAATCATATTTAGATGCTCTTGCTATTATTGTTTCCCCTCCTAATGTGAAGTATATATTATTTTCATTTCCCATAACTTCAACATTGCTTACAGTAGCTTTTAATATATCGTCTTTTCTAAGTTCCATATTTAAAGAGTCGAATTTAATATCTTCTCCTCTAACACCTAAAATCATTTTTCCTGATTTTTGTAATCTATCTCTCATTCCTTTAGTTAGATGTATTTTTTTGCCGTCGTTAAATTCTACTACATCATCTTTTACATTTACTTCTATAAAATTCATTTGTGGAGATCCAATAAATCCTGCAACAAATTTATTTACAGGTTCATTGTAAAGCTTAATTGGTGAACCTATTTGTTGAATAACTCCATCTTTCATTACTACTATTCTGTCTGCCATAGTCATAGCTTCTACTTGGTCATGCGTTACATAAATAGTAGTTGCTCCTAATTCTCTATGTAATTTTGTTATTTCATTTCTCATACTTACACGTAATTTGGCATCTAAGTTTGATAGTGGTTCATCCATTAAAAATACCTTTTGATTACGAACTATAGCTCTTCCAAGTGCAACCCTTTGACGTTGACCACCTGATAGATTTTTAGGTTTTCTTTTTCTATATTCTTCAAGTCCTAAAACATCTATCGCCCAATCCACTTTTTTATTGATTTCTTCTTGTGGAGTTTTTATATTTTTAAGTCCAAAAGCTATATTTTTTTCTACTGTCATATGAGGATATAGAGCATAATTTTGGAAAACCATAGCTATCCCTCTATCTCTTGGTAATAAATCATTTACAACTTTGTCGTCTATTTCTATTTGTCCCTCTGTCACTTCTTCAAATCCTGCTATCATTCTAAGTGTAGTAGACTTACCGCATCCAGATGGACCGACAAATGCTATAAATTCTCCTTTTTCTATATCTAAATTAAAATCTGTAACTGATTTTTTCTTATTTCCTTTATATTGTTTATTTACATTTTTTAAAGATACAAAGCTCATATCTTACCCCTCCTTAGTTCCTGTTGTCGTAACTCCCTCAACAATTTGTTTAGAGAATAATGAATAAATAATTATTACTGGTATTGTTATTAATGAAATTGTAGCTAATACTTGTCCTGTAGTTGTATTATCGTTAGCTGTTATAGAGTTTAATCCTATTTGAACTGTTAATAAATCATTAGATGTAAATATTAAAGATGGCCATATAAAGTCATTCCATACATTTAAGAAAGTAAATACACTAACTGTAGCAACAACTGACTTTGACATTGGAAGTACTATTTTTAAAAAGTATTTTAAAGTTCCACAGTGATCCATTTCTGCAGCTTCTCTAAGCTCATCAGGTAGTTGTACAAACACCTGTCTAAATAAGAATATATTAAATGGATTGACTATCAATGGTAAAATATATCCTATTATATTATTTAATAAACCAGCCTTTGCAATCATCATGTAGTTAATTGTTATTATAGTTTCAGCTGGTACTATCATAAGTAAAGTTATTACTAATACCCAACCTTCTCTAAATGGGAATTTAATTTTAGCAAGTGCATATCCTGCTAAACCATTTACTAAAACACTTAACACGATAAGTATAGCTGCATAAAAAACTGTATTACACATATACTTCATTAAATCAGAATTTTGAATTATAGTTATATAGTTACTAAAGAAATTTCCATCTAAAGTAGGTGGTATAAATGCTCCAAATGTATTCATATCTTTTATGATTTGAGCATCTCCTTTAAATGAATTTGCTATCATCCATATTATAGGGAATAAGAATAATAATGAAACTCCTATCATAATTACACATACAATTATTTCAATAATTTTACGTTTCTGACTCTTCATATCCTATTCCTCCTTGTCCTTTGTTATTTTATTTTGTATTATTGTTAGAATTATTACAAATATTGCAAATACTATAGACATAGCAGATGCAGTTCCTATTTCCCAGTTTACTGTACCAGTTTGGTATATGTCATATACTAATGTGTATGTAGAATATGAAGGTCCACCACCTGTCATAACCATAGGTTGAACAACCATTTTAAATGCACCAATTGTTATTGTTATAAATACAAATATCAAAATTGGTTTTAATGATGGTAAAGTTATGTATCTAAATTTAGCCCATGCAGATGCATTGTCTATTTCCGCTGCTTCATATAAACTAGGTGATATCGCTTGTAATCCTCCTAAGAAAATTAGCATTTGATATCCTGCCCCTTGCCATATACTCATAAATGCAATTGAAGGAAGTGCTTGTTTTGCACTATATATGAATGGTTGTGGATCTATTCCTATCCATCCTAAAAGAGTATTTAAAATACCTTCTGCATTGTATATTTGCATCCATAAAGTAGAAACTACAGCTAGCGACATTACTACTGGGATAAAAAATGATATTTTAAAATAAGTTTTACAATATGATATTTTATCTATAAACAATGCAAGTCCAAAAGCAAGTCCCATTTGAAAAGGAACTATTATAATTACAAATAAAATTGTATTTCCAAAAGCTTGAACAAATAATCTATCTCTAAATAATGCTACATAATTGTCTAATCCAACAAAGCTTGTCAAGCTTGGATTTAATGCAAAGAAATCCGTAAAACTAAACACAAGTGTTAAAATCATTGGTATGAATAGAAATAGTGCCATAAGTACTAACGCTGGTCCAAAGAATGACATACCAAGAATAGAGTTTCTTTTTTCTACTGTATTATTTTTAGCCATTTCATCTATCTATAACGCTTTAATTTTGCGTCTATCCTTTCCACAGAGTATTCGATTGTATCTTTTTTATCTTTATTATTTAAAACTATATCTTCTAGTGATCTTTGATATTGCTCGCTCACTTGAGGATAAACTGGTGTTTTAGGTCTTGGATGACCATAAGTTATTAATTGTTCTTTTAAAAATGCATATAATCCATCTTTAAATTGAGGTAATTTATCATATGCCTCATATGTAGAAGGCATATTTCCAGTTAATTCACTTAGAATGACACCACTTTCAACACCACTTAACCATTTAACAGCTTCTGTAGCTGCACTTACATTAGTACAATTAGTACTTACTGCATATGTCCATGAACCTGTTGGTGTATATTTTTCTTGGTTCCAATCATTTCCTACAGGATAAGGTGCAATGCCTAGATTAAAATCTGGATAACTAGTTTTCATATTATTAACTAGCCAAGCACCATCAAATTTAAATGCTGCTCTTTCAAGTTCAAATAAATTCTCTATCTTAGTTTTTGAAAACATCTTATTGTCTAGTAATTTTTTGAAATAATCCACTGTTTCATAAGTCTTTTCTGAATTAAAATATCCATCAACCGTTAATCCATCTTCACTCACAAAATTTCCCCCATTAGACCATATAAAAGGTGCATAGTAGTAAATTGTTGTTTCTCCTGAAGGGAATGTCATATCAATCGGATAATCGTTTTCCGGAATGACATTTTTTATTTTTTCGCATACTTCATAAAATTCATCCCAAGTCCATGGATCATCCATACTAGGAATTTCAATACCAGCCTTTTCTATTATATCTTTGTTATAATATAATCCAACGCTTGATTCCATAGCACCTAGCGCGTAAAGCTTATTATTAACTGTTCCTTGTTCTATTATAGAATCTAAATATACAGATTTGTCTTTTTCTGATACACCTTCTAGAGGCTGTATTATATTATTAGCTACATATGCTGAAACATTTGGTCCATCAACTGTTATAATATCAGGTAAGTCTCCTGACATAACACCAGCATTAATTTTATCTGAGTATCCCCCTCCGTTTTCATTACGTGGAATAAACTCTATGTCTAAAAAATATTTTCCATCATATTTTTTATTAAAAAGTTCTACACTTTTTTTGTATGCTTCCCCTTCTGGAGTATTTTCTATTGTATGTACCCACATAGAAATGTACTCCTCATTTTTGTCAAAGCCACTAATACTTCCCGTTTCTATTTTCTTTTCACATCCAACCAAACTTATTATCAATATGAAAATTAATAGAATACTCCCAATTTTTTTTGTCATTTAAATTAATTCCCCCTTAATTTTGTTATGTAATCGATTACATTTTTGATTACATTTTCATAATATCATATTTTTTCCAATTAGGTCAACTATATTTTTTCTATTTCCAATTGTTTTTTCTTTATTTCCTATAATATTGATAAACACTTATTTATTTGATAAACTTAATATTAATTATTTATTATAAAGAGGTGTTATTTTGAAAAAAAATATTACATATAGCGATATAGCTAAGTATACAAACTTATCTACTGCTACAATTTCTAGATATTTTAATTCTCCAGAAAACCTTACTAAAGAGACAAGTCTATTAATAGAAAATACCCTAAAAGAATTGAATTATAAAAAAAATAAGGTTGCTAAAATATTCTCTAATGGGAAAACAGAATTTATAGGAATAATTGCACCAAAACTAGAATTACACTTTTATTCATATTTACTAAATTCTATATTAAACACTTATTCTAGATATGGTTATAAATTTTTAGTTTTTACTAGTAATGGAAATATCGATGAAGAAAAAGAGTATATAGATGAGTTATTAGCATATCAAATTGAAGGCTTAATTATGATTAGTTCCTGTATCCCTTCTATACAATTAAAAGATTATAATATACCTATTGTGGGAATCGAAAGGGAATCTAAATATATTTCAAGCGTCGATACAAATAACTACTTGGGTGCATCTTTAGCTACAAACACCCTTATTGAAAATAATTGTGATGTGTTAATACATATAAATAGTCCTATATCAGAGGAAATTCCATCAATCGATAGAATTAAGGCCTTTGAAAATATCTGTTTAGATAAAAATATTGAACATATGGTGTTTTATGAAGTTTTCAATAACGATATAAGCGATACTACAAGTAAATTATTTAATATTTTTAAAAAAATAGAAGCTAAATATAACGGCAAAAAAATCGGGGTATTTTTAAGTAATGATACTTTAGCCAATTATTTTATCAAAATACTTGTAAAAAACAATAAATCTATTCCTGATGATTATGAGGTAATTGGCTTTGATGATTCTCCAGCTGCAATAGAGTCATTTATACCATTAACTTCAATTAAACAAGATGTTAATAAAATTACCCAAAATACTTTATCTATATTAACAGAGGGAATAAAAATAAATCGTAAAAATAAAAAAGGCTGTCTAAGAGTTAATAAACACGTAGTCATAGACCCTACTATTGTAAAAAGAGAATCAACATTATAATTTTTTATAGTTTATAATTTGAAAATATAAGTTGTTTTTAGCATATAAATATCATTTTCTATTTAATATAAAAGGGATATAATGCAAATCTTACTTGCTTTATATCCCTTTTGTATCTTTAAATTAAGCTAATTGTTCTTCTTTTTCTCCATAGAACATATCTTTATCAAAGTCATTTTCACTATTTGCAATTATAAGTGTACAGATATTGTCACCCATTACATTTACAGTAGTTCTAAACATGTCTATTATTCTTTCAACACCCATTATAAGCCCTATTCCTTCAAGTGGAAGATTTACAGATGTTAAAACCATAGATAACATTATCATTCCGACACCTGGAACACCTGCTGTTCCGATTGATGCTAAAGTCGCTGTTAAAATTATTGTAATCATTTGATTTATACTTAAGTCAATTCCGTATATTTGAGCTATAAATAATGCTGCAACACCTTGCATTATAGCAGTTCCATCCATATTTATAGTTGCTCCCATTGGTATAGTAAATGATCTAGTAGTTTTTCCTACCCCTAATTCTTCAAGTATTTCCATACTTGCTGGTACTGATGCATTACTTGATGCTGTTGAGAATGTTATAGCTGCTACTGATGTAAATTTCTTTAAAAATGGCATTATTTTTTCTTTTGTAAATAATTTAAACATTCCTCCATATACACAAGTTATATGTATTCCCATACCTAATAAAACTACTGCTATATATTTAATAAGTACAAGGATTGCATCTTGTCCTACTGATGAGAATGTATCACAAACTAAAGCAAATACACCGTATGGAGCAAATAACATTATTATTCCTACCATTTTCATGCATATTTCGTTTAAACTTTCAAATATCACTCTAACAGGTTCAGCTTTTTTCCCAACAATACTCATTGCTATCCCTGTAATCATTGCAAAGAATATTATCTGTAACATTTCTCCATCCGCAAATGCTTTTATTGGATTCGATGGAACTATCCCTAATATTATATCTACTAGCGATTTAGATTCACCAATTGATACTTCGCCACTTACCATATGGCTCATATCAAGCCCCGCGCCTGGTTTTAATACACTCCCTAAAAATAAAGCTATTATTATTGCTACTGCTGTTGTAGATAAGTAAAACGCCATTGTCTTTGAACCTATTCTACCTAATTTTTTTATATCTCCCATAGATGATGTCCCACATACTAATGATACAAATACAAGTGGCACAACCATCATTTTAATGGCTGTTGTAAATCCTGTTCCGAATATTTTTAATATTCCACCTATAATTATAGTATCTTTTATATAACTATCTGGTATAGATTTTAATATAAGTCCACATATAAATCCTAAAAATAAACCTATTAAAATTTTTGTTGTCAAACTAATTTTTTTCTTCATCTAATACTGTCTCCCTTTGCATATAAATATTTTTTGTTATTTTTTATCACTTCTTAATTATACAATATAAAAAATATTTTTGCATTATTTTTTTAAGCGTATACATATTTTTTAATGATTTTTCTTTGTTTTTTAAAGTTTTAATAGTTTTTTATTTATTTTATTAACATTAATTTATTTTTAGTTATATTTTATAAAGATAAACTGCTTAAATTTGTTAATTCGATATATTTTCCAGAATATTTAAATAAATACAATTTGCTATGTGATATAAAAAAATACATTCTCAACTATAAAGTATTTTCCATAGTATTAGAGAATGTATTTCAAAATCAATTTAAATATTTTTATAATTCAAATTGCTATATATATTTTAATATTTCATTTGTAAATTCATCAGTTGTAGCATTTCCACCTAAATCTCCAGTTAAATTTTCTCCTTTTTCGAAAACTTTTACTAAAGCATTTTCTATTTTAGCCGCTGCTTCTTGTTCTCCTAAATATCTAAGCATCATTACAGATGATTGAATTATTGCTGTTGGATTAGCTATATTTTTTCCAGCTATATCTGGTGCACTACCATGGACTGCTTCAAATACTGCATAATCCTTTCCTATATTAGCTCCTGGTATCATTCCAAGACCACCAACAAGACCTGAGCATAAATCAGATACTATATCGCCGTATAAGTTAGGCATAACCATAACATCGTATTTTTCTGGATTTATAACTAAATTCATACAAGCAGCATCTACTATTAAATCATCACTTTTTATATCTGGATATTTAGATGCTATATCTCTAAATGTATTTAAGAATAGTCCATCGCTAAGTTTCATTATATTAGCTTTATGCACTCCTGTTACTTTTTTTCTATTATTATCTTTTGCATAGTTAAATGCAAATTCACATATTCTTTCGCAAGCTGGTTTAGTTATTATTTTTATTGTCTCTGCACCGTAATCGCCTATTTTGTGTTCTATTCCTGAATATAATCCTTCTGTATTTTCTCTCACTATAACTAAGTCGATATCTTCATATCTAGATTTAATACCTTTAAAACTCTTTACTGGTCTTAAATTTACATATAAATCTAAAGTTTGTCTCAGTGTTACATTTACACTTTTAAATCCTTTCCCTACTGGTGTAGTTACAGGTCCTTTTATAGCTATTTTATTTCTTTTTATTGCATCTATTACATGTTCTGGAAGTGGTGTACCATATTCGTCTATAACGCCTGCTCCTGCATCTACTTTTTCCCATTCTATATCTACGCCTGTTGATTCTACAACTTTCACCATAGCAGCTGCAACTTCTGGTCCTATTCCATCTCCTGGTATTAGTGTTACTTTATACATTTTTTGTCCCCCTATTAAATTACAGTATCTAATTTCAACCAAAAACTATCGCCTTTAGTTATATTTATTTTCATAAAACTTCTCATAAATTTAAGATTTTAATTTTAACAAACCTAAAATTAGAATATTTTATAATCATTTTTTATATCGTGATATATTTGAACTAATTCTTTATCAAATAATTCTCTCTTTAATCCTACAGATACTTTACGTACTTCTTCTAATATTTGATTAGCTTCTTCATTTGTAAGTTCTATAGAGTATTCTTTAAATTTATTTACTATTGCAGCCTTACCAGAGTGTTTACCTATTACTATTTGTCTTTGAAGTCCAACTTCTGCTGGGTCAAATGCTTCATAGTTTTTAGGATCTTTTAGTGCTCCATCTGCATGTATTCCTGATTCATGTCTAAACATATTAGTACCAACTATTGCTTTCCATGGTGGTAGACGTCTACCTGATGCTTGTGATACATATTTACATATTTCAACAAATTTAGTAGTATCTACATCTGTATCATATCCGTATACAAATTTAAGTGCCATTAAAACTTCTTCAAGTGCTGCATTTCCTGCTCTTTCACCTAATCCATTTACTGTGCATCCTATATAATTTGCTCCACCTATAACACCTGCTATAGCATTTGCAGTAGCCATACCAAAGTCATTATGAGTATGCATTTCTATATCAAAGTTAGTAGCTTTGTGTATTTTTTCTATTTTTTCTCTAGTAGCAAATGGTTCCATAACACCTACTGTATCACAGAATCTAAATCTATTTGCACCAGCTTGTTTTGCAACGTTTATAAATTCGATTAAAAAGTCTGTATCTGCTCTTGAAGCATCTTCACCATTAACTGAAATATACAATCCATTTTTGTTGGCAAAAGAAACTGCATTAAACATATTTTCTAAAACCCATTCTCTAGATTTTTTCAATTTATGTTGAATATGAATATCTGATACTGATAAAGAAATTGCAACAGCATCAACACCACAGTCTATAGATTGTTCTATATCAGAAACAACTGCTCTATTCCATGCCATTATACTTGCTTTTAGATTTCTTTTGCATATTGCTTTTATTGTAGCTTTTTCATCCCCACCCATTGTAGGTATACCAACTTCTAGTTGGTCTATTCCTATATCACTTAGAGCTTGAGCTATTGCTATTTTTTCATGGTTTGCAAAAGCGACGCCCGCTGTTTGTTCACCATCTCTTAAAGTTGTATCAACTATTTTTATTTCTTTATTTCTTATCTTATCTTTAACACACATATTTTCATCCTCCTAAACATATTCTATATTTAAATATTAAAGGTGTATACATGATGTATTAACCTCTTAAAATGAATTATTTTTTTTTAAAATTTCATTCATTTTACAAAGTGCAATATATTTTAAATACTAAAGTATAGTTATAAATGTCTATATATCTTATTATATAACCATTTATTGGAAATTGCATTATAATTTTAGTCTTTTTTAAAACTTATTAATTATGAAAGTTTTTTTATCAAAATTGCAATTTTCACTATATAAATTTTATTATATTTTATTTTTTCTATATTTTTTTAGTAAGGAATAAAACTTTTTAAACTTAATATAAATACAAATTAATAGAGTTTTTCTTTAAAAATATGTATTATTTAAAAGGGCTTATATCAATATAATTATTAATATAAGCCCTTTGATTTATTATTTATGGTTAACAGAAATATCTACATCTGCTAATGTCGCAACCATTATTGCTTTTATTGAGTGCATTCTATTTTCAGCCTCATCAAATACTTTTGAATACTTAGATCTAAAAACCTCATCTGTAACTTCTAATTCAGCCAAATTGTATTTTTCATATATTTCTCTTGCCACTACTGTTTCTAAATCGTGAAATGATGGAAGACAGTGTAAAAATATAACATTTTCATTTTTAGTTTTATTTATCATATCCATATTTACTTGGTAGTCTTTTAATAAGTTTATTCTTTGTTCGTATTGTTCTTCTTCTCCCATAGAAACCCAAACATCAGTATATATAACATCTGCACCTTCTACATCATCTATATCTTCTGTTAGATGAATACTTCCCTTAGTTACTTTTGCTACTTCTTGCATTTCGTTTACTAATTTGTCATTTGGCCACAATTCTTTTGGTGCAAGTGATACAAATTTCATACCCATTTTTACGCATCCTATCATAAGCGAATTACCCATGTTGTTTCTCGCATCTCCAACATATACAAATTTTATCTTGTCAAAAGGTTTATCTACATGTTCTGAAACTGTCAACAAATCTGCTAAGATTTGAGTTGGGTGGTATTCATCAGTAAGACCATTCCAAACAGGTACTCCTGAATATTTAGATAAACATTCTACTGTTTCTTGTTTATATCCTCTAAATTCTATACCGTCAAAAAATCTTCCCAATACTTTTGCTGTATCTTCCATCGACTCTTTTTTGCCCATATGACAATCTTTTGGACCTAAATAAGTCACATTAGCACCCTCATCATGTGCAGCTACTTCAAACGAACATCTAGTTCTTGTAGATGCTTTTTCAAATATTAAAGCTATGTTTTTACCTTCTAATAAATTATCTTTTATTCCTATTTTCTTTTTAGTTTTTAGATAACTTGCAAGTGATAAAAAATATTTTATTTCTTCTTTTGAAAAATCTTTTAGTGTTAAGAAACTTTTCCCCTTTAATTCTATTTTTTGCGCCATACTATTCTCTCCTTTTATTTATATTATTTATTAGTAAAAAAGCCCCTCAGTTTTAAAAACTAAGAGGCGATTATTCGCTGTACCACTCTTATTGATAAATTATAGTTATAATTAGATTCATATATGCAAAAAATCTCTTAGTTAAAAACTAAGAGACGAAATTTTCCGCGATACCAC
>ERZ833963.1824-NODE-1824-length-23081-cov-3.975202_pt1 | contig 23081 bp, 18 predicted proteins | sample MGYA00519693_ERZ833963 | MGnify/ENA primary metagenome ERZ833963 (study PRJEB31850, sample SAMEA3708748) | human gut metagenome | biome: human gut; feature: human-associated habitat; material: faeces | place: China | collected 2014 ... | reverse complement strand
CTGCCCGCTTTTATTTATATTATATCCACAGCTTTTAATTTTCCTAAAAATTCATCTAAGTCAGCTTTTGCAACATCTTTATCCACTTCATATTCGTCTAATATTCTTTGTAATAACTCATCTTCATCATTAGATGACTCGATATTTTCCCAAATAAATTTTCCTAATTCATTAACTGTTATCAACCCATTAAAACTTGAAGTTGATTCATTAATAGGAACCAATACAGTTTCTCCAACTATATCTCTTAATATAAAGTCCATTTTTAATTTCATCCGTAATTCTCCCCCTATATTCCACTTAAATTATTTTTTAATAGTTTGTGATATTCTTTTTACCTCTTCAATCAACTCTTCTGTCATTTCACAAACATAAGAAGGTTTTTTATTAAAATCCCCTTCCTCTGCCAAACACATAGCCGCACACACTCTGCAGGATTCTCTCTTTTTGCAACTACTACATTCCAGTGGCAATCTAATTTTTTGAGTATCTTTAACGATATTCTCCCATGCTTTTTTAAATCCAATTTCAAAAGGGTAATAGTATGGTTTAGTCATCATGCCACAAGGCATCATTTTTCCATCCCAGCTAATCCAATAAGTACTTGCCCCAGCTCTACATTTCATACTCTCGCCATCTATATCCATACATTCATCAATTAACTCATCATCTGTATTAATTCCCTCTTCTAACTTTTGTATAAATAAATCAAATTTCTTTTCATCCATTCTAAGTTTTCTTATTTTAATATAATTATCAGCAGCCTCTTTAGCTGTAAATCTATTATTAACTCCCACTGATGATTCATCTTTTCTAATTGGAGGATACATATAACTAGTAGCTTGTACAACTAAATTATTTTCTTCTCCAAATTTATAAATTCCTTCTAAATCATCCTCATTAAAAGGTGTCATACTTGCATTTATCTTTACCCTTATAGAAGCATCTTGTAATAATTTTATTCCTCTCGTAGCTTGATCAAATCCCTTTGGATTATTGCACAAACGCTCATACGTTTCATTACAATCACCATACAAAGTAACATTAACCTTCATAGGCTTATGTTTTTTAAGCCACTCAACCTCTTTTTCAGTTATTAATGTTGCATTTGTATTTATAGATAGAATAAATCCCATATTATAAAGCTTAATATAAAGTTCTTTAAAATCTTTCTGTAAAAATGGCTCTCCACCTGTTAATAATATAAAAAGTGTTCCCATTTCTTTTGCCTGTTCTGCTATTTCAATCCACTCATCAACAGTTCTTTGTCTTCCAACCTTATTCATCTCTTGTTTTGTCATTCTAACATAACACATTTTACAATCCATATTACAAAGAGGTGATATCTCAAATGCGCCACTTAATGGTGTTTTAGAAATATACGCTTTTCTATACAAGTATTCTGTTAATTGTGGTTTTATTACTTCATTATACATCTATTTCCCCCTCTATCTCTCTTTTCAATAAATTTACTGCATCCTCGTCAGGTCTACAAGATAACATATATACATCAACATTGTCTAACATATCTAGAATTAAGTTAATTATAGTATTTATAAATCCTTTATGCCAACTATTAATAGTAGCTTCACTATAAATATACCTAAATGCCTCTAATTTATTTAATCTTTTAATTGAATTTTCCTCACTTTGTCGCAATATAACAATCGTACCAATCGGAGTCGTTACATTCTTATATATTCTCGATGAACCCGCAAATGGTAATCCATACGCACACCATTTTCCGTTATTTTTATTAATAGCAACCCTATCTCCATTAATAATTTCTGCTCCCATATATTTCTCCCATAAATCTGCTTGAGTAGATTTGCCAGTACCCGATGGAGCTGAAAATAATATTGCTTTATTTTTATATTTTATATATGAAGAATGTAATATAAACGTATTTTCTTTATATAAAATATATTCAAATGCTATTTTGTCGAATATATCAAAAGTTGTTTTTAAAGTTTCGTATGGATTTGTGTAATAATGATATTCATAATAAGTATTATTATCATCAAATTCAAATAAACATCCATGAGATTTATATCTAGATAATCCTGTATATTCTCTTATAAACCCATTTTCCCCTTTATATATTCTTATATAATTTTTATCATATAAAACTGGATAATCAAATCTATATGGTTCATCTTGTTTTAAGAGTTTAATATTTATATTTTTAATGGTATTTAATTTTCCTTTATATCCATCGAAACAGTCATTTTCTTTATATGTAAATGGAGTTTCTATACAAAAATTTATATCTGCTATATTATATATCCTTTTCATTGATCCCTCTCTTTATATAGAGAAAAAGTCATGTCAAATGACATGACTTCCCCTTTTATTTATTTTTATATTTTATGACCAAAAATATGCTTCTGTTGCTGCAATGGTATCAAGACACTCATCATCTCCTACACGTATTTCACAAGCTGGTGTATCTACAAAATATCCATCTGGTCCCCAAGCACAAATAAGATCATGGAAATTTGTTACAATTTCTGCCCCTTTTTCTGCACAAGCTCCTGCTATTCTTTCTGTCACTTCAAAATCATCTATATTAATTAGAGGTTTCTTATATTCTTTTTTCAAGGCTATTCCCCCTTTCTAATTAATTATTATTTGTTATAAGATATAATTATTTTTCTACTTTTTCTACTAATTTTAATTTAGTTAAAGCTAATAATTTATTTGTATTATTAGTTATAACTAATTTTCCATCAACAATCTTAACAGTATAGTACATATCAGTAGATGATTTAATGTTTATCTCTTCATTATTTACTAATACTTTGCCATTAGTATTTACTTTACTTAAATCTACTCCATCTATAACTGATGGTATTGCTGCATCTATTCTTGCGCCAAGTTGAACTTTACTATATTTTGAAGCATTTTTTAATGTAAGAGTTACACTACTTCCTGGTGCTACAACAACTTCTGTTTTACGACCATAAGTTTTATATTCAGTCATTTCTTTTGGTATAGCAACTACTTTAGCATTCTTTTTAAGATATGCATCTATAAATACATCTCCGTCAACTGTAAATAAATCAGCATTATTAGATAATAAACTTTGTTCTCTTATAGAAACAAATTTAGCAGAAGATTCGTTATCAACATCTACTCCGCCTATTTGCTCTTTATTTACATTAACTGAGTTATATATACGCACTGCATCTAAATAAAATGCATTATTTTTAGGTACGATAATTTGAACTCTATAATTTTGTGTTTTTTCTCCCATAAATGTTACTACAGGCACTTGGTAAGCTTCTCCTGAATTATATTTAGTGTTTATAGTTTTATAAAATACTTCTTTGTTATTTCCATCAGTAATATCAGTAATACTTATTGTCACCCTTCCTGTAGCTCCACTAGTATAAGAATATAAATCTATTCCTTGTCCTTTAAATGTAAATGTTGCTTTTGTTATTTTATCTGATTTAGGTACATAGTGAATAGTTCCAGCACTATAAGCTAATTCTGAAGTTCCTGTATTATAGTTAGGATCATAACCTAAATTACCTTTTCCAGCTACCTCTGAAATTATATCGTCTATAACCTTATCTGTACCTGGTTTTAGAGGTGCAACTTTCCAACCTTTTTCATAATTAATTAAAGTATTTCCACTTTCATCTGCAAAGTTATCTTCATAGTAAATACTTGATGCTGGTACCATAGATACAGTTTTATCTACAGTAACATTTTCATTATATTTTTCCTTAAATGTAAACACATCTATATTATCCATAAATTTAGTTAATTTATAAGTTATAGAGTTTCCACTATTTAATGTTAAATTACCATAATAACCTTTTGTTATAGGTAAGCTAATTTCTGATTTTAATTCATTGTCATCAAATACATCACTAGCTTCATATGTTACTGGTTTACCAAAGTCGATTACAAAAGCTTTATTTGCAGGACCTGTAACATTTATTGTAACTTTAGTTGGCTTAGATATCAAATTTGTTTTACCATTTTTTGCAAAGTTTTTATCATTTTTAGGATCTAAAGTAGCTTTAACAACATAATATAAAACTTTTGTTCCAGTTGTTTTAGAAGTAAATTGAAGTTGATTATTTTTCATTGTTGCTATAAAATCATCATTATATTCTATTTCTTCACCTTTTTCATTAGTTAAAACTATTTCATACTCAGATACACCGTATCCAGGTACTGTTAATTTTGTAAAATCATCATTAGATGCAACATCAACATCTATAGTTGTTCCAACATAAGTACTATCAGTATCTGGTTGTGTTTTAGGATGTAATCCTGCAACTGGTTTTGGGAAATCTTTTGTAAAATCTTTACCACTATCTGTACCATCATACAATTTTCCAGAATAAGTTGCAGAACTATTTGTATAAGCTGCTCCATATCCATTACCTATATATTTTACAGATATAGTTGGTAAATTTGTAACTACTTTTTCTGCTGGAACATTTGTATATGTTATAGTTGTTGTTCCATCTGAATTTTCTGTGAATGTAGCCTTAGCATCTCTTAATGCCTGTTTACCTTCTTCTGTTAATTTAAAATCTGCTGGTAATATATCTGTTACTACACCATTTTTAACTAATGATATTGCTTGTGATGCTATATTTCTATATATTTCTTCCATTTGGCTACTTGCATCATTTTCATTAGTAGTAGTTATATTGTAATATGCTTTTGCATATGATTGTGAAGGTTTTGATTCGAATGTTAAGCTTTGATTCCTACCAGTTCCATCATTTGTCATTTTATATGGTGGTTGATTCATAAATTTTTCAGCTACAAGACGTCTTTCTTCTGTAGTTTGATTTGTATTACCTTTAATACCACCAGTCAAAGCTACATTATATATACTACTATCTTCTGATAAGCTTATAGCTGCATCTATAGCTTCATTCTGATCCTCTATAGTGGTATAGTTTCCACCACCATCGTTATCTAAATCTCCCCATCTATCAGTATAATAATGTTGTGTAGGAACTCCATCAGTCATAAATACTGTTAAGTGTTCAGCATCACTTCTTTTTACATTAGAAGACGTTAACTCTTTTGCAACTAAAAATGCTCCTTCTGTATTTGTACCACCACCATTATTAACACTATACGCATTATCTATTGCTGTTTCTATTGCATCTTTATCACTTGAATAGTTATTAGAACTAAAACTACTACCATAGAACGTCCAACTACCTCTACTATAATTTCTAGCACATGCAGTTGATCCATAAGATACGACAGCAACACTTGGATTTACTCCCGTATCAGCAAATACTTTTTGTACAAAAGTTTTTGCTGCTTTTTTAGTCATTTTCTGTAATGAAGTTGTCATACTTGAAGATGCATCCAAAATAAGTACAATATCAACTTTTTTAGATGTTCTCTTTTCTGTACCTTGAACACCTAACTTAATATCAAATAATTGTTCTCCAGTGTCTTTATCTTTACCCTTATCTTCTGCTGTCTTTGTCAAAGTAATATCATCTTCTGTCACTGGGTCATTTGAAGTCCCCCCATTAGCTGTCAACTGATTACCAACTTGTTCAGTAGAATCTTTTTCTTCAGTCTGACCAGTTTGACCTGGATTACTATCATTTTTATTAGAGCTACCAAATAAACGATCAAAAAATCCAGAAAGCTTATTACCTAAGTTTAAACTAGCAACAGTCCCACTATTCCAGCTTGCAGCATATGCTGTACTTGCAGCTGCTGGCGACATTCCGACCAACAATACTACTGCCAAAAAAGTAGTTAACAATTTTGTCAATCGATTTTTCATTTAAAATCCCCCTTTATAAATTTTTTATAATGAATTCTAAAAATACATAACTGCCTACTATTCATAAATTCGATTAATTAAGACAAATCCCTTCTATATAAATCATAAATCGAAATTTGTTTAGAAAAAACTTTTTTTGCTTAATAAATCTACTTATCCACTTTTGATGCCCCTAAATAATTTGATAATCATTTAAATATACTTGTGTATTTTTAAAATTATTATCACACTCTTTATTTTTCAGTATCTACCATTATGATTTTGCTGTTAGATTTTGAAAAATGCTTTGTACTTTGAGTCAATGTATCCCCTGATTTAACATTTTCAAATTTAACTCTGTATGTTATTCCGCCTAGATAAGCACCTGATTTATCTAAGTTTTTGTAATAAACGTACACTGTTCCTAAGTCTTTTCCTGAAATATTTTTTATTGTTACTTTTGAATCTTCTGTGCTTACACTTACTTTGCTAGAATTCATAGACATATTTGTCTGTGCATATGTTGCTTCTGCGTATGTATAATTAGTACCAGAGCTATATTTCATTCCACTTGTTTCAAGAGCTAGGACAGATTTTCCTGAAGGAATATTTGTCAATTTGAATGTTGCTGTTTTTGATCCAGCTTTTAATTTTATTTCGCCATATTGTAGGTCTTTGCCTGATGTATTTGTAACTACTATTGAAAGTACGTTACTTACGCTTTTATCGCTACCATCTTCAACAAAACTTCCTGTATATTGACCTATGTTTTTTATTGTCATTCCTGTTGATGCTATTGTATAAGGTAGTGAGATTTTATTTGAGCTATTACTGTTGTTGTTTGTATTATTAGAACTATTACCTATATTATTACTACTATCTGTGTTATTTTTATTACTGCTATTGTTAGAATTTCCATTACTTGTGCTGTTATTATTGTCAGAATTTGAGCCTGTGTTGTTGTCTCCTCCTGAATTTGAATTGCCATTGTTGTCTGATTCTGAATTGCTGTTACCGTCTGTACCATTTCCTTCTTCAGAAGTAAATCCTGAAATTTTACTTACATCTGTTGTCGTATCATCTGTTACATTGTCGCCCGAAGCGCCACTGGAGCTAGTACCATTTTTTCCATCTTCTGATGAATCTGTAGTTGTGGATGAGCTATTGCGAGCAAAATCAGCTATTTTACTACCTACGTCCATTCTCCACAAGACCAATCCTCCCAATAAAACTACTAATACTGCTATTAGAACTTTATCTTTCATATTTCCACCCCCACATTAAAATTATAATCCTTTTTAACAAAAATTTCTATTTACATTAGTGTTACTACTTAATAATACATATATTTCATTAATAAAGATAATAATTCTAATCCTAACCAATTGTTTTTTATAGTACTTATTGTATCCTTGCTTTTTAAATATATCAAGTTTTTATGATAATTTTCTTCTATTTTTTTACATTTTATTAATTATAAGACAACCCTCTAAAAATTAGAGGGCTGCCACTTACTTCTCATCTTCTTTAAAAACTTTCTAATAGTACTCTCATAAAGTCCAAACTTTCTCATCAGCTTAGAATATCCATCCATGCCTAATTACATTATATTATCAACCTTTATGACACGATTTATCTTTTAATTATCATACCCACACACTCTATCTTTTAACAATATCATGCTCCAGCATAAGCTCATTCACAACATCGACAATCTCCTTGGCATCCTCAATAAATTCTCTAACTGTGTTGATGTGAATAGGCTTTTTTTCTGCATTTTCATGAAACATATCAAACTGGTGGGCGATGGAATTTCGTCTTTCACAAAGTCTGTTCATCCTTTCTTTTAGTTTTGTTACTCTTTCCTTTCTGTCTATTTCATAGTTGTAGATTTTGTTCGCAATTTGGTACATATGCAGCCCGATCATATTCATCGCTTTTTCGATTGAATCGTAGGAAATCAGCGAGATTTTACTGTATTCATAGTTTATAAATTCAATAAACCATGAATCGTCTTGCTCTCCTTTTAATACATCTAAAATCGTTCCAAGTTTGATATTTATATTTTTATAAGGTTTTGTCTCTTGCCATATTTCGTCATACATCTGCATTATGCCGAATTGAGTAATTTCATGAAAATAAAAGTCGAGTGAGCCACCTAAAAACACAATCTGGGAACGTAGGATATAATCTATTTTTTCCTTATCCTTACTCTCCAATAAGTCAATAGTTTTAAACTGCTCCTCTATATCTTTTATACTGTCTTCAAAGTGCTTTTTAATTTCAGCTAAGTCGAATTTTATAACTTCGGGTTGTATTTTGTCCCTTGTATTTGACTTTCTTTTAGATAAATCTAAATCGCGATGTTTATCCAATTTCATCATCCAACACCACCATCGTTTTTAAAACTAGGAACAGCACCATATCTTCCCATTATGTACCCCTTGGCTATGTTTTCATCAGCCCTAATATTTTTAATTTCGACAAGAGAATACAGCTCCGTTGCCCTGCCTTTTCCCAATTGTGCAAACCAAATCTGATCATTTCGGAATAAATTTAAGTTAAGCAGACTTATATCGTGACTTGTAAAAATAAGTTGATCAGAGTTGTTTGGAAGATGAGTATTAAATAAACTTATAATTTTATAAGCAATATTTCGGTGAAGGTTTAATTCGATTTCATCCACAATCATCACCTTTCCATTTATAAAGCTCTCTATAATCGGTAAAACAAGGTCAAATAATTTGTTGATTCCCGTCGACTCCTCTTTATACAAATCAGTTTCAAACTCGTCGTAAACGAATTTTATTCTTATATCTTTATCGTCTAAATTTTCTCCTGAACTTTCAATTTTAATATCTTTTAGATCACTATCAAACTCGCGAAAAACAGAGATAATCAACTCCCTCATCTTCTCATTTTCCATCATAACCTTAATACAGTTTTTTCTTTCAGTCTTTACATCACTATTTTGTATGACAAGATATTCTTTAAAAAACAAAAATGCATTATTTATCTCAAAAATATCACTTTTATCACCAATGCACGACAACAATAGTTTATTATCTCCAATTTCATTTTCGATTATCTCCAACAACACCTTATTTTTTTCAAATTTTTCACCGAGACAGACTTCCCCTTCCTCTCTTTCAAAAACCTTCACAGCATTTTTATCTTCAAAATAATATAAATATTCCTCATCCACTAAATTATCTTTTAACACAAATTCATAAGCATATCTAATGTTATTTATTATAAATTGCATATTAAACTCGCTTTTTTTATCATGAGCCATCTTGTGAGTAGGTTGTTTCAACACTTCACCAGGTCTATTTTCTCTACTTTTAATAACCAGATCTCTCATAAATCCAATACCTTTAAAAATATTGCTCTTTCCTGCACCATTTGGTCCATAAATCACAGAAGTATGCAAAACTCTAAAATCGTCAAATTTCTTTAAGTATTTTTCATTTTTGATATTATCCGTCGCAATAGCCGAAAAAGTGACCTTTTCCTTAATGGACTTAAAATTGCTACACGAAAACTCCAACAACATGACTTATGCCTCCTTATTCATAATCATCGTCAAACCCGTCATATTCAAAGTCTTCATCATCCTCATCATATCCATTTGGATATAACAAATCCTTCATATCATCGAGTTCCTCACGCAACTCAATAAGCTCGCTCTTAGAATATTGTCGAAGTTCATCCTCATATTGATTAAAATCCTCAATAAGCTCCTGAATAATTTCCTCCCTAGTTTCCCAAATTTCCTCTAACTCATCCTCAGAATAATCCGCCAGCTCGTCCTCATCTTGCTCGCAATATTCTACAAGATCCTGTATCATTTCTTCCTTAGTCATAACAATCCTTCCTTTCAATATCTTAAAATTAACTTTATGATTTCTATTTTTAAAATTCATAACTTCATATCTTGCTCATATTTTGCATAGGTTTCATAAGGAGCTGTTTCTTCATTTGGTTTTTGTGGTACAATGTTAGGTGATTTTTCTCTAATTTCACCGGCATCAACCAACATCGTAGTACCGTCGGGTAATATAAAGAAAGTACACTCCCCCTGCCCGGTATTGATGGCATGGATATCAAGATAGCCTTCCTCCCACGCAGGTAATACCTTGCCTATTTTCACATCCTGAGCCCGGATAGTCATTGGAAAGAGAACTAATAATGCTATAACTGGTATTTTAAATGGGATATTCATAGTATCTTCTTGTTATTTTATTCAATAATAGCCTTTTGATTCAATATTTCTTTTTGAACCTCTTTGTAAGAGAGATTACGGGGAGTGCTTCCCGCTTGCGCCGCCAAGGCTGCCGCTACACCAGCCGCATGTCCTGTAGCTCCACAAGTAGCCCCTACCCTGACAGTGCCGAGAGCCTCACGATCAACTGAGATGCAACGACCACCCACCAGCAGATTATCAATCTTGGCAGGTAACAAACTGCGATAAGGTATTTGGAATGGAAGGGGTACATACATGTCATGCATACCGTTTTGATTTTTAGGAGGATGCACATCAATGGGCCAAACGCCCAACGCTATTGAGTCCTCAAACTTGCGGTTGGACACAATGTCATCTTTGGTCATGGTGTAAACCCCATCGAGCCGACGGGTTTCGCGAATGCCGATAGTAGCCGACGTATTCATAATCCAACTGTTCTCAAAGCCTTTGCAATGTTTTTTGTAATAGTTGACAATACGGTGAGCATCACTACGTGCCTCCATTTCAGCAGCAGTCAACTCGTTTGCATTAACCGCCGATCCATAAACACGTGTCGTATTAACCCAAGGATAGTTTTTTCTTAAACCACCAAACCAAGGACCACCAAAGAAAGGAAGTTCACCGACTTCACAAGCATGGCTAAGCATCTCACGGTCAATTCCAACATCTCTCCTTCGCGAAGTATATTCGGTCAGCAATTGCTTCCCTAAAAAGCCGGGGTCGGGACCAAACGGTATTGTCAATTCATCTTCATAGTCTACACTTCCCTGTGGGTTAACTTCCGCAAGAAAAAAAGGTAATGTCATAGGCTGAAGTTCAGGTGATATATTAAATCCGGCTCCGGCACGTGCTACGACATCCCCATTTCCGGTACAATCCACTACGATCTTAGCCATAATTGCTTTACGCCCATCCACATTCTCTACAATGGCACCCTTCACTTTATTCTCTTCAACAATGACATCGGCCATCCAGGTATGCAGCAGACATCTTACCTGATATTTCAACAGTAGTTCATCAGCAGTCAGTTTCATTATCTCAGGGTCAGAGCTCAATACCCAACTACGGTTATTCTCAACTCCTCCCCGCTTTTCAGCCATTGCAATCCATTCGCCCATGACCCCATCCACACAACGGCGATAAGGACGCAACCAACTGTTGAACCCGGCCAATGTGATCACCAGGCCATTGGTCCACATGCCACCAAACGAACCCATCGCCTCAACAAGCATGGTCGAAGCTCCGGCCTTGGCAGCACCGATAGCAGCACCGACACCGGCAGGGCCACCACCAACAACCAAGACATCAACGTCATTGATGACTTCTATTTGCCTTTCTTTTTCTGTATACATTTTCATTAATTCCATGATGATAATATGTTATAATAGTATTTTCAAAATTGTACGATTTTCAACATTAGTCTCTTAATTTCAGATTCATCAGAAAGCGACTTAACCTTAAATACCGGAGAAGTATTATATATAAGAACTTGATGTTTACCAATATTTCCGGTTTTCACATTAAAAATCTGATTTCCCAACTCAATTTCAACGTTTCCTTCCAGTTCAATCTCTAAATAGATTCCACCAAAGGTTACGCAAGGTAACGGCTCGTTGAGTGCTACCGTTTGATTCTTTTTTAGCAATATATTCCCAACCGTAGTTATGGTCGGGCAAATAAAATCTTTAATTTCATGTTTATCAACCAAAAGGGTTCCCTGACCGTTCAGGTCGGGAGCCAACAAATCCGTAGAAATAAAATTAATATCATTGCGATTAATTTTATTGAAATGCACGAATTTGTCAGCATGTGATTCTCTCATAAGACCATGCGACTTGGCTAATGCAACGTATCGGTCATACTCATCCTCATCAAAGCGGGAAGCACTAATAGCCATAATGCAATCTCCTTGGTTCTGTATCTTTTCAAAGACAGTCTGATATAAAATTCCCATTAACCGGACATCGTAAACTCCAAGATCTCGAATAATCTCATTAGCACGATTATTGGAAGTAATAACGTAATTTCCCTTTCCAAGCACTTCATCTGCAAGAGCGATTATATCTTTATAATGCCGACCAGTTTCATCGAGTAATTTAGGTTCAATAAATGTATAAAGTCCGTTCCGTTTACAGTCGATTAGAAATTCCCTTAATGTAGGTATCCGACTTCTCATTTCCGATTTATCAGCCTTTAAGATAAAATCCTGTTTCAGTTCTATCAGTGTCTTTGTTTTAACTGGAACTTGAACGGAAAGTATTGTTCCGTCAGCATTCAGGCAGGTACGATTTAGTGTACTGTCATGCATCACTATCAAGTATCCATCAGCTGACAGACGTACATCGGTTTCAATAGCTTGAAAACCGGCGCGTTTGGCTAATGAGATAGCCTCCAAAGAATTCTCTCCGGCAATTGTGCCATGCAGATTGACACCTCGATGAGCTATAAAGACGCGCTGAGCATGTAATCCCGTTGTCCAACTACAGATTATAAAACAGAAAAAGATGAATTTCTTCATTGCTAATATACATTATTCACTGAAAATAAGTAGCAGAACTCCAGATATTTTTCCATACTACCATTAGCTCTGCCACTTATATCATTCTTTAGATAAAACAATTTATGAACTAATATCCTGGATTCTGAGTCATATTAGGATTAATCACCAGCTCTTTCGCCGGAATAGGCCATAAATATTGTCTTTCAGAGAAAGCTCCCTTAGAACAAACCTGTACATAGCCATCGCTTACCATTCTTGAAAAATCAGCAATACCATCTTCATCTATTTCTGGAGCATAAGGCCAGAACCAATGCCCCGGTTTTACCACTTTATCTATCAATTCATTTCCGGGATAGAGTACACCACAGTTTGGTTTATTCAACGCTTTTTGAGCCAATCCCCAACGAATCAAATCGTAATAGCGAAGTCCCTCAAAGGCTAATTCAACCCTCCGTTCACGACGAAGAACCGTTCGGAGTTCTTTCTGATTGGTTGTTGTAATGACAGGATAATTAGAAACATCACTCAATTCCACACCATAGGCACGTGCACGCACCTGATTAATAGCATCCAAAACGCTTTGGTCAATCTGGTTCAACTCAATCTTAGCCTCAGCATAAATCAAAAGCACATCGGCATACCGGATAATTATCAGGTCATTCTCGGGTGTGAAGTTTGTAGCGGGTCCCCACGTTCTGTCAACTGACTTTCTCCACACCAAACCAGTAAAGGAAGCAAACTGAGCTCTGGCACGCGTATCGTTATTATTCACCAACTTCCCTGTTGAATAATCCATTACTTTAGTAACCTCCGGATGAGGGGTATACTCATAGCCAACGAACTCACTTCCGAATTCCACGATCGAAGCCGTACAGCGAGGATCTCGATTTCGAAAAGGATTGTGAGAATCAAACAGAGGCGACTCATCAATCAACTTACCATCGGTACACTCGTAAGCTGCAAGCAGTGCCCACGAAGGAACCTTGCTCGAAAAGCCACCCGCTGTACGTGGATAGTAGCTTTTTGCATCACCGATATTACCAATCAGGAGAGCTGTTGAACGAGGCAATAAAAAGATTGATTCTTCGGCATTCTTTGTATAGAATAAATCTCCATAATCTTTATGAAGTTTATAGATACCCAGATCCATACACGCTTTTGCTGCCGTAGCAGCGATCTCATAATCACCGAAATACAACGCATAGCGTGCTTTCAATGCCAAAGCGGCACCTTTGGTTGCTACTTGTTTTCCAGTATAAGAAGCCGGAAGATGCTCAGCTGCATAATCAAAATCATCATAGATGATCTTAATCACATCGGCTTTAGGCGACCGTGCCATTTTAGATGCATCTTCAATAGTCAACAGATCTTCCACATAGACTACATCACCAAAGGCAAAGACCAACATGGCATAATGTGCAGCACGTGAGAAACGTGCCTGGGCTTCATAGGACAACAGAGTTGCCTCATTGATTCCATTTTCACGACCACGATCCAAATTAGCAATGATAGCATTGGAACGGGCAATAGCCTTGTATTGGTTAGTATAAAATGTTGCCAACTCAACACTACCGGACGTATTTGTTTCACTGTTTAACGTTCCATCAACAATGTCAGGACCGGCAACGTCACGATAGAGGTAGTCATCAGACCAAGCTTCTTTGGCAACAGGCCAGAATGCAGTGCGATACAAATCATTCACCGCCATTTCATACTCAGTTTCGTTACTGTACCAGGTTTCACTTGAACCTTGATCCAGTGGGTACAGGTCTAAATCGTTGCACGATACCAATGAAAGTGCGAATACTGTCAGTATAAGATATATATTTTTCATTGCTTTATTCCATTAAAAATTAATATTCAGACCAAACAACACCGAAGTGGTCATAGCATAAGAGGTAGTTCCGCGCTCAGGATCCCAACCATCAGGATAATGACTCAGACAGAACAGATCACTTGCCGACACATAGAAACGAACCCGTTCAATCTTAGCCTTTTGTGTAAGGCTTGCCGGAAGAGTATAGCCCAAAGTAATGTTTTTCAAACGAAAGTAACCACCATTGAATATCCAGAAAGTTGACATGGCGTTATTACTATCATTGTTCTGATAAGTAAGACGTGGATAACGTGCCGCCAAATTCTCTATTTCAGAATTGAAGGAACTCCAATAATTTCCATCTATAATGGCAGGAATGCTTCCCCACTGGTTGTGATAAGGTTGAACCATCTTAGAGTTCATACGTACCTTTTGCTTACCAATGCCCTGGAAAGCAGTACTAAAGTCAAAACCTTTATAAGCAGCCGACAATGTTCCACCATACATGAAACGAGGTTGTGAATTCCCAAGAAGTACACGGTCATATTCGGGAGAGATAATGCCATCAGGCACACCATCCGGACCAGAGATATCTTTATATTTCACATCACCAACCTGTGTATTGCTATTTAGTGTAGCAGATTTGTCCAGTTCTTCCTGGGTTTGAAACAAGCCCTCAGAGATATAACCATACCATTCATCAAATAAACTACCGGTCATCTTCACTTGATCACCCATGAACTGCGTACCACTCAGATCATCCATTTTAGAAATATAGTCAGAAAGGTTAGCAGAGATGCCATAGGTAAACTCACCAATACGGTCATTCCATGACAGTTCGAGGTCATAGCCTCTGGTATGCATTTTACCCGCATTCTGTGACGGATTAGAATATCCCATATATTTAGGTATTTCAAGATCAAGCAACATGTCTTTTGTACGCTTGTAATAATAGTCGCCCACAAAAGATAAACGCCCGTCAAAGAATCGCGCATCAACACCAATATCGTATGTTTCAGTCGTTTCCCATGTTAGATTGCGTATAGGATATTGGATTTGAGCAGCTCCTTTATAATAGGTAGACTCGCTTGCATCAGCCTTGTTGTAGAACAACGAGTTAGTAAACTCCATCAATGAGACATAAGGGTAATTACCGATCCGTTCGTTACCCAAAGTACCGATAGAAGCTCTTAACTTTAGGAATGATAGCGTTCTACCATTAACTTTTTTCATGAAAGGTTCTTCACTGACAATCCAACCAGCTGATACAGACGGGAATGTACCCCAACGAGAGTCTTTATGAAAACGTGACGAACCATCACGGCGAACATTGACCTGAAGTAAATAACGATTATTGAAGCTATACATAATGCGACCAAAATATGAGCGATAGGCATTCTCATAAGCAGAACCGGAGTTTGCCAAATAGTCTTTAGGGCCTGCATCAAGATAAGGATAACTGTCCAGATCGTAATGGTCACTTGAAGCACTCATTGTCTCATGATAATAATAATAGTTTTCATAACCAAGCATAATATTAAAATCATGCTTACCAAACTTTTTCATGTAATTTGCAATAAACTGCGTGGTTAATGAGCGAGAGTCAGCACGATTCTCGGTCAGTTTAGTAGAACCACAGCCGGCAAACGTACCGATGATGGTAGTAGGATCATCTTGTGATGTAAAGCCGGCCTCCTTCTGGAACTTCTTACCTTTGGAAATAGAGAAGTTTGGAGCAAGTACAGCCGATATCTTCAAATCTTTGAACGGAGTGAAGTCAATCGAGACACGCCCACCAATCTTTGTAGAATAGGTTTCATTGTAGCCACCCTCTACCAGACGACCATAGAGGTTATTTCCACCTTTCACATCGGCAAGACCACCGTGCTCCCACTGCCAGGCATAAGCAGGTGAAGCAATCAGGATACTGTTCCACACATCCGAGAACATTGGTTCATGGTTCTTGGCATACTTCACATTTAAATCCAATGAAGCAGCAAGATACTTACTGAATGTCAAGTCGTTATTTAATCTTGCCATATACCTTTCGTAGTAGTTATCAGCATCTTTATAAAGACCATCAACTTTTTCGTAGCTGAGAGATGCTCTTGTTTTGACATTCTGACTACCACCAACAAGATTCACCGTATGGGTTTGACGGGGTGCTGAACCCTTAATCAAGAGATCATACCAATCTGTTATCGGATAGTTATCCGGATCGGTTTTATTGTTGTTTACCCAATTATTAACTTGATCCTCGGTATAAACAGTGTAAAGACCTCCGGCAGGGTTGTCATTGTACTTCAACTCGTTAACCATTTCAAGATAACGTTGGAAGTCAACCTGCTTAGGCTGGGTTGTGGGAATTTCAATACCATATTCGAAGTTATAACTGATGCGCAAGTCTTTGTCAGCCGCACGCTTGGTCGTCACCAGGATTACACCGGCTGCTGCACGAGACCCATAAATGGAAGCCGAAGCCGCATCTTTCAATACCGTGATGCTTTCCACGTCATTAGCATTAACATCATTGATGTTATCAATGGGAATACCATCAACCACGATCAGAGGTGACGAATCACCAATTGTGGTTACACCACGCACCAGGATATTACTTGCACCTGCTCCGGGTTCACTGCTTGAGCGAGTCACTAACACACCCGACACAGCACCTTGAAGGGCTGTAGCCAATTGCGTAGTACGACGTTCGGCAACCTTGTCACCTTTAATATTGGCAGCAGCACCCGTCAGATCTTTCTTTTTAGCAATACCATAACCAATAACCACCACTTCATCTATAAGTTCTGAGTCTTCCTGAAGGATAACGTCGATGGTATTATGGCTACCCACTTTCACTTCTTCAGTTCTGTATCCAATGAAAGAGATGACTAAAGTTGCTCCACTTGCCACTTTTACACTATAATACCCATTCACATCAGTAATGGTGCCGGCAGTTGTTCCTTTTACTCTGATGCTCGCTCCAATGACCGGTTCGCCCTGAGCATCCTGAACGTAACCTGTTATTTCCCGCTCTGATCCGGGAGAATCTTCTATACCATTTGCACTGGCTATAAATATGCTGAAAAACGAGCACACCAGTATCAACGTAGCACGACATAGATGGGAAAGTTTCATTCTGAAAGTCCCTAATAAACTGTGTATCATATCCATAAAAAAAGGTTAAACAATTAGTTCTATTTATAATTTACAATTCTATCTTATAAACGTTCTTAAACCGACTCAAGAACATTAAGTTACCCAAAAACAATATTAAACCCTAATGAAAAATGTTAATCTTCCAACCCATAGCCACCTATCTCTGCGATCTTTCGGGGGATTTCGGCATTATCAGTACGGCTTTGGAAATTCTCTGCACCAGCTCCAAGAGCAAATACAGGCACGAAACTCGCCGAATGACCTTTGCTAATCCAGTCTACAAGAGCAATCTCATTGATGATTTTTTTTGCTTCGGCTGCAATAGTTTCATCTTTTTGATATTCACTTTCGACCAGGCTGGCACTGTTGATAAACGAGCTTTCATAGGCTATTTTCAATCGTTCCTCTTGTTGCAGAGTCAATCGAATCTTTTTCCAAAAACCAAAGTTCTCACTGAGCGAATTCTTAACGATGTCCCACGAAACATACCCATTGCATTTCTTTCTTAAATTACCGAGTACCTTTGAAAACTCACGCTCACTGATTTTTTGGTTACTGAGAACACTCAGGTTTAATTCATACGATCCGGTGCCCAACCCAAGCCCACCGGTTTCGTGATCGGCTGTCACTACAATCAATGTTTCATCAGGGTGTTGCTGATAAAATTCATAAGCAACACCTATAGCCCTATCCGAGTCCTGAACCTCATGAATTACCGTTGCTGCATCATTACTATGACATGCCCAATCAATACTTCCACCCTCAATCATGAAGAAAAATCCTTTTTTCGGGTCTTTGGTTAAGACCTTGATACCTGCACGTGTAATCTCCGACAGTGTCAAATCTGTTTTTTGACGATCAATGGCATAAGGAGTTGTACGACTATCTATCTTCGACACTGCAATCTTTTGAAACAGAATCATTCTATCCGACGTACGGGCTTTCTTCTGAAATTCTTTGTAACCACGGGTTATCGTATAACCATTGCTACGGGCAAGGTCATAAAGTCCTATTGAATCTTGAGGAGTTACACCCCAAAAGTCAGCACCACCATAAAAATCAAATCCGGCAGCTACAAGATCATGACCAATGGCGTTGTAGTTTTTTCGATTTTCATTATGAGCATAAAATGCAGCCGGTGTTGCATGGTTAACGGCTACACTTGATGCTACACCAACCTTACATCCAGCTTCCCGGGCTCTTACTGCAATACTCTTCAGGGGTGTAACCTTATCTTTCATCACACCAATACAGCCATTACGAGTTTTCACACCTGTAGCCAGTGCAGTACCCGAAGCTGCCGAATCGGTCACACCATTTGTTGCAGAATAAGTGGTTGCAATGGTTGCCATTGGAAATTGCGTAAATAATAAGGAAGTTATCCCAATATTACCCTGAAGTTCAGCACCATATAGTTCTGTCATCTGTATCTGATTTAATCCCATTCCATCTCCTATGAAAAAAAAGATATATTTGGCCTGCTGGGCATGCAGAAAGCAAGCACACAACAAGAATGAGACGAATAACTGTAATCTGACATTTTTCATTGTATCTATCGTTAGGAAGTACTACTTAAGGTGGTTTGGTAACACTGGCATTGCCCCTGCCTGGGTACAAACATAAGCCGAGACATCAACTGCTCTCCGATGAGCTTTCCTAACAGATTCACCTTTCAAGAGCAATGTACAAAAGGCAGCCGTAAAAGAATCACCCGCTCCTACTGTATCAATAACTTTCACTTTGGGAGTTTCCAGAAACGATATATCGTTAGGAGTAATGACATAGCTTCCCATCTCGCCACAAGTCAGAATCAACATTTTCCAACCATACGTTGTAAGGAGTGTCTGGCACTGTTGGAGTGGAGTACCCATAACATCAAACATATTACAAACCTTATCAAGTTCATCATCATTCAGTTTCAAGATATTACTCAAAGAAAACGATTTTTCAATCTGTTCCTTTGTGTAAAAGTGTTGCCTCAGATTGATATCAAAAACCTTGTAAGAACCGGTAGGCATATCGTTAAGAAACTGCTCAATAGTATTTCGCGATATGGAATTACGTTGAGCTAACGAACCGAAACAAACGCAATCGGCTCGATTTGCCAATGCTTTCAATGTTTCGTTATACCGTATGTTATCCCACGCCACACCTTCTTCGATAGTATATTGAGGAACACCACGCTCATTAATACTAACTTGAACGGTTCCGGTAGGACACGACGAGTTCTCAAGCATGTGTGGTAATCCTCTGTCCTCAAAACAGGCTACAATCTCATCACCTAATTCATCGTTACCTATGGCGCTCACCACGATACCGTCAAGCCCCAGTTGAGCCACATGATAGGCGAAATTTGCAGGAGCTCCGCCTAACTTCTTTCCTTCAGGGAAAACATCCCAAAGGACTTCTCCCAAACCAACAACTGTTTTTGTTTTCATAGCTTATCAGATTTTAATTACTGATTTTACAATATTCGATTTATCGCTGACACTCATATCCATCGCATTCTGAATATCATCAAAGTCAAAAATATTGGTCACAATACTTCTCAGATCAATTTTTCCAGAGGCCACAGCCTCAATAGCCATTGGATAAATATGACGATAACGAAACACCGACTTGAATGTGAGTTCCTTATCTATTGCCAAACTAATAGGCAATGTCATCTCCCCACTTTTAGAATACCCTACCAGAACAATGTTCGAACCTTTCCGGGCAACATCAATAGCCTGACGGGTGGTAATTTCCATACCGGCAGTTTCAATGACAAGATTAACACCCTCACCGGCAGTCAGCTTATTGATCTCCTCAACCGGATTGACCGTATTTGAATTTATCACAGCGCTTGCGCCAACTTCCAACGCTTTTTCCAAACGCTTTTCCATGATATCTACAACATAGACCGTGTTGACGCCTTCGGCTTTGAGTGCCATTAACGAAACCAAGCCAATGCATCCTGCACCGAAGATCACTGCCGTTTGGCCGGCATGTGCTTCACCTTGGTTCGCAGCATGAAACCCCACAGCCAACGGTTCAATAAGTGCACCTTCAAGCGTATCAACATTCTCAGGAAGTTTAAAACAGAGATCGGCTTCATGTGCTACGTATTCCGCAAACACTCCATCTACCGGAGGAGTAGCAAAGAAAACCACATCAGAACAAAGATTGTATTTCCCTTCACGGCAAAAGTGACAATGACCGCATGTCTTACCAGGTTCAAGCGCCACTTTATCGCCCACTTTCAGATGTTTAACGTTCTGCCCCAATTTGACAACAATGCCACCAGACTCATGACCTAACATAAAAGGAGGCTGGACGATATAGTTTCCAATTCTCCCGGTTTCATAATAATGAATATCCGACCCACAGACACCCACATACTTCAACTTAACCAATACTTCATTGGGCTTAACCTCTGGAATGGGGCGTTCTTCAAATCCCATCCGACCAATTCCCAACATCACTGCAACCTTCATTGTGCTTTTCATTTTATTATAGCATTAAATTAGTTAATTAGTCTCAAACGAACAGTCTCATTCGTCCTCTCTACAACGCAAAGCTAAGTCCTATTCAACTGTGTTACAAGGATTTTTCAAGAAAAAAATTACGCAACCGTTCCCGCAACCGTTCCCATTTTACGCAACCGTTCCCAACGTTAAATCGTATATTTTAGAAGATATTGGCATTCATTTTTAGTATATGAATAGATAAAAATCCTAATTTTGCAGAAAACACACCATAACCATGAGGTACGTTACAATTAAAGATATAGCAGTTGCTTTAGGACTATCAAAATCAACTGTGTCAAGAGCATTAAGTGGAGACAGTAAAAACGTTAGCAAGGAAACGTTGCAGAAAATCGTTGAAACGGCTAACGAGATGGGATATCGTCGCAATGAACTGGCCGTCAACCTACGGTTGAGGAGTACACGCATTATCGGAATTATGGTTCCTGAAATGACAACCACATTCTCCATGAGTTTCATCACCGCTGCCCAAAGTCTGTTGAATCAGCAAGGCTATCGCGTTATTCTGGCACTGTCTGACGAAAATCCAGAGACTGAACGCGTAAACCTAACAATGTTTGATAATGCGCGCGTTGAGGGCATTCTGATCAGTGCCTGCCACAATACCGCCAATCTTGATGTTTACCAGAGCTTTTTGGATCGGCATATCCCGATAGTCCTTTTCGACCGTACAATTTCCAATATCTCCGTTCCTGGAGTAAAGAGCAATGACTATACCCAGTCATTCTTCATGGTTGAACATCTTATACGCTCAGGGAAAAAACAAATTCTCCATCTGACCGGACCTCGTCATATCCAAAATACGATTGACCGCAAGAAAGGCTATCGCGATGCATTGGCTAAATTCCATATTCCCTACGATTCACGATATGCCATCGAATCAGGTATCAGTGTTGAAGATGGTGCCAATGCAATCAAGAAGGTTTTAAGTCTTGACATCCCTTTTGATGCAGTTTTTTGTTTCACAGAGACGCAGGCATTAGGTGCAAAACGGACACTACAAGAACACAACATAGCTATTCCGAGTGAAGTTGCAATCTGCTGTATGTCAGGAACTGCTTTATCGACCTTGGTACACCCACCGCTAACTGCTGTTGAGCAACAGGTTGATGAAATGGCCACAATTGCCGTCCGCCTTATTCTTGAGAAAATCAATGATTTCTCAATTCCCGATCAGACCATCACATTGGAATCGAATATCATTATCAGAAAATCAACGGTTGAGTAATCTGCACTGAAGCACAATTTTCAACTTATTCAACCATCGGTAACGTAAAGAAGAACGTTGTCCCTATTCCCATACCCGAACGTACCCATATCCGTCCACCCATCCGCTCTACCAACATACGGGAAACAGTCAGCCCCAGCCCGGTACCCTGGGCAAAATTATTAATCTTTCCGAAACGTTCAAAAATCTTCGCAACCCGACTGGCGGGAATACCAAGACCTGTATCTTTCACATAAACCTGCACTATATTACCTCGTTGTTCATATCCCAAATGAATTTCTCCGGCAGGAGTAAACTTTACAGCATTGCTCAATAAGTTCATCAACACCTGCATGACGCGCGACCTGTCTCCCGCAGCATACAAATTCTTATCACTATCATCCAATATCAGCTTAACTCCTTCACTCACCTTTGTCCGGTGCCTGGTGTACTCTTCGAGGCAAGCGGCATACATATTCACTTTGTCCTTCCTGAATTCCAAAGAACCCGCCTCCATTGACGACAAGTCCAGAATATCATTAAACAGGCATAACAGTAATTCGGAGTTCTTCTCAATGATGTTGCAATAATCGTCCTTATCCCCCTCATATCCCGGGTCAACCACCAGTCTCGAAAATCCAACAATCGCATTCAGCGGTGTACGTATCTCATGGCTCATATTGGCAAGGAAAGCAGACTTCAACCGGTCAGCCTCTTCCGCTTTTATACGGGCGGCAGCCAATTCACGCTGGGCATTCACCCGGCTCGTAACATCCCGGCACATGCACAGCAGATACTGGTCTCCCAACGGACACACCAAATTTTCATAATGGTGCATCTCTCCTTCAAACAGCAATGAATG
>ERZ833963.1820-NODE-1820-length-23129-cov-18.788420_pt1 | contig 23129 bp, 17 predicted proteins | sample MGYA00519693_ERZ833963 | MGnify/ENA primary metagenome ERZ833963 (study PRJEB31850, sample SAMEA3708748) | human gut metagenome | biome: human gut; feature: human-associated habitat; material: faeces | place: China | collected 2014 ... | reverse complement strand
AGCTCTCCTCGAAGCCGAAGATGAAGCGGTCCACTTCACCGGCAGCTTCCAGATTTGCGATCTGGTCACCGATCCACTTGAAGCCGGTCAGCACGCTGCGCATCTCAACGCCGTAGTGGGCGGCGATGGCATCGGCCAGCGGGGTGGAGACGATGGACTTGACGGCGACGGGGTCCTTGGGCATGGTACCCTTCTCGATGCGGCCAGCGCAGATGTAATCCAGCAGCAGAGCGCCCATCTCGTTGCCGGAGACCAGCTCATAGCTGCCGTCCGGACACTTCATGGCGATACCCACGCGGTCGGCGTCGGGGTCGGTGGCCAGCATCAGGTCGGCGCCGGTCTTGGTGGCGAGGTCGAGGCCCAGCTTCAGAGCCTCGAAGATCTCAGGGTTGGGGTAGGAGCAGGTGGTGAAGTAGCCGTTGGGGTACTCCTGCTCCGGCACGATGGTGATGTCGGTGATGCCCATGTCGTTCAGAACGTGGGTGACCGGCACCAGACCAGAACCATTCAGCGGGCTGTAGACCAGCTTCAGGCCGGCGGTCTTGCACAGGCCCGGGCGCACCTGACGTGCCTCAATGGCGGCGTAGAGGGCGTTCTTGCAGTCGTCGCCCACAAAGCGGATGAGGCCCTGCTCGACGCCTTCGGCAAAGGAGATGTACTTTGCGCCGGTCAGGACATCGGTCTTCTGGATCTCGTCATAGACGATGGCGGCGGCGTCATCGGTCATCTGGCAGCCGTCGGGGCCGTAGGCCTTGTAGCCGTTGTACTTGGCGGGGTTATGAGAAGCGGTGACCATGATGCCCGCATTGCACTCATAGTAACGGGTGGCAAAGCTCAGGGCCGGGACAGGCATCAGAGCATCATAAATGCGCACCTTGATGCCGTTTGCGGCCAGAACGCCGGCGGCAGTCTTGGCAAAGATGTCGCTCTTCAGGCGGCTGTCGTAGCTGATGGCCACGGTCTGATTGCCGCCCTGGGTCTTGACCCAGTTTGCCAGACCCTGGGTGGCCTGACGCACGACGTAGATGTTCATGCGGTTGGTGCCAGCGCCCAGCACGCCGCGCAGGCCGGCGGTGCCGAACTTCAGTGCAACGGCAAAGCGGTCCTTGATCTCGTCGTCGTTTCCCTCGATCCTGGCCAGCTCCGGCTTCAGATCTGCGTCCTCCAGATCCGCTGCCAGCCAGCGCTTATACTCATCCTGATACATATTGCACACCTTACCTTTGTAATTTTTGACCATAATGGACAAATTCATCCAAGTCTACTTATAATATAAGCTTTTATATGCTTTGTGTCAATTCAGGATTATGTACCAAGTTTTCCCCCTCAAAACCAGCAAATGCCACAAATCGTGCAGGCTTTCCGCTCTCCTGCTGCCCATTTGCAGCCGTGCAGGGCCAGTACACCTGCCCTGCGTCGTCCAGTACATCCAGCCAGTGGCCCAGCCCTACTCCATTTTCGCACAGATACCGCATCAGGGACATCAGCCGCCCGAAGTCGCCCACCGGGCAGATGACCTGCTCCGTGACACACTCTTCTCCCTGCTGCCGCCGCACTGCCAATACAACTCCCTCTTCCTCTACGCTTGCGCTGTAGTACAGCGTGTGTGCAATTTGAAAGCCTTCGATACTGGAATAGGGCCTGGTGTAACAGCAGTACTCTTTCGCAACCATAAGATTCTTCCTCCAATCGCAGATCGCCCGCGTTTCGTTGACATCTCACATGCCCTTTAATATAATAGATTCAAACAGAAAATTGTGTCGAACTTGGGCATCTGCGCCCTGTCTTTACCATTTCTTAGTCAGTTCTTAGCCAACCGTTCCATGTCTTTTGTCTATTATCTCAGCGGAAATTTCGAAGCAACGTAAAAATTTCTTCATCTCCTTTTATGGATGGTCTCTGCCGCCCCATCGGGCAGAAAGGAGCGCCCATGTACGCAGTCCTCAAGAGCTTCGGCCTCAAGGGCCTCAACGGCTTCCCCGTGGAAGTCGAGGCCGACATCTCGGGCGGGATGCCCGCCCTCTCCATCGTCGGCCTGCCGGACTCCGCCGTCCGGGAGAGCGGCGACCGCGTCCACGCAGCCCTGAAAAATCTGGGCTTCAAGTGGCCTGACCGCCGCATCACCATCAACCTCGCTCCCGCCGACGTCCGCAAGACCGGCCCGGTGTATGACCTGCCCCTGCTGCTGGCGGTGCTGGCCGCTTCCGGGCAGCTGGAGCCGCCGCCGAAGGACACGGCCTTTCTGGGGGAGCTGGCGCTGGACGGCAGTCTCCGCCCGGTGTCCGGCGTCCTGCCCATGGCGCTGGAAGCTGCCGCCAGCGGTGTGCGGGCGCTCTATGTCCCCGCCGAGAACGCTGCCGAAGCCGCTGAGGCCTGCGGAAGCGAAATGCAGGTCTACCCTGCCGCAACGGCCCGTCAGGTCGTGGACGCACTGCGGGGCATCCAGCCCATTTCTCCCACGGCTCCGGTTCCCTTCGACCCTGCCGATGCGTGGAGCCACGTTCCCGATTTCGCTGACGTCTGCGGCCAGCCGCTGGCCCGCCGGGCGATGGTCATCGCGGCTGCGGGCGGACACAACGTCCTGCTCGTCGGTGCTCCCGGCACCGGCAAATCCATGCTGGCCCGCCGCCTGCCCGGCATCCTGCCGCCCCTGACCCGGGAAGAAGCTGTGGAGACGACGAAAATTTACTCCATCGCCGGGCAGATGCCCGCAGGCCGGGGCCTCGTGACGGCACGGCCTTTCCGCAGCCCCCACCACTCGGCCAGTTCGGCTGCGCTGGCGGGCGGCGGGGCGCAGTTCCGCCCCGGCGAGTGCAGTCTGGCCAACTGCGGCGTCCTCTTCCTCGACGAACTGCCCGAGTTCTCCCGCGAGAGCCTCGAAGTGCTGCGCCAGCCCCTCGAGGACGGCTGCATCACGGTCAGCCGAGCCGCCGGAAGCGCCACTTATCCCAGCCGCTTCCAGCTCGTCGCCGCCATGAACCCCTGCAAATGCGGCTACTACGGCCACCCTACCCGGGCCTGCACCTGTTCGCCCAGCGCGGTGCGGCAGTACCGCAGCCGGGTGTCCGGCCCGCTGCTGGACCGCATCGACCTCTGCGTCGAGATGGACCCGGTGGCCTTCGATGAACTGCATGGCGCTGCCCCTTCCGAGAGCAGCGCCGAGCTGCGGAAACAGGTCCTTGCTGCCCGGGCCATCCAGGCCCAGCGGTACGCTGCTCCCGGCTACGAGGATGTGCGCTGCAACGCCCAGCTCACCGCCGGGCAGGTGCGGCGCATCTGCCGGATGACCCCCGCTGCTGAACAGCTCCTGCGGGCCTCCTACGAGACGCTGGGCCTTTCGGCCCGCGCCCACGACCGCATCCTCCGGGTGGCCCGCACCATTGCCGACCTCTCCGGCAAGCGCCTCCTCGACGAGGATTCGCTGCTCGAGGCTCTGCAATACCGTGCGCAGGAAAAGGTCGATCTGACGTTCTGATACAGACAAAAATCCCCCGGCTGGACCGGGGGATTTTTTGCGTTATAAAACTTTTAGAATCTTCTCCACGCATCGGGCAGGAAGAGCACCAGCATCGGGAAAATTTCCAGACGACCGGCCAGCATATCGAAGATGAGCACCAGCTTTGCGAAGTTGGAGTAGGCCCCGAAGTTCATCATGGGACCCACCTGATTGAGGCCGGGGCCGATGTTGTTCAGGGTGGCGGCGATGGAGGTGAAGTTCGTCACCATGTCAAAGCCGTCCAGACTGACAAGCATGAAACTCGCCGCAAAGATGAAGATGTAGGCCGCCAGAAAGACGTTGGTGGTGCGGATGGTCTCATGATTGACCAGCTTGCCGTCCATCCGGACGGGGGCCACCACCTGCGGGTGGAGAGCCTGCTTCAGCTCCTTGCCCAGCGTCTTTCCCATCAGGAGGAAGCGGCTCACCTTGATGCCGCCGCCGGTGCTGCCCGCGCAGGCGCCCACGAACATCAGCAGCACCAGCACCTCTTTTGCCAGCGTGGGCCAGAGGTCGAAATCACAGCTGGAAAAGCCGGTGGTGGTAATGATGGAGCCGACCTGGAAGGCCGCATGGCGCAGCGCCTCGCCGAAGGTGCCGTAGAGGCTGCGGATGTTCACCGTGATGACGGCCACCGCCGCCAGAATGATGGCAAGATAGGCGCGGACTTCCTCGCTGGACGCTGCGCGGCGGAACCGGCGCAGCAGCAGCAGGAAATACGCGTTGAAGTTGACGCCGAAGAGGATCATAAAGATGGTCACGACCCACTGGATGTAGGGCGAGAAGCTGGCAAAGCTGTCGTTCTTGAAGCCGAAGCCGCCAGTACCCGCCGTGCCAAAGGCCGTGAGCAGAGAGTTGAACACATTCATTCCGCCCGCCAGCAGGAAGCAGAACTCCACCACCGTGAGCGCGAAATAGATGCCGTACAGGATCTTGGCCGTAGACTGCACCTTCGGCACCAGCTTGTCCACCTGCGGGCCGGGGCTTTCCGCCTTCATCAGGTTGACGTGGGAGCCGCCGGTCAGGGGCAGCAGGGAGAGCAGGAACACCAGAACGCCCATGCCGCCGATCCAATGGGTGAAGCTGCGCCAGAACAGGATGCCGTTGGGCAGGCCCTCCACACCGGGCAGGATGCTGGCACCGGTGGTGGTGAAGCCCGAAACGGTCTCAAACATGGCGTCCACGGGATTCGGGATGCAGCCGGTGAGGACGAACGGCACTGCACCCATGATACTGATGGTGATCCAGCTCAGGGCGGTGGCCGCAAAGCCCTCCCGCATATAGAACACCTTGCTGCGGGGCTTGATGGTCCGCAGAGCAAAACCCAGCGCCGCACTGATGGCCGCCGTCAGCAGGAACACGCCCATGACGGCCCACTCGGCGTAGATGAGGCTCGTCACCGCCGGGAGCAGCAGCAGTGTACCCTCTATCATCAGGATGTAGCCCAGCAGACGAAAGACGATCGCATAATTCATACGTCCTGTCCCCCGTTACTCTTCCACGATGTCCCGCAGGTCATGCAGGCCGTGTTCCAGCGTGACGACGATGACGTTGTCGCCCACCTGGATCTGGTCGCCGCCGCGGGGGATGAGGATATGGTCGCCGCGGGTGATGCAGCAGAGCAGCAGATTCTTTTTCAGATGCAGCTGGCTCAGCGGCACGCCGGTGGCCCGGCTCTCCTCATGGACAGTGAATTCCAGCGCTTCCACGCGGTCGTCGAGGATGCGGTAAAGGGTCTTGATGTTGTTGCCGGCCTCGTTCTGCAGGGCGCGGACGTACTGCACGATGTAGTCGCAGGTCATGTACTTGGGGTAGACGATGCTGCCCAAATCGAGCCCGGCCAGAATATCGTCGAACTCGAGGCGGTTGATCTTCGTGACCAGCTTGCCCTTGGAGTGCTTTTTCGCAAACAGGGTCAGCAGCACGTTTTCTTCGTCGATGTTGGTCAGAGCCACGAAGGCTTCGGTGGATTCCAGACCTTCCGAGAGCAGGAAGTCGCGGTTGGAGCCGTCCTCGTTCAAAATTTGTGCCTCAGGCAGGGACTCGGCCAGAACATTGCAGCGGGCCGGGTCCCGCTCGACGATGCGGACGCGGACGTGATTTTCCAGCAGCTCCTGGCTCAGGTAATAGGCGATGGCGCCGCCGCCCACGATGAGGGCGTTGCGCACCGGCCGCACCGGCATATTGATACGCTGGAAGAACTCGTGGGCCTTCTCCTGCGTGGCGAGGAAGGTGACCTGGTCGCCGTTCTGCAGCACAAAGTTACCGTTGGGGATGATGACCCCGCCGTCACGCTCCACCGCGCAGACCAGAATGTCGCTCTTGAGGCGGGTGGGGATCTCATGGATGGCCACGCCGTCCAGCCCCTGCTGCTCGGTCAGCGCAAATTTGATGAGCCGCACACGTCCGCCCGCGAAGGTATCGATCTTGCTTGCGCCCGGGAACCGCAGCAGGTGGGAGATTTCCTTGGCCGCTGCCATTTCGGGGTTGATGATGGCCGAGATGCCGATCTGCTTTTTGATAAAGTCCAGCTCATGGCTGTAAGACGGGTTGCGCACGCGGGCGATGGCGTGGCAGTGGCCCGCCTTTTTGGCGAACATGCAGCACAGCAGGTTCAGCTCGTCCGAGCCGGTGACTGCGATGAACACGTCCGCTTCCTCCACGCCCGCCTCGGACAGGGTGGTGATGGACGAACCGTTGCCGAGGATACTCATCACATCGTAGGACTCCCCGATATGCTCCACACGGGCCTTGTTCGTATCGATAACGGTCACGTTGTGACCCTCTTCACTGAGCTGCCGCGCCAGCGCTGTGCCGACTTTGCCGCCGCCCACCAAAACGATCTTCATAGAATAACCCTTTCTCTTCTCCTGCGCCGTCTGGGCGCTATTGAGTAGATTATACCACATCTCGGGCAAAACATCTACTCAAACCGGGATTATCCGTCGAAACGTGCTTTTTCGTTGTTAAATATGCGTGCTTTACAGCTTTGCCTCCGTGTCAGGGTGGTAGGCAGCCACATCTTCCAGCCGACAGTCCAGAATGCGGCAGAGCTGGTCGAGGGTGTAGGTGCTGACATTCCCGTTTTTGCGCAGTCTATCCAACTGGCCGGTGCTGATTTTGTATTCTTTGATGAGTTTATACTGCAAGATGCTTTTTTCTTCATCGTCTCCCAAAGCAGTTCAAACGAAATCATACGAAATACCATCCAATCTTACCATTCTGTAATTGAACGGTAAGGGAGGACTCGCAGGTTGACAATTACCCGTAAGCGGGCTATAATTTTGTCAAAAAAAGGCTTTGGAAAGAGGATTTTATGAAGCTTTCAAAAATTATCAGTCTGCTGCTGGTGCCGCTGCTCCTGTTTGCGCTGGCACTGCCTGCCTATGCGGACGGCGGCAGCGAATCCTATCTCATCTATTTTGAGACGGGCGGCGGCACCGGCGTCCCCATCATCGCCAGCACCAACCTCGACGGCAACCTCACCTCCCTGCCCAGCCCCGTCATGGACGGCTACACCTTCGAGGGCTGGTATACCGACGAGCTGGACGGCGACCGCATCACGACCAACACCGAATTCACCTCGGATGGCACCATCTACGCCCACTGGCGTCCCATCGCAAAGGGTAGCTCTTCCGCCGCGTCAAAGCCCTCGCCGAACACGTCGACGGCAGACGAAGGCTTCTCCTTCCGAGCACACGCCGGGACATTTCTTGTCGCCGGGACGATGTTTTTCACACTTGTGGCACTCTACGCCAGATAAGGATGGTTTCTATGACTCCGACGTATTCGCTCACCCTGCCCGCCGCCTGCCGCCCGCTCTCCCCTGCTGAGGCAGACGCCGTCCTCGGCGGCGCGGACACCGCCACCGACGATAGCGGCTTTACCACCGTGCTGTCCAACATCGAAAAAGTCAGCAAGGTCTTCAACTATATGGCCCGTATCTTCTCCTCCACCAGCGCGATGCTCAATAACTTCATCACCATCTATAACACCGTGAAGCAGCTGAACGAGTTCATCTCAAACAATTTTTAATGCTTTGGTTCGCTCCGGCGCAAGGCCGGTCCACATAGGGTAAAAGGGCAGAAATGCCGTTTGCCCGCCGTCAAGCCAGAAGAAAGGAATCTTACCATGAAAAGGCTACTTGCGGCTTTGCTGACCCTCTCCATGCTGGTCGGCATCGTACCTTTCAGCGCCTTTGCAGAGAGTCCGGGTACAAACCCGGAAACTTTTGCTGCGGCACAAGAATCCCCGGGGCTGGGCGATGAGACTGTCCAGTCCATCGTCTCCGACCCACTGCTACAGGGCCAGTATGCCCCGCCGCAGCAGGCACAGCCCACCGTAAACTCCAACGTATCGATGGAGGCCACCGACAGCTTCGGCAAGCTGCTGATGAACAGCATCGATTCTCAGAACAGTGCTTCCAGTTCTGAGAATCGCGTCATCGGCGTCACAGTGGATGGCAGCACAGCCACCGTGGAATATGTCGCGGCGGAAGACGCTGACATCGTAGTGGCGCTCTACACGGACGATTCTGAGGAGCTCATGTCTGCCAGCGGCACTGTAGACGTTTTTGCAATGGAAGAAAACACCGGCCATTCTACAGTGACTGTCCCCCTTACCGGAAGCATTCCTGCCAGCTTTATAGTAAAAGCATTCCTGCTGGACAAAGATGAGCACGCTCCGCTGTGCAATGAGTTCACTAGTCTCGCTTATACTAAAGACCTGAGTGATCTGGAATCTTCCACCATCTATGACTACCCCGAAAATCAGGTCGTTAACCTCGATGAGGATGTATCGAATAACTTCGCTGTCGTTACTTCAGATGTCACCTTGATAACATCCGATGAAAATATCGGTACCCAGAACCAGATCACCGAGTTGGATAACGACAATCTTTATTACACCATCGAAAATGCCAGCGAAGAGATTCAGGCTTTGCAGCCGGGCGATATTCTGACCTACGAGTACGAGCCGGGCTATTTTCTGATTGCCCGCATCCTCGATATATCGGTCAATGGCAGTACCGTCCGCATCCATGGTGATGAAACTCTGGATATTGACGACGTGTTCGATGTTATCAAGATCGGCACCACTGCAACTACCGAGGATTTTACCGTCAATGAGAGCGCACTGCCTTCCAATATTGAATATGGCGGTCTCGTTCCAGTTGATGATAATGAAACGGATGGCATCAGCACACGGGCTTCCGGTTCCGTCCGTGTGGGGCATGACTTCAAATTTTCTGACAGCGACGGCCCCTTTAATGGTGCCATCAAAGTCAGCATCACTGCAAACCCGAAATATTATAAAGTGGACAAAACGACCTACTGGGCCTTAACCTTCACCGGTGAAGTCGAGGTCGTTGGTGAAGTCAAGCTCAAGGGAGACCCTGCCGAACTGGGCCACTTTGAACTGACCGGTAATCCTTTCCCCGGCTGCGAAGTCGGATTTGACCCCACTGTGATTCTGAAAGGCGAAGTGAGTGCAAAAATCAGTCTGAAAGTATCTCAGGAAAGTGGCATCGAATATATCTCCGGCACAGGCTTACAGCCTGTCAACGATGACCCGGTCTTCACACCGATCGAGGTTACCGCCGAAGGAAAAATCTTCCTCGGTGTCGATTTCAAGCCCACCGCTGCATTCATGAAACTTGATAAACTCGCTAACGGAAAAAGCGCCCTCGGACTGACTCTGAAAGCGGAGGCTGGTGTTGAAGTCAAAATAGAGCTCTCTCCCAATGAGAACTCCGGGGATTATATCCACGAATGCTACATCTGCTTTAAGCTGACCCCTTCTCTCAAGATGACGCTTGGCATCGAAGCCACCGGTCTCTGGATATTCCGAATGGACAAATCCTTTGGAGAGATAAAAATACCTCTGGATTTTGCAACCGGACATCTCTCTATGACATATCACGAGTGGAACTGGGGTGAATGTCCGCATCGGCTCTATAAAGTAACCATTTCTTTGGAAAACTGCCGTTCTGAAGGTATTGCTATCAACCAGAAAAACGGCGATGGTTCTTTGACTGAACTCGGAAAGACTGACGAAAGCGGCACATTGGTCGTATATCTCAAGGAGGGAGAGTACAGTCTTACTGCCACCGATGTCAACAAAACCTATAGTAAAACCTTTACCGTAAATCAGGACGCTGTTGATCTGGCAGGCCATGCTCTGACCATTGAGCTTCCTTTGACCAGCTCCGTTATTGTAAATCCCTCGAATCCTATTGCCTCCGGCACCTGCGGCACTAACCTGACGTGGTCGCTGGATGGTCTTGGCACATTGATCATCAGCGGAACCGGTTCTATGACCGATTTCACCAGTTCCTACGATGACGATACAAAAGAAAACAGCGTCGATTCTCCTTGGTTCGGGCACAGACTCGACATACAGAAGATCATCATCAACAGCGGTGTAACAAGCATCGGCAACTTTGCTTTTGCCTTCTGCTCCAACGTCACCTCTGTATCCGTTCCCGATAGTGTGACCCGAATCGGTCAGGGGTGCTTCGCTCAGTGCGCCAACTTGACCAGCATTGCCCTGCCGGACGACGTAACTTCCATTCCCATGGGCTCTTTCACCGGCTGTTCCAGTCTTGTCAGCATTTCGTATTCCTCCAAGCTCGAGTCTATCGGACTCATGGCATTTGAGGACTGCGTCAGCCTGAGAAGCATTGATCTGCCATACGGCCTGACCAGCATCGGCTACGCCGCATTTATGGACTGCCACAGCCTGACCAGCATCACTCTGCCGGAAAGCCTGAGCGGCCTCGGCGGCTTCATGGGCGAAGTCTTTGCCAACTGTACCAGCCTGACCAGTGTCACTTTCCCGCGTAGTTTTACAAGCACTGGCTTCGGTACATTTGGTGGTTGTACCAGTCTGGTCGATGTCACGATTCCGGACACTATAACTACCATCGGAGCAAGTACATTCAGCGACTGCACCAGCCTGACCAATATCACGCTCCCGAGCAGTATTACAGCCATTGGCGAAGATGCATTCAGCGGCTGTACCAGCCTGACCAGTTTTGTGATTCCGAACGGTGTCCCCTCTATTGGAGAGGATACCTTTCGGAACTGCTATGCCCTTACGGCCATCACCATTCCTGCCAGTGTAACAACGATCGGATACGCTGCATTTGAGTACTGCTATAATCTTTCCTCTGTCAACTACGCAGGCACTCCGGCGCAGTGGAAACAAATCGATATTGACAGCGGCAATACTGCACTCGAGCAAGCTTACGAGGGCAATCCCATTTCTTCTTGCGGTGACAATGCAACTTGGAGTATTGACAATGCCGGAACCCTGACCATTCGAGGCACCGGTGAGATCACTGACACTCCTTGGAGTGATCCTATGATTCTTCCTTACTCTGTTCACATCAAAAATGTTGTTCTTGAAGATGGTATCACCGGGATTTGCTCTTATGCATTTGACTACACTGATATAGTCAGCGTTACCCTCCCGGCCACCTTGACCCATATTGATTATTCTGCATTTGATGGCTGCAGCGACCTCACCACGGTCAACTATGCCGGTTCGCCTGAGCAGTGGAATAATATCAAAATCGCTAATCACAACGACGAACTCCTAAATGCCACCAGGCATTACTACTCCAGCAATGCCTCCACCGTCTCCTCCGAAGAAAACAGCATCTTCCCCTCCACCGCCACCGGTAACGACCACAGCTTCGCCGCCTCGTTCAGCGATTTGACGCCAGGCGTGAGCTATGCCGTTATCGTGAGCCGGTCGGAGATCGACCCGCTTGCCCCGGAAAATCTCATCTACATCAACCAGTTCCGGGCCTCCTCTTCGGGCTACCAGCAGAGCTTCCAGACTCCGCGCAGCTCTGCTCTGAACGCAGATGATATGACTTATGTCATCGCTTCCGGCATCTATTCCTTCGATGAGGCTCCGACTCCTACCCCCACCCCCGGCGGCGGCTCGTCCTCGGGCGGCGGTGGCGGTGGCGGCGGCGGTGCCGCTGTCCTCATCGGTGTGGGCGCGGCTGCGGCCATCACGGCAGGCGTCATTATGATGTCCCCGGTCGAGATAAAGGGCCGCGTCGTGCTGGCCGACCAGGCCGCCGTGCCGGGCGCGAAGATCTCGCTCCTGCGCGAAGGCAAGGTCGTGGCGCAGACCACCGCCGACGAGAACGGCAGCTTCTCCCTCAAAGCAAAGCGCGGCAGCTATGAGCTGACAGCCGCCTACACCACCGCAGACGGGCAGCTCATCTACAAGACCATCGACATCAAAGCTCCCGCAAAAGACCTCACAGTGACCTTCTAAGGCCCCACAGACGGCAAAAGCCCCGCAGGACATAAAAAACCTGCGGGGCTTTTCTGCGTTATCTCAGGGCTTCTCAGTACCGCTCCACGCCGTCCTTGGTGACGAGGGCGTAGACCAGCGGGGCTTCCTCGGGCTTTTCGGGGCCGTAGACGAGGCCGCTGCGGTACTCGGCGGCGGCGGCGTCGAACTTATCCGCCGCGCCGTAGAAGGTGGCAAGGCTCTCGCCCTTGTGGACGTAGTCGCCGCGCTTCTTGTGGAGGGTGATGCCGGCGGCGAAGTCCAGCGGGTCGCCCTTCTTCTGACGGCCTGCGCCCAGCAGAACGCTGGCAGAGCCGATCTTCTCGGCGTCGTTGGCGACGATGTAGCCGTCTTCCTCGGCCAGCAGCTCATAGCTGGCGGCGGGCTTCTCGAAGAGGCTGTAGTCGTCCAGAACGCGGGTGTCGCCGCCCTGGGCCGCGAACATCTCCTTACACTTTGCATAGGCAGAACCGTCTGCGATAACTGCTTCGGCCATGGCGCGGCACTCGGCGGGAGACCCCTTATCGGCCAGCACCAGCATATTCGCAGCCAGCTGCAGGCAGACCTCGGTCAGGTCGGCGGGGCCGTGGCCCTTGAGCACGTCCATGCTCTCCATGACCTCGAGGCTGTTGCCAATGTTGTGGCCCAGCGGGGTGTCCATGTCGGTGATCATAGCAGCGACGCGGCGGCCATGATGGGTGCCGATGGAGACCATCAGCTTGGCCAGTTCGATGCTCTGGTCCACGGTCTTCATGAACGCACCGGTGCCGGTGGTGACGTCCAGCAGGATAGCGTCCGAGCCGGAGGCCAGCTTCTTGGACATGATGCTGGACGCGATGAGGGGGATGCAGCTGACGGTTGCGGTGACGTCGCGGAGGGCGTACATCTTCTTATCTGCCACGGCGATGCCCTCGCTCTGGCCAATGACCGACAGGCCGATCTTATTCACCTGTGCAAAGAACTCCTCCTGCGAGAGGGCAGTCTTTGTGCCGGGGACGCTCTCCATCTTGTCGATGGTGCCGCCGGTGTGGCCGAGGCCGCGGCCGCTCATCTTGGCAATTTTGACGCCGCAGGCCGCGACGATGGGCGCGATGACCAGCGTGGTCTTGTCGCCCACGCCGCCGGTGGAGTGCTTGTCCACCTTGATGCCCGGGATGGGCGAAAGGTCCACCATGACGCCGCTGTGGGCCATCACGTCGGTCAGTTCAGCAGTCTCCTCGTCGGTCATGCCGCGCAGGTAGACAGCCATCATCCAGGCCGCCATCTGGTAATCGGCTACCTCGCCGCTGACGAAGCCGTTGACGATGGCTTCCAGCTCCTCGCGGCTGTGGGTGCCGCCGTCCCGCTTCTTGGCGATCAAATCGTAAATGCGCATAAGGTCACGCTCCTAAATCGTATTCTTCGCCGACGGCCCGGGCCGCACTGCCCCGCCTCCGGCAATAGTATGACATTGTAATTCAAGTATAGCAAATTTTTCCGCAAAAGCAAGCACCGTTTTGTGGAATCTGTTGAAAAAGAAGCAAAAAGGGCGCAGCCGCCCGGAAAAGCAGCTGCGCCCGGAAAATACGCTCGAATCAGCGGGAACCCTTGTCGTAGGGGATACCCTCGGCCTTGGGAGCCATGCTGTTCTTGGAGGTGAAGGCCAGAATGACCATGGATGCCACGAAGGGCATCATGTTGTAGATGTTGCTGGACCAGTGGAGCTGTGCGAGGAAGGTGGAGTCGGCGATGTTGGCCAGACTCTTGAACACGGCAAAGAACATGGCTGCGCCGCAGATGTTGAAGGGCTTCCACTGACCGAAGATCATAACGGCCATGGCAAGGAAGCCTGCACCGGCCACACCGACCTCGAAGTTCCAGGTCTGGACGGGAGGCACGATATAGGCCAGACCGCCGATAGCACCCAGAGCGCCCGAGATGACGACACCGGCATAACGCATCTTGTAGACGTTGATGCCCACAGAGTCCGCAGCCTGAGGATGCTCGCCGCAGGCGCGCAGACGCAGACCGAAGCGGGTCTTGTACAGCACGATGTAGCTGATGATGAGCAGTGCGATGCCCAGCGGGACAAAGATGCTCAGCTCCAGGCCGCCGATGCTGAACAGGAAAGGCTTGTTGGAGTAGTTCAGCTTGGCGCTGCCGCTGTCGCTGAAGTTCTTGGAGATGACCACGGCCACTGCCGTCGCCAGCAGGTTCAGGGCCGTGCCGCCGATGGTCTGGTCGGCTTTCAGATTGATGGACGCGAAGGCCAGCAGCAGGCTGTAGACCATGCCGGCGATAGCCGCCGCCAGCACCGCGATGATCACGGTGGCGAAAGCCGGCAGGTCCGCGGGCAGCATGGTGAGGGTGAGGACACCCGCCACACCGCCGATGACCATGATGCCTTCCAGTGCGATGTTGATGATGCCGGAGTGCTCACTGAACATACCGCCCAGAGCGACCAGCATCAGCACGATGCCATACAGCAGAGTATACTTGATGAGAAGCAGCATATCACTTGCCCTCCTTCTTGGTTTCGGTCTTAGCAGGGGCAGGCTCTGCATTCACGTTGGTCTTGTCCGCATTCTTGAACAGCATGGAGTGGATCTTGCCGCGGAACAGCATGGAGAATGCGCACAGGTAGATGATGATACCGCTGATCAGGTCGGAGATCTCGGTGGGATAATACTTGGTGGACAGGAAGGAGCCGCCGACCGAGATGTGGGAGATGAAGAGAGCGGAGAAGATGGTGCCGATGGGGTTGGAGCTTGCCAGCAGGGCCACAGAGATACCGTTGAAGCCCATGGCCGGCAGGCTGGTGGAGTTCAGCGGGTTCCACTGAGAGACATTGGACAGGTAGTAGAGTCCGGCGCCGAAGCCTGCCAGAGCGCCTGCAATAGCCATGGAGAGGATGATGTTCTTCTTCTCGTTGATGCCGGCGTAGCGGGCGGCGCTCTTGTTCAGGCCGACGGCCTTCAGCTCATAGCCAAAGGTGGTCTTGTTCAGGATGACCCAGATCAGAATGGCGACTGCCGCAGCGAGGAAGATCGCGATGGTGGTGCTGTTGGTCTGGAACATCTTGTTCAGGCCAAAGTCCGGGATGAGGGACTTGGACAGTTCGGCGCTCTTTCCGAGGTTCAGGGTACGGGTGTTGCGCACGTCGTACATGGGGCCGGTGCCGTTCTGGTAGATAAGCTCATTGACCAGATACAGGCCGATCCAGTTGAACATGATGGAGGTGATGACCTCGTTGATGTTGAAGTAAGCCTTGAAGAAGCCGGGGATAGCGCCCCAGATGCCGCCGAGGATGGTGGCGACGATCAGGCAGACATACCAGGGCATCTTGAGCATGATGGCACAGTAGAGTGCGCCGTAAGCGCCCAGCGTGTACTGACCGGCAGCACCGATGTTGAACAGGCCGGTCTTGAAGGCGAAGGCCACGGACAGACCGGTCATGATGAGGGGCGCCGCGTTGGCCAGCTCCTTGCCGACGCCGTAGGGGGCGTCATGGAAGCCGCCCTTAATGATGCGAACAAAGCCGTCGCCCCATGCATGGGCCGGGTTGATGGCCAGCAGCACGAGGAAGCCCACAGCCATGCCGATGACGATGCACAGCAGCGCGGCCAGCACACTGGTGATGGAGCTGTTGAGGTTGCTGTGGGAAAGTTTTTTCTTGTTCATTTATTTGCTCTCCTTTCCCTGCTTGCGTGCGCCGGCCATGTAGAGGCCCAGCTCCTGCACAGTGGTGGTCTTGGGGTCGAACTCGCCCACGATCTCGCCCTCGTACATGACGAGGATGCGGTCGGACAGGTTCATGACCTCATCCAGCTCGAGGCTGACCAGCAGGACAGCTTTGCCCTTGTCGCGCTCGGCGACGATCTGGCGGTGGATGTATTCGATCGCGCCGACATCCAGGCCGCGGGTGGGCTGAACAGCCACCAGCAGCTTGGGGTCTTTGTCGATCTCGCGGGCGATGATGGCCTTCTGCTGGTTGCCGCCGGACATGCTGCGCACGATGGTGGAGCTGCCCTGACCGCTGCGGACGTCGTACTGAGCGATGAGCTTATCGGAGTACTCGCGGACTTTATCGGACTGGATGAAGCCGCCCTTCTGGAACTCAGGCTGCCAGTAGCGCTGGAGCACCATGTTGTTCTCGAGGCTGTAATCCAGCACCAGACCGTGCTTGTGGCGGTCTTCGGGGATGTGGCTCATGCCGTCCTTCGAGCGCTGACGGATGCTCTCGCGGGTGATGTCCTTGCCGTCCAGCGTGATCTTGCCGCCCGACAGTTTTTCGAGACCGGTGAGTCCATAGACGAGCTCGGTCTGGCCGTTGCCCTCGATGCCCGCCAGACAGACGATCTCGCCTGCGTGGACCTGGAAGGTGACGTCCTTGACGGAGTCCTTCTTGCGCTGGTCGTTGTGGATGGTGACGCCCTCCACGTCCAGCACGACATCGCCCGGGTGAGCGGGCTTTTTATCGACCTGAAGCTGGACGTCACGGCCGACCATCATGCGGGAAAGCTCTTCCTTGGTGGTGTCCTTGATGTCCACGGTACCCATATACTTGCCCTTGCGCAGGACGGTGCAGCGGTCGGCGACCGCCATGATCTCGTTGAGCTTGTGGGTAATAAAGAGGATGGACTTGCCCTCCTTCTTGAACCCGCGCATGATCTCCATCAGCTCGTCGATCTCCTGCGGGGTCAGCACAGCGGTGGGCTCGTCGAAGATGAGGATCTCATTGTCGCGGTAGAGCATCTTCAAAATCTCCACACGCTGCTGCATACCGACCGAAATATCACTGATGAGCGCATCGGGGTCAACACGCAGGCCGTACTTCTCGCTCAGGGCCACGACCTTCTTGCGGGCCTCGGCCTTCTGCAAAAAGCCCAGATTGTTGGGCTCCACGCCCAGAATGATGTTGTCCAGCACGCTGAAGCACTCCACCAGCTTGAAGTGCTGGTGGACCATACCGATGCCCAGTGCGTTTGCATCGTTGGGGTTGCGGATGGCGACCTCCTTGCCGTTTTTGAGGATCTTACCCTCCTCCGGCTGATACAGGCCGAACAGCACGCTCATCAGGGTGCTTTTGCCTGCGCCGTTTTCGCCCAACAGGGCATGGACCTCACCTTTGCGCAGCTGCAGGGTAATGTCGTCGTTTGCCTTGATGCCCGGGAACTCCTTGGTGATATGGAGCATCTCGATCACAAAATCCTCTGCCAATCTGCTCACTCTCCTTTCGTGTCCAAGCGACACTTATACTACTGTAATGACCATTATACCGTATTTTTGCTGTTTTGCACACTTCTTTTTGAAAATTTAGTGTTTTGCTATATCATGAGTATTACTTTTGTGCATTTCGACGGACATTCCTTCATCGTCTTGAAAAAGCATACAAAAAAGGCGGGACGCCCTTTGCAGAGCGCCCCGCCCGGGAAAGCCTTGATTACTGGATGTAGTTGACGGTGGTGAACTCGCTGACGGTGGGCTTGGTGCTGTCGTCAGAGCTGTTGTCCACAACGATCTCGCCGCTCTTGATCTTGCTCTTCAGAGCCTCATACTCGTCGGTGGTAAAGGTCTCGAAGTTCCAGCTGTCAGCATCGGTGGGCAGGCCGATGTAGTCGCCGTCCTCCAGACCGAAGTTGCCGTTGGAAGCAGCGATGTCGCTCCAATCGCCTGCCTCGATGTCGGACAGAGCGGTGTTGACAGCCTCGGTCAGGCCCTTCATTGCAGAGGTGATGAAGGGGTTGTAAGCGAAGGAGCCGTCTGCCACGCCGTTGACACCGATGTAGTTCTGGTCAACGTCAACGCCGACGACATAGCCGTTGTTCTTCAGAGCAGCCTCAACAGCGGAGGTGTAGATGCCGCCGCCGCAGGCGAAGACGACCTGCGTGCCGTTGGAGTACCAGCCCTCCATACGGGAGGTGATGTTTGCATCGCCGTAGAACTGGCCGCCATAGAAGTAGTTGATCTCGATGTTCTGACCCAGCTCAGCAGCAGCAGCGTCAGCGCCCTGCACGAAGCCGTAGCCGTAACGGATAACAGCGGGAACAGCCATGCCGCCCAGGAAGCCCAGCTTGGTCTTGCCGTCCTTTGCGATGGCGTAGCCTGCCAGATAGCCTGCCTGCTCCTCCTTGAAGGTGATGCAGTAGCAGTTAGCAGGGATAGCGTCGGTGCCGATATCGCCCTGAGTCACATCGATGGCGATGAACTTGACATCGGGATACTGGTCAGCAGCCCATGCCAGAGAAGCGCCGTACAGGTAGCCGACACAGACGATCACATCAGCGCCGTCGTTGACAGCCTGACGGATCATGGTCTCGCGGTCCTCATCGGAAGCATCAGCCTCGGGAATGTAGTACTGGCAGTCATCGCCCATGTAGCCGGAAACAGCAGTCCAGCATGCCTGGTTGAAGCTCTCATCATCGATCGTGCCGGTATCGCAGGTCAGAGCGACCTTGACGATCTTCTCACCGCCCTCAGCAGCAGAGGAAGCAGTAGAAGCAGCAGCGGAAGAAGCGGTGCTGGTAGAAGAAGCGGAAGAACCGCCGCAAGCGGTCAGAGCAGCGGCAGCGGCAGCGGCACCAGCCACAGCCAGGAAATTACGACGAGAAATCATCATAATCAAACTCTCCTTTTATTTTTAATAAAATTGCGTCAAACAAATAAAATGCGCAGAACTGCACATTTACTGGCTCAAGTATAACGGCAAGCCGTGTCAGATGCAAGCGAATTCCGATTACAAAATCTTTACAATAATTTTGTAAGTTTTTATCAAAAGTAGTATTTATGCACAAATTTGCCGTAGTTCCGTGCGTTCTCTGTGCTTTGGCACACAATGCACGTATTGCCGTCACTTTATTGTCCTGCAGTGCACCTCTGCGTTTTTATCCCGTCACTTCACGGCACGGTTGCCCGCCACATTGGAGGGGCCAAAACCGAAGGGCAGCAGTTCGTCCATGCTGCGCTCGATAAAGTCTTCCGGTGTCTTTGCCATGATAACGTTCAGTTCCGGCCCGCCGAATTCAAACAGAGCCTGGCGGCACACCCCGCAGGGAGAAGTGATCTGCTCGTTCACCTCGCCGCGGCGGCTGCCCACCACAGCAATGTCTGTGAACTCGGTCACACCCTCGGCCACCGCCTTGAACAGAGCCGTGCGCTCTGCACAGCTGGTGGGGGTAAAGGCAGCGTTCTCCACGTTGCAGCCGGTAAAAATGCGGCCATCCTTGGCGCGCAGGGCAGCGCCCACCATAAAATCGCTGTAGGGCACATAGGCTTTTTCCCGTGCAGCCAGTGCCATGCGGATGAGCTCCTTCTTTTCTTCCAGGGTCAGGTTTGTCATATCCGTCACTCCTTTTTTGGTTTTCAGGGGTCGAAAACAGCGCGGCAAGCCCTTTTGCAGGCAAACCGCGCTGAAATGCGTTTTTAACGCTTAGTATTCTGCACCCAGTGCTACCTTCATCATATCGGTAAAGCTCTTCTGGCGCTGTTCTGCCGTGGTGATTTCCGGCGAAACAAAGCTGTCGGAAATGGTCAGCAGGCAGGCAGCGTTCTTGCCCAGCACCTGTGCATTGGCAAACAGGGCAAAGCTCTCCATCTCCACGCACAGGCAGCCGCGCTCGTCGCGCAGCTTTTCCCAGTAGGTGGGCTTTGCATCGGAGGGCTGACGGTAGAACACATCCGAAGAGTGGATGTTTCCCTCGATGAGGGGGATGCCCTGCTTTGCGGCAGAAGCGCGCAGCTTGTCGTTCAGGCTCTGGCTGGGCAGCGTGATGTCCCCTTCAAAGCCGCTCTGCACACGGGCATAGTTGCTCTCACTCACAGCACCGGCGGCCAGCACCACGTCAAACAGCTTGGCCTTGTCGGTATAGCTGCCGGCAGAGCCGATGCGGATGATGTTCTCTACATCGTAGAACTTGAACAGCTCATAGGAATAAATGCCGATGGACGGCATACCCATGCCGCTGCCCATCACGCTGATGGGACGGCCCTCGTAAGTGCCGGTAAAGCCAAGCATGCCGCGCACGCCGGTCACCTGACGCACATCCTTGAGGAAGGTGTCCGCAATGAATTTTGCACGCAGAGGATCGCCCGGCATCAGGACGGTCTTTGCAAAATCGCCTTTTTCAGCACTGATGTGAGGGGTAGACATAAGATCATCTCTCCTTTTCTGTTACATAATACAGCAGATGGGCCTTCTCCGGAGAAAAAGCCCTCTGCAAACTTACCTATACTTTCTGCGGTTGAACACATTCTGCGGCGCGATGTAGCTGCCGTTGCGGCGGATCTCAAAGTGGCAGTGGTTGCCGCTGGAGCGTCCGGTGCTGCCCACATAGCCGATCAGCTGGCCCTGCTTGACCGTCTGACCAGAGTGCACCGCCAGCGACAGACAGTGCGCATACACCGTGGTGTAGCCGCTGCCGTGGCTGATGATGATGGAGTAGCCATAACCCGTACCGGCACCGGCCTTGTTGTAGCCGGCCTTGGTCACGGTGCCGCCCGCCGATGCGTAGATGGGCGTACCGGCAGCCGCACAGATATCCACACCCTTGTGGCTGCCGCCGTACCAGCGCGAGCAGTTCCGGTAGCCGGGCACCGGCCAGATGAACTGACCGCTGCCGGTGATGTAGCTGGTGCTGCTGGTCACCTTTTTGGTGCCCTTCACGATCTTTTCCGTGACAGGCTCCTGCACCACTTCCGTGCTCAGGATCTTCTGGGAAAGCTGGATGCCATCGGTGTTATAAACACGCTGCGCCGTGATCTGACGCAGGCCGTTCACACCGTTCTGCACCGTTTTCTTGGTACCCACCGTGTATTCGTTGGAGGTGGTGGTCTCGGTGGTATAGGGGATCTCCTCCTGCCAGGTCTCCACCTTGGTGATGCGCACTTCCAGCGTAGCTTCCTGCTTGGTCACGATCAGCTCATCACCGGCCTGAATGTTAGATTTCTCGTTCAGGGGCGCGCCCTTGAAATTGGTATTCAGTTCGCACAGCTCACGGAAGGTGAGGTCGTTTTTCTGGGCGATGCTCCATAGCGTGTCGCCTGCGCCCACTGTGTAGATCTTTTCCTGCTGCTGCACACCGGAAAGTTCCTTTTCCACATCCGCTTCGTCCTGAAAGCTGTCGTTGAAGTAGATGCCGTTTTCCAGCGTGACTTCCTTGTTGAAGCCCACGGTCACGTTGGAGTTCTCAGGGTCCTCATAGGGTTCCAGCAGGCTGCTCAGGTAGCTCTGCAGGCTGACACCATCGCTGCACACTGCGGTCAGCTCACCATCCAGATACAGGGCCGTGCCCTCGCTGATCTCGTCGCTGGCGCTCTTCAGGATCGCGTCCGCCATCTCGTTTTCATCCATGGTCTTGTGGGCCACGGTAACGGTGTAGGTAGGCTCCACGGTCCACTTTGCATGGTCGGTGTCTGCGTAGTTGATACGCTCCTGCACCGCCTCGCGGGCCGAGTTGAACACATCCTCATTGGCCACATAGCCGACGGTCTGGCCGTTCACCTGCACCTCCAGCGCATAAGGCTGGCGGACGGTATGGTTGAACACGGTCACCATAACGGCCAGTGCGCACACCGGCAGCACATACATGGCCATGCGCGGCAGTGTTTTCAGGTTGCGGCGCACGCCGCTGGCCAGATAATGTACGCTGGCTTTGCAGGCTGCGGCAAAGCCTTTTTCTTTCCGCACCCGTTGGGCGTGCACCAGCAGCGAACCGCAGCCCCGGAAGAACAGCCAGATCGGGCCGAACAGGTCCCGGAACATCTGCGCTGCCCCCGGGAACGCCATTGCCGCAGCATTTGCCAGCAGTGTCGTAAATGCCTGCCACAGCCACAGCCAGCCGCTGCGCAGGCCGCGCCCAACGCGGACGAATCCATACTCTGTAGAATAGCCCAGTGCATACAGCGTCTCCCCGATGACTGGCACGGCAGAATTCTGGGCAAGCTTTCTGCCAAAATCATTCACATGATTCTGGGTTTTACGGCGCAGCCGGTGCCGGTGCAAAAGCCCCATGCATTGCAGCTGTGCCCAAAGGGAGCGCAGCCTCTGGCCGCGTTTCGGTTTTACCGGTGAAGCGGGCTGCTGCTCCTTTGTCTTGTCTTCGATCAAAAGGTTTTTCTCCTTCCTTGCCGCCAATGCACACACGGTGCCGGGATAAGACGGCGGCGGTCTTGGGCGCACATGCCCTTTCCAGCAGGCTCATGCACACAACATTCTTATTTTATTATACACCCTGCCGTCTTTGAAACAAGCATTGTCACAAAATTTGGGCGGTTCTTTCACTTACTTTTCACCAAAAAGCTGTTTCATATCCTGCGGCAGCGGGCTTTCCGCCGCAGTAGTCTTCCAGTTATTTCCATTTGCCGGGCATTCCACCCGGATTCCGCCCTCCACCGGGGTGTACACCGGCACCCGGAAGCTCTGCCTTGCACAGTGCAGCGCCTGCCGCCCAATGCGCTCCCGGCTCCCGCCGTAAAGGTCATCCCCAGCCAGCGGGTGGCCGATGGACGCAAAATGCACCCGGATCTGATGGGTGCGGCCCGTTACCGGCACACAGGCTGCAAGGCTCAGGCCGTTTTCTGCCTTTAATATGGTATACTCGGTACGGCTGGGCTTGCCGTCCGGGGTCACGCAGCGGCCAATGATGCTCTCCGCCTGGCGGCCAATGGGCGCGTCGATCACGCCCGGCCCAAGCGGCAGCTCCCCCTCCACAACGGCATAGTAGAGCTTTTCCACATTCCGGGCCAGCAGCGGCGCAGCATAGGCGTGCTTTGCAGCCAGAACAAGGCCGCTGGTGTCCTTATCGATGCGGTTCACCGGACGGAACACCGGGCTGATGCCCTGCTGCGCAGCCCATGCCGCATACCCGTTGGCAAGGGTATCGTAGGGGTAGTTCAGGGTGGGGTGCACGGCCAGATGCGGCGGCTTTTCCAGCACCACTGCAAAGGCATCCTCATAGACCACGTTTACCGGGATCTCCGGCTGCGGGGCCACGCCTTCCCCTTCCGGCGGCAGCTCAAAGCTGACCGTCTGCCCCGGGTACACCCTGCGGTTGGCAAGGACAGGCTCTTCATCCGCAAAAAAGCCGCTGCCCCGGAACTTGACTGCACGGGCAAGGTCGGTAGAAACGGTACACTGGCGCAGAAAATTGCGCAGAAGCACTCCGTTTTGGGTCTGCGGCGTATCGGGCACCGTAAAAAACAGCCGCATATGCACCCACCTCCTGCGCAAAAAAACATAAAAATATATAAGATATTATATCAAAAAAGGCTTCTACTTGCAAATCCTGCTTTTTTATGGTATCATGAGGAGCGGAAAACGAGTGGAACATACGGCGGCGGGGCG
>ERZ833963.1817-NODE-1817-length-23181-cov-3.666998_pt1 | contig 23181 bp, 10 predicted proteins | sample MGYA00519693_ERZ833963 | MGnify/ENA primary metagenome ERZ833963 (study PRJEB31850, sample SAMEA3708748) | human gut metagenome | biome: human gut; feature: human-associated habitat; material: faeces | place: China | collected 2014 ... | reverse complement strand
ACTCGTTATCTGGAGATGAATAACGAACTGCTTTATAATGATAATCCTGGTGGCGGACTTTTCCAACTTTATACTTCAGATCAAGTAAAAAACTGGGTAAAGTATAATAAAACAGATCCCAATAATTATCCTATAGTAAACTGGCGTGATTTGATGCTGAATAATTCGGCACCAAGACAAACGCATACAGTTTCTCTTTCCGGGGGTAATAAATCTGTGAGAACCCAAGCTTCTCTTTCTTATGATGAAGTCGATGGATTATATGATGGTCGAGGTTTTCAACGTTACATGTTTCGTGTTAACAATGACTTTACTATCAATGATAAATTAAGTGCCACGTTGGATGTTAATATACGGCATGCCAAAAATAGAAATTCAATTTATGATCCTTTTGGCGATATGCGTAAGATGCCGGCCGTATATCCGGCAACTTGGGATGACGGACGTCTTGCATCGGGTAAGTCTGGCGCAAATCCTTATGGTCTGTTATTATATGGTGGCCGTACAGTTGCACATAGTACACAAATAGGTGGAAAGGCTGCTCTTAATTTCAAGCCTTTCGATGGACTTAGTTTGCAGGCAATTGTTGCTCCATTTATCAATTATCAAAAGAATAAAAAATTTAGAAACCAAGTTTCTTATACTTTGATGGATAATCCGGATGCAATAGGTGGTAATCTAGAAGGTGGTGGAGTGACGTATAGTACGAACGAATTGACAGAAGAACGTAAAGACAATTGGCATGTTACTACTCAGGTGATAGCCAATTATATGAAATCCTTCGGTAAACATGATATTACATTAATGGCTGGATATGAAAATTATGTGATGAAAAAAGAGGAATTGACGGCTGGTCGTGACCAGTATGAACTTACACAATATCCTTATTTGAATATCGGTCCCGAGGATTATATGGCTAATAGTGGAACAGGCAGTGAATATACTTCCAATTCTGTTTTTGGGCGTGCTATTTACAGCTATGCCGACCGTTATCTTTTTCAGGCAAATATACGTTATGATGGTTCTTCCCGTTTTGCAAGTCAATATAGATGGGGGACATTTCCTTCATTCTCTGCCGGTTGGGTAGTTAGTGAGGAGAAGTTTATGAAGAATGCCAATATTGATTGGTTGTCATTTTTGAAACTAAGGACCTCGTGGGGTATGCTTGGTAATGAGCGCATTGGGGATAACTATTTTCCATATATGGCATTGATGACATTTAATAATGCTTTGTTTTATAAAGATGGGGCTGTTGTCTCTGAAAAAACAGCTGCTCAGCGTAATCTGGCAGTAGAAGATATTACATGGGAGACTACCACTTCGACAGATATAGGTGTTGATTTGGGGTTTCTGAATAATCGCTTACGTGTAACTGCGGATTATTATTGGAAAAAGACGAAAGATATGCTTTTGTCTATTGAAATCCCTTATTCAATGGGATATGCTAATCCGAAGAATAATGCCGGTAAGATGTCCACCACAGGTTTTGACCTTGAAATAAGTTGGAATGACCGTATTAATGATTTTAGTTATGGTATTTCTGCAAACCTGTCAGATTTCAAGTCGAAAATAGATTATCTTAGAAATAGCGATATTATCAGTGATGGTAAAGTGAAACGTGCCGGTGTCCTGTTTAATGAATGGTATGGTTATGTTTGCGAGGGTATTTATCAGACACAAGAAGAAGTTGATAATTCTGCTACCTTAAATAACCAGATAACAGTAGGTGATTTGAAATATAAAGATATATCCGGCCCTGACGGAGTTCCGGATGGAAAAATTTCTGCAGACTATGATCGTGTACCATTAGGTAACTCCTTGCCTCGTTTCCAATATGGTGGAAATATTCATGCAGGTTATAAAGGAATTGACTTGTCTGTTGCATTTCAGGGTATTGGAAAGCAAAATGCTTATCTTACGAAAGAAATGGTGCAGCCATTGCGTGATAACTATGGCAATATTCCTTCTATTGTTGATGGTAATTATTGGAGTCCGTTTAATACTGCCGAAGAAAATGCCAAAGCCAAATATCCTCGTTTGAGCCAAGTCAATAGGGACAGCAACTACGCAACTTCCAGTTTTTGGTTGTTTAATGGCGCTTATTTCCGTTTGAAGAATGTTACTTTAGGATATACTTTGCCAAGTGTTTGGACACAAAAAGCGGGAATTAAGAAAGTACGTCTGTATGTCAGCGCTTCCGATTTATTCTGCATAAGCAATTATCCGGAAGGTTGGGACCCTGAAATGGGAGTATCCTCATATCCTATCACGACTTCTTTATTGTTTGGACTCTCAGTAAACTTTTAAATGAATATATTATGAAAAATCAACTGATAACATTTATGGCAGGCTTGAGCCTGGCCTTTACCTCCTGTGTTGACATGGATATGGTGCCTAAGTCACAGGGAAACAGTGAATCATGGTATACCACGGAAACAGAGTTAAAAATGGCTGTTAATGAATTCTATATACTTGGTTACTGGAAGATGGATTCTCCTGAGAGCATGGAGCAGTATTCTGATAACTTCACTTATCGTAATACGAACCGTAAAACTTTATTAGACGGTACATTGAATGGACAGACTTATGAAGTTTATCACCTGTGGCAACAGTCGTATAAACTGATAGCGCGTGCCAATTCATTACTTGAAGGCGTTGAACGAGCGAGAAATGCCGGTTTGTCTGAAGAGGTTATCAACCAGTACGAGGGTGAGGCCTATTTTGCCAGAGCTTGTAAATATGCCGATTTGATATTTTATTGGGGGGATGTTCCTTATTTGGATAAGTATATGACTATTACTGAAGCGGAGCGGATGGGGCGTAAGCCAAAAGCAGAATTGATACCATTAGTATATGAGGATTTTGATAAAGCGATTGAGTATCTTCCGGTTTCTTATGGTTCGGAGGCTGAACATTTCACTAAAGGAGCTGCCTATGCTATGAAAGCTCGTTTTGCTCTGTATATGAGTGATTGGGAAATTGCAGCTAAAGCCGCTAAGGACTGTATGGATTTAGGTATATACTCCTTGGAAGCCGATTTTAGTAAATTATTTCTGCAAAGTACTAAAAGTAATCCGGAAAAGATTTTTGTAATCCCTCGCTCTATTGCCAATGAAGTAGTATTGACCCCGTGGATTGTAAAAAATGAGTTACCCCGTAACGCAGGCGGATATGGTTCTGATAATCCGTCATGGGATTTGTTGGCGGCTTTTCTTTGTACTGACGGGCTTCCCATTGATGAATCACCTTTGTTCGATCCTCGTAATCCTTTTAAAAACAGAGACCCGCGTTGTGCCCAAACTATTGTAGAATTTGAAACTGCTCATTGTGGTTTTGAATATAATCCTCGCCCGGATGCAAAAGAAGTCATGAATTACTCAACAGGTAAGAAGCAATCCAATCAAGATTCGCGTGCAGTTCAGCAATATGCTTCATATAATGGGTTGCTTTGGAAGAAATGTATTGATGCTTCTTGGACAGAAAACGGACAACAGGTAGAATCTGATCAAATATTTATGAGATATGCGGATGTATTATTGATGTATGCAGAAGCAAAGATAGAGTTGAATGAAATAGATAATTCTGTACTGAATGCTATCAATTCAGTTCGTGCACGTGCTTATGGAGTAGATGCGGCTAATGTAGCAATGTATCCTGCTGTTACTACTACTGATCAAACAGAACTGAGAAAAACAGTAAGAATAGAACGGCGTATGGAGTTAGCTAATGAAGGATTACGTTATATGGATTTGATTCGTTGGAAATTGGCATCTAAAGCCTTGAATAGTTATAACTATATAATGTTGGCGCCGGATGATTTACAGAATAATATAGTTGCTAAAGGTTTATGGTTTTGGCCGTCAACCCCACTTATAGATGATGACGGACTGGCTGATTTTTCTACTATGTACAATGCCGGGCAAATTGCTGTTGGTGCGAAAAGAGTCTTTCCCGACCGTCAGTATTTGTGGCCGATACCTACTCATGATATGGAACTTTGTCCTAATCTGGGGAATAACGATGGATATTAATTTCTTAAGAAAATCGTAGTATGAAACAGAAATATGAAATAAAGAAAAGTTGTTTGAGGCTGCTGGGTATGACTGTGTTATCTTTCTTCTTTGTAGCTTGCGGCAATGACGATATAGATAATAATTATTCACGGAACAACTATGAGGTTAATTTGACAGCTTCTTCCGAGAATGTGATATTGGATGAAAGTAAACCGAATGAAGTAGCCTTAACATTAGAATGGACACCGTCTCATGACTATGGGAATGATTATATCGTTACCTATAATTATCAAATGGAATTGGTCGGCAGCAAAGCTGATGCCATTAAAGAATATGAGGATGGTGGAATGTTTATCCGTAACTATACGAATAAGGAACTGCAGGATTTATTGGTTGATAAGTTTGACCAATTGACCAGCACTAAAGGAGTAATGAAATTTACGGTTACGGCTTCTACTGAAGGGCCTCGCCTGATTGTACCTGATATTGCTACAGTTAGTGTGACGGTAAAAACTTATGGCGCGAAACAATTTATGGCAGACAAGGTATTCTTGGCTGTTGAAGGGCAAGAAGATATTGAACTTGTTCCGACTGCCAGCAATCCTCAACAATATGTGTATAGTGGTGAGTTACCTGCCGGAAGAATTTATTTCCCGGTATTGTATGGTGATGAAGAGAATGCTATATGCCCTGTAACGCCAGATATGGCTATAACTACCGAATCTATGGAAGCGACGGTGGTAGACCGTACCGAAACTAATGCATGGATTTTGCCGGAAACAGGTAATTATCGCATTACAGTAGACTTTGACGCTAAGACTGTGAAGATTATCGCATTAGGAGAAATAATAGAAATAGATAAGCTATATCTTGCAGGAAGTGCTGTAACAGGTGAAGATATAGAGGTTGCCCGTACATTGGAAAATGACAACTTGTATGCATTTAGAGGTGAACTGAAAGCAGGCTCACTGTATTTGCCAATATTATTTGCAGATACAAAACAATATGCTATTGCACCAAAGACAGAGGGTGTACAAGATGTTGAATATGCTCAAGATATGCCGCTTAAACAGATTGCTCTGGAGAAGGCTATGAGGGGAGCTTATTGGAATATTCCGGAGGATGGTATTTATCGTATTGTGGTAGATGCCGAGAATCAGAATATTAGAATTTATTCACAGGATACAGATATACAATCAAAAGTGGTGGGTCCGTGGAATGCACAGAATGCTTTTGGCAATACACAGGATGAGACTTTAAAAACATATAGCGGACCTATTGAAAAGTTATGGATGTACGGTACGTTTAACGGTCGGCAAACACATGATGACGGTGTTCCGGCGGGTTTCCAAGACAAATATACATTAAATCAAAGCTTAGCCAATCCTAATGTATTTGTTTATAAAGGTGCCAATTTACCTCGTCAGACGGCTGGGGATTATTGGGAAAAAAATCAAATAACGGGTTCGGTAATGTTCTTTGTGGGAGTTAAAACAGATGATGGAGTAGAGAGAACTAATAATAACGCTTATGCTTTTGGGTCTACTGCGGATGCTGACAGAGATGAGAAAAGATGTGGTTATATTACGGCAACCGCTGGCACTTCTTTGGAATTGGTTGAAGGACAGGATGATAATCGCTACGCTTACTTCATTATTCCTGAGAATACCAACTATGTTATGGTAGATGTTGAGAATCTGAAAGTCATTTTCGATCATAAATAATAAGAGCTATGTATACAATAGATAGGTTGAAATATAAAAAATACGGCTTCTTGTCCGGTATTATGTCTATATTATTAATTGTCATCGGAGCTTGCTCCGATGACAACAGTACAGGAACTGATGTTTGGGAAACTCCCGGTAATGTTGTTGTTTCTACTATTCCGGAACGTACCGCAATAGTTAAGAATCCCATGATGGGTTGGGTGCTCTACGCGGGGCTTGGTGATGGATTGGCTGATTCTTATTGGGAAGATTATGACAATATGCAGTCCTCCGCAGGAATTGTGAGAGTTTCCGATTATGCTACCACACTGTTTATTCGTGCTTCTTGGACAGATTTTAATCCGGAAGAAGGTAAGTATGCATGGGATGAAGATGTAAATACTAAGGCGGCTCAGCGTTTCAAGATGCTGGTCGAGGGTGCTGCCGAAAGAGGCTTGAAGTTGGCATTTGCGGTGATTATAGATAGTCAGGATAAGAGCTATGATTTCACACCTGCATATGTGAAAAATGGCGGTGCGGCCGGTTATACGTCTCAAACAGGTTCTAAAACAGTATGGTCTCCTTATCCGGATGATCCCGTTTTCCAACAGTATTATGAGAAGTTCATCATGGATTTCGCTAAAAAGTATAATGATCCGGATGTAGTGCAATATTTCAGTGGCCAGGGATTCGGTAAATGGGGAGAATCTCACACTGTATTCTATTCCACAGGAGACAATACTCCACGTGAAGCTGTATTCAATTGGTCTACCGATCTCATGCGGAATGCTTTTGACAAAATTCCTGTAGTAGTATATTATCATCGCTATATCGGATTACGCGGTACGGATTCCGGTTATGATGAAGAAACGGAACGTTTATTGCAAAGTGCAGTAGATAAAGGCTATTGCCTTCGTCATGATGCTTTTGGAATGAAGAGTTATTACTCAACCTGGGAACGTGCGTTTGCTACCAGCCAGCGTTATAAACGTCCTATCATAATGGAAGGCGGATGGGTGAAAAAGACTCATGGAAACTCTATTAAGGGAGATGGTTATAACGATTTCGCTGATGTTCGTCACGGAGAATTTGATGAAGGAAAAGGTTCTTATGTAAATATGATGGACTTACGTTACAGCAGTGATATCATAAACGGTGAAACGTACTCATGGTTCAACGATGCGTACGGTCTGGTGCAGGAATTTATTGCAGAAGGCGGTTACAGACTGTATCCAGATAAAATTTCGGTACCTTATGAAGTAGCTAATGGCTCAACATTACGCATCACTCATCGTTGGTCTAATTTGGGTTGGGGATACTGTCCGACTAATATTCCGCAATGGAAAGATAAATATCAGGTGGCATTCGCATTATTGGATAAAAACACACTTCAGCCGAAGTATACTTTCTTGGATTCAGAGCCGGCGCTGTCCGATTGGATTGAGGGTTCTCCGAAGACTTATACTTTCAATTTAAAGCTGACAGATGTTGCTGCCGGTGATTATCTTTGGGCTGTTGGATTGGTGGATACAACCAAAGACAATACTATCGGTATACAAATTTCAGCCAAGAAAGACAGATTGACTACCGAGGGCTGGTTGAAATTATGTGATGTTACAGTTCATTAATGCCTTTAATCTATGGTAAAAAATATATTAGTATACTTCTGTTTGCTTTTTGTTTGTTTGCAAACGAGAGCTGCATCCGTATGGTTAGAGGCGGAGAATTTCACGAATAAGGGTGGTTGGGTAGTAGACCAACAGTTTATGGATCTTATGGGATCTCCTTATTTGATGGCTCACGGTATGGGAGTTCCGGTAGAGGATGCTTCTGCAAAAGTGCAAATTCCGGAAAGTGGAGCCTACTGTGTATATGTCCGTACCTTCAATTGGACTTCTCCCTGGCATCAGGGGGAAGGACCGGGAAAGTTCCGTTTAAAAGTTGGTAATAAGAGGTTCTCTACCGTTTTAGGATGTGAAGGTAATGAGTGGAAGTGGCAATATGCCGGTAAAGTAAGTCTGAAGAAAGGGGAAACCACTATCTCATTGACAGATATGACCGGTTTTAATGGCCGCTGTGATGCCATTTACCTTACGACGGATTCTAAAGAAGTCCCTCCTGCTGATAAAGTCGGATTGGAAGCTTTCCGGCGAAGGATGCTGGATTTGCCTGTATCTCCCGTAATGCATCAATCTTATGATTTGGTTGTGATTGGCGGTGGTATTGCCGGAATGTGCGCAGCAGCAGCGGCTTCTCGTTTAGGATGTAAAGTGGCGCTGGTTAATGATCGTCCGGTTTTGGGAGGAAATAACAGTTCCGAAGTACGTGTACATTTAGGTGGACATATTGAAATTGGGCCTAATAAAGGGCTGGGGCGTATGATTCGTGAGTTCGGGCATTCACGTAAGGGAAATGCACAACCCGGTGAGTACTATGAAGATGAAAAGAAAGCAGCTTTCATAGCCGGAGAAAAGAACATTACCTTATTTTCCAATTATAGGGCTGTTTCCGTTACAATGGACGGCACGCGTATTGGTTCGGTCATTATCAAACACGTTGAGACCGGTGAAGAACAAAGCTTGCAAGCTCCACTCTTTTCCGATTGTACAGGTGATGGTACTATTGGTTATTTGGCCGGTGCCGATTATCGTATCGGACGTGAATCCCGTTCGGAATTCGGTGAAGAACTGGCACCCCCTACTGCTGATAGAATGACAATGGGAGCTTCTGCCCAATGGTACTCGGAAGAAACAGATAAGAAAACCTCTTTTCCGGAATTTTCTTATGGTGTGGACTTTAATGACACTAACTGTGAAAAAGTGACGATGGGAGAGTGGAAATGGGAAACGGGAATGAATTTTGACCAGATAAGTGATGCGGAACGTATTCGTGATTACGGGCTTATGGTAGTTTATTCGAATTGGAGTTTCTTGAAAAACCACTTAAAAGATAACGGAGTTTATAAAAAACGTTCTTTAGCTTGGGTAGCGTATGTTTCCGGTAAGAGAGAGTCCCGCAGGTTGTTGGGAGATTATATCCTGAAGCAAGATGACATTGATAAGAACGTTTTCCATGAGGATGCTTCATTTGCTACTACCTGGAGTCTTGATTTACATTTCCCTGATCCGGAGAATTCCAAAAAGTTTCCCGGAGCAGAATTTAAGGCTGCAACCAAGCACATTTATATACACCCTTACGCGGTTCCTTATCGCTGTTTGTACTCCCGGAATGTGGAGAATCTGTTTATGGCCGGACGTAATATCAGCGTGACCCACGTGGCTTTGGGTACAGTGCGGGTTATGCGTACTACCGGTATGATGGGGGAAGTGGTCGGTATCGCAGCTTCTCTATGTAAAAAGTATCAGGACTCTCCTCGTGGAGTATATCAACATCATTTGGCAGAGTTGAAAGAATGGATGCAAAGAGGAGTCGGTAAGGAGAGCGGTTTACCGGATAATCAACGTTTTAACGAAGCCAATGAGCTGTTACCGGTGCCCCGTGCTTTAATCAAACGATAAAACAGGTTATACTATGAGAATATTACTAATATTATTAGCCGTATGTTGCATACAGCCCTCTGTTTCCGCAGGCAATTCTTGCTATAGTAAATGGACAGGAGATACGCTGATCATTGGCAATAACCGTATTGAACGGAAATTTATTTGGAATGGAGGTAATCTGATAACTTATAGTTTGAGTGATAAGTGTAATGGAAAAACCGTATTATCGGCATCTGCCACTCCTGATTTTTTTATTTCTAAAGGTGATAAAACAGGACTTGGCGGAGATTGCCGGGTTGAGGATATAGCGGCAACGGATATTCATCCTGCCTATCAGCAGACCATTGTTACCTTTTCCGTAGGGACCTTGGATGTGAAACGAGTGTATCGTGTCTATGATGATTGTCCGGCAATAGCCTGTGATACGTATCTGAGAGGTACTGCTAACAGTGTTTTTGGCGGGAGAGAGACTGACATGGCCGATCGTAAGAATATTGAGTTTGCCGAAGATATGAAGTCCAAGTCGGTTACGGCTATTTTGGATCAGCTCCATTTTAAGGGACAGCATTGGCATGTCAAAACCGTTGAGTTTTGGGATGTAACAGACTGGAACAATAATTTGGTGACTGAACGGAATATCATAGCTTATCGTAAAAACAACTATCGCGGTAATCTTTTTTTTGCGCGTAACGGTGAAGACAACTGCGGTTTCTTTTTTTTGAAAGAAGCTCCATGCTCCGGTGTGCAGTTAGCTTATAACGGAGTGGACTTCATGGCAGAGTTTGGCAAATTCATGGTTACCGGTTTGGGTATTACGGAAAAAGATATTCAGCAAGATAGATGGATACAAACTTACAGTTGTGTAACAGGTGTTTATGGTGAAGGAGAATTGCAGGCTTTGACAGCGCTCCGTAATTATCAGAAGAATATTCGTCGTCATTTCCGTAGTCGTGATGAAATGATTATGATGAATACGTGGGGCGACCGTAGTCAGGACACTAAAGTAAATGAGAGTTTCTGTCTGCAAGAATTGGAGCGTGCTGCCAAGTTAGGAATTACTCATTTTCAGATAGATGATGGGTGGCAAGTTGGGAAAAGTCCTAATTCTGCTGTAGCCAAAGGTTCTTTCCGAAATATTTGGGATAACGAGGACTATTGGACTCCGGACCCGGTCAAGTATCCTCACGGACTGACTCCAATCGTTGAGAAAGGAAAAGAGCTGGGTATTGAAATCGGTTTATGGTTTAATCCGAGCGTTCAGAACGATTTTGCTGATTGGGAAAAGGATGCTGAAACTTTGATAGGGCTTTATCGTAAATATGGCATTCGTGTATTTAAAATTGACGGGCTGACTATTCCGACAAAAAGAGCGGAAGTTAATCTGCGCAATTTGTTCGATAAGGTATTGGCGGAAACGGGCGATAAAGTAATGTTTAATTTGGATGCGACGGCAAGCCGCCGTGCCGGTTACCATTTTTTCGGTGAATATGGAAATATCTTCCTTGAGAACCGATATACCGACTGGGGAAATTATTACCCTTATTGGACGCTTCGCAATTTATGGATGCTTGCTAAATATGTTCCGGCTGAAAAGTTACAGATAGAATTCCTGAATAAGTGGAGAAATACTGAAAAGTATGGTAATGAGCCGTTTGCTCCGAAACATTATTCGTTTGAGTATCTATTTGCAACTGCTATGGCAGGGCAGCCATTGGCATGGATGGAAGCTTCCAATCTGCCGGAAGAGGCTTTCTCCGTAAAAGCATTGATAGACCGTTACAAAGAAGTTCAATATGACTTTCATCAAGGAGTTATACTGCCGATAGGTGAGGAGCCGTCCGGACGCTCTTGGACAGGATTTCAGTCTATCAGCGACGATAAAAGCGGCTATCTGCTTGTTTACAGAGAGAATAACGGACAGAATAAAAGCTGGATAGAAACATGGTTGCCTGCAGGTGCGAAAATTAAATGTATGCCGGTGCTTGGTAATGGCAAAGCTATGACTACGGTTGTGGGTAGACTGGGAACAGTGGAAATTTCACTACCTGCGATAAATGATTTTGTAATGTATAAGTATGAAATAAAATAAGTATATATCATGAAAAGTTATCGTTTTATTTTCTTGATACTGTTTGTTGGCTTGAGCATAATGTTATATGCCCAGCCGGCAGAGAGAATGGTGCAAGTGATTGTTTCTCCCGAACGTGCCGATTGGTTGTATAAAGAGGGAGAAAAGGTTAATTTTAAAGTTATGGTATTGAGATGTAACGTTCCGGTTCAAAATGTGGAGATACGTTATGAAGTATCTGAGGATATGATGAAAGCACATAAGACGGGAACACAGCTGTTGAAGGCGGGTACGGCGGATATCAATGCCGGAACCATGAAGAAACCGGGATTTCTGCGTTGTCGTGTATTTGCCAAATATCAAAATCGGGAATATGAAGGGCTTGCCACTGTTGGTTTCAGTCCGGAAAAGTTACAGCCGGTAACGGAGATGCCCGATGACTTCCTTGATTTTTGGAAAACAAATAAAGAGGCCGCTGCTAAATGGGATTTGGAGCCTACCATGACATTGGTTCCGGAAAGATGTACGGATAAGGTGAACGTTTATCATATTTCTTTTCAGAATAATGATTACGCTTCTCGTATGTATGGCATGTTGTGCATACCGAAAGCGCCGGGTAAATATCCGGCGATATTGAAAGTGCCGGGTGCAGGTATCCGTTCTTATAGAGGAGAGACAGAACGTGCAGCGAAAGGGGCTATCATTTTGGAAATAGGCATTCATGGAATTCCGGTAAATATGCCGGGAAGTGTTTATAATGACCTGTCTATGGGAGCCTTGAAAAGCTATCATTCATTCAATTTGGATAATCGCGATAAATATTATTATAAGCGCGTTTATATGGGGTGCGTAAAGGCTATTGACTTTATCTATACTCTTCCTGAGTTTAATGGTAATTTGGCCACCTTTGGTGGCAGCCAGGGCGGGGCACTTTCCATTATTGTTGCCGGTTTGGATAGCCGAGTAAAGGGATTGGTATCCTATTATCCGGCTCTGTGTGATATGGCAGGATACGCTTACGGGCGTGCAGGTGGTTGGCCTCATATGTTTAAAACGGAAATTAACCGTACTCCTGATAAGCTGAAAACTGCCGGATATTATGATGTAGTGAATTTTGCCCGCCAAGTAAAAGTTCCCGGATTTTACACTTTTGGCTATAACGATATGGTTTGTCCGCCTACCACTACTTATTCCGCTTATAACGTAATCAATGCCCCGAAAGAATTATTTGTGGCCGAGACTACCGGGCATTATGCTTATGCGGAACAGACAAATGCGGCGTGGAGATGGGTAATGAACTTCTTGAAAAACTGTAAGTAATCACACAAGAAAAGAAGAAGATGAAAAAACATTTGATACTATGTTTGCTATTCGCGCTGTTTACCGGTGAATTGGCGGCACAGGAGCTTATCACGAATGTATATGGACGTAGTGTGCGTTCGTTAAATGGTAAGTGGAATGCTATTGTAGACTTATATGACCAGGGACATCGCATGGAAGTTTATAAAAACATGTCTCCTCAAGGAAATACGGACTTCTATGAATATTCGTTTGAAAACGGATTGCGGTTGAATGTTCCCGGCGATTGGAATTCGCAGATGCCGGAGTTGAAGTATTATGAAGGAACAATTTGGTATGCCCGTCATTTCGATGCTCGTCGTGAGCCGGGTAAGCGACAATTTCTGTACTTTGCCGCAGTCAGCTATCGTAGCCGTGTCTATTTGAATGGAGTGGAAATTGCCGACCATGAAGGTGGCTTTACTCCCTTTCAGGTAGAAGTAACGGACTTATTGAAAGAAGGTGATAATTTCCTGACAGTAGAAGTCAATAATCGCCGTATCAAAGATGCTATTCCCGCACTGTCGTTCGATTGGTGGAACTATGGCGGTATCACTCGCGATGTATTGCTTGTAACTACTCCGCAAACTTATATTGAAGAATATGTCGTCCAATTGGATAAAGAACAACCGGATCGATTGATTACTAAAGTACGGCTCTCCGAGCAAAAAGCCGGCGAGAAGGTTTCGGTAACCATTCCCGAATTGAAAATCACATTCGAGTTGTATACCGATTCGGAAGGAAAGGCGGAAGCTGTGAAAACAGTGAAGAAGTTTCAGCGTTGGTCTCCCGATACCCCGAAATTGTACGAAGTCCGGGTTACTTCTGCTACTGATTGCGTAACGGAACAAATAGGTTTTCGTAATATTACGGTGAAGGGTACCGATATTTATCTGAACGGTAAACCCATGTTCATGTGTAGCATTTCTTTCCATGAAGAAATACCTCAGCGAATGGGACGCGCTTTCTCGGAAGCGGATGCTGCCATGCTGCTGAATGAAGCCAAAGCATTGGGAGTAAATATGATTCGTTTGGCGCATTACCCGCAAAATGAATATACTGTTCGTCTGGCGGAAAAGATGGGATTTATTCTTTGGCAGGAGATTCCTATTTGGCAAGGTATAGACTTTACAGATGATACAACTCGCCGGAAAGCGCAGAATATGTTGTCTGAGATGATTAAGCGTGACCGTAACCGTTGTGCGGTTGGCTTTTGGGGTGTTGCTAATGAGACGCAACCTTCCAAAGAGAGAAATGCTTTTCTGTCTTCGTTGCTTGAAACCGGTAAACAGTTGGATACAACACGCTTGTATGTGGCCGCTTTTGATTTGGTACGTTTCAATGCCGAGAAGCAACGCTTTGTGATGGATGATTCGTTCACCTCTCGGCTGGATGTGGTAGCTGTCAATAAATATATGGGATGGTACCACCCTTGGCCGGTCGAGCCGAAGGATGCCATTTGGAATGTTGTTCCCGACAAACCGCTGATTATTTCAGAGTTCGGTGGTGAGGCCTTGTATGGGCAGTCCGGTAGTGAAGATGTAGTCAGTTCCTGGAGCGAAGAATATCAGGCGCGTTTATATCGCGACAACATTCGTATGTTCGATAATATTCCTAATTTGCGTGGAGTTTCGCCATGGGTATTGTTTGATTTCCGTTCCCCATTCCGTTTCCATCCGACTAATCAGGATGGTTGGAACCGCAAGGGATTAATCTCTGATCAGGGAATGAGAAAAAAGGCCTGGTATCTTATGCGTGACTACTATCAGAAGAAAAAACTTACTAACAGATAATTAACCAAAAACTAATGATAATGAAGAATTTACTATTAAAGAGCAAAACATTGCTAAATGTTTTGTTCATACTGATGGTTACATTGACCGGTTCGGTAACCCTGTTGACGGCATGTTCGGAGGATGATGATACTACTCAGAATTTAAGTAATACATGGATGAAATCTGCTTCTGACGAGGTGGAACTTGAAATAGGTGTTCGTACTCCGGTGAATTTATTATTTAAGGATGCGGTAGCCGAGAAATTAGAATATACATGTACTTCTTCTGATGCGGCTGTTGCCACGGCAGCGTTGAGTAAGGGTAATAAAACAGTTACCATTGAAGGACTTGCCGAGGGGACTGCTGACATCAAGATAGCTTATGCCTCCAGTGCACTTGATAATCTGACGGCAACAATCACAGTGACAGTAAGCAAACCGAGCGGTGATTATGAAGCCGAATATGCGGACAATGGACGCTGGATGAAAGCGGCTGTTGAGAAAGCGGAAGTAAATATAGATGAAGAAACTCCGGTGGCGCTTACTTTCAGCGATGATGAAATGAAGGCGTTGGAGTATGAGTGTAAATCGTTCGATGAGGCTGTTGCCATTGCAACAGGATTCTCAATGGATGCCGATAATAATAAGATTGTCAATGTAAAAGGTGTAAAGGTTGGAACCACTAAAGTCAAGATACAGTATTGGAAACCTCTTGAAGGTGGCGGTAGAAGAATTATCCGTTGTTTGTCCGATACTATAGAGGTTTCTGTAAAGGATAGATTGGCAGGAGCTACTATGACACTTGCCAAGGAGGAAATGAAATTGAAACCATCTGAAGAAATGCAGATTCCGATGATATTCGGAACAGAGGAAACGATTATCGCATCGGACTATATTTGTACACCCTCTGATGAGGCTATTGCTACTGCGGAAGTGAAAGAGGTGGAAGGTAAATTGTTTTTAGCGGTAAAAGCGAAGGTCGACGGAGAAACAACTATTAAAGTAGAGTATAATAGGAATGGAAGAAAAAATGCGGCTCTTTCTGGAGATATAAAAATTAAAGTTGTGAATGGTCTCACTCGTGTGCTTACAATAGGTAATAGCTTCTCTCAAGATGCAGTAGAACAATATTTATATGAGTTGGCCGAGGCAGCAGGACAGGATTTGGTAATTGGAAGTATGGTGATTGGTGGTTGTGACTTAGACAAACATTGGACAAATATGCAGAATGATAATGCAGACTATTTTTATCGGAAAATAGATAGGCGGGTTGATAATGGAGAAAAGAAAGAAACGAAAGATTATAAACTGTCCCAAGCATTAGTTGATGAAAAGTGGGATTATATCAGTTTGCAGCAGGTGAGTGGTAAATCTGGATTATATGAAACATACACAAATCTTCCAAATTTGATTGCAGGCGTGAAGAAAGTAAGACCGGATGCTAATATTGTCTTACATCAGACTTGGGCGTATGCATCTAATTCTACTCATAGTGACTTTAAAAACTATAACCAAAATCAGAACGCAATGTACACTGCAATTGTTGAGACGGTGAATAAGGCAAAATCTGATAATCCGGAAATCACTATGATTGTTCCTTCAGGAACAGCTATTCAGAACGGACGTACTTCTTATTTGGGGGATACGTTCAATCGTCCTGATGGTACCATGTACTACCACTTAGAAACAACTTATGGGCGCTACACAGCGGCATGTACCTGGTTTGGTGCTCTTCTGGGAGACGTGCGACACAATACTTACCAACCGGAAACTGTAAATGATAATCAAGCAAAGATAGCACGGCAATCGGCTTATGCAGCAATACAGGAGCCGGATAAGGTGACAGATATGAGTCGATACGATCCGCCTATTAGTTTTGAATCTCCAGTATATGTTGACTTTGGCTCTGGAAAAAGCTCATCTCCGTGGAATAATGTGACGATATCTGCAGCAACCGTTCCTGTTACTTTAGTGGACGCTAATGGAAATAATACAGGCTTAAAACTGACCGTTTCAAATGATTTTGAAAATTATGAAGGACATGGTGGAAAAAATGAAGCTACTATAGAGGAGATTGTATTCCCAACAGCAGTATGGAATGATGGCCTATTAGTGAAAGAAGAAAATGCGAAAGGAACTGTGACTATTTCTCATTTAGACCCAGCAGCTTCCTATAATTTCATGATTCAAGTGGCTCGTTATAATAGTAATAACATGGAAGCTCGTAAGTCTTTAATTTCATTGAATGGTGGGGATGTTAGAACAGTGCAACAAGCAGTTTCTACAACTGCTCCTAATAGACCAACAGTAGATAATACAACGACATTTATAGGTATAACCCCAACAGAGGAAGGTCTTGTTGTAATAGAAATTGGTGCAGGTGGCACATTGTTTGAAGGACGTATTAATTCCTTGGTTATTACTCCTATTCTAAATGATTGAAAGGGGTAAGGTAAGGGTAGGTTTATAATCTAGTTGGATTAAATAATACAATCACTTAATATCCATTGCTATACAAGTACCAATTTTATATCACCCTTTGGTATTGGAAGTACCATGTTTTGGTACGACAAATACCAAAGGCTGATACTCCTTGTACCAATCGTCGGTACCTCTCGTACCTACGGTTGGTACGAAAGTTACCTTGTGGAAGGAGTTAGGAATAGACGGGGCGTTTGTCCTTTTTAAATACAGACCAAATGAATATCAGTAAGAGAGTTTTTTTGAACATATTATTGCTTTATTGTTATATGCTTGCTGCCGACGCTCAAGTATACATCACTCCCCAAGCGGAACAGCGTGCCAAAGCCTTAGTTTCCCAAATGACTTTGGAAGAGAAGATTGATTATATCTCCGGTCCCAAGTCATTTTATATTCGTGCTGTTCCCCGATTGGGGATTCCCGAAATAAGAATGGCTGACGGACCTCAAGGAATACGTAATAATACCCAAAGCACTTTGTACCCTTGTGGTATTCTCTCCGCTTCAACATGGAACCGGAGACTAGTCCGGGATTTGGGTAATGGCTTGGGACAAGACGCAAGAGCTCGCGGAGTTAGCATTCTGTTAGGTCCTGGTGTCAATATCTACCGTTCTCCCTTGTGCGGACGTAATTACGAGTATTTCGGTGAAGACCCTTATCTGACGGGTGAAGTTGCTAAAGAATATATATTGGGCGTTCAGGAAGAGGGAGTGATGGCTACGGTGAAACATTTTGCCGCTAATAACCAGGAATGGAGCAGGCATCATGCAAGCTCGGACGTAGACGAACGTACTTTGCAAGAAATTTATTTCCCAGCTTTTCGTAAAGCGGTACAGGAAGCCCGGGTAGGAGCGGTGATGGATAGTTATAATCCGCTCAACGGAGTACATGCCACCGAGAACCGATGGCTTAACATTGATGTGCTGCGTAAGCAATGGGGATTTAAAGGGATTCTGATGTCGGACTGGACTTCTGTATATTCCGGGGTGGGAGCCGCCAATGGCGGGCTGGATTTGGAAATGCCTGTCGGCCGATTTATGACAAAGGAGATTCTGATTCCGGCAATAGCGAATGGTATTGTAACCGAAACAACGATTGACCTTAAAGTACAGCATATTCTTCAGACATTAATAGCTTTTGGAGCCTTTGACACCCCAAGAGAGGATAAGTCGATTGCCAAAGATAATGTCCGGTCTAAAGAGATAGCCCTCAATCTTGCCCGGGAAGGGGTTGTTTTGTTGAAAAATGATAATCAGACCTTGCCTTATCGGAAAGGCAGGACACTGATTCTCGGTCCTAATGCTGATATTATCCCGACAGGTGGCGGAAGCGGGTTTGTCACTCCTTATTCTACCGTATCACTTTATGACGGTATGGTTCAATTGAAAGGAGAAAAACAAGTAGAGTTGCTGCCCGACAATATTCTGTATAAAGATATATCCGGGCGGATTTACACAGACGAAAGCCTCACCCGAAACGGATTTAAGAGCGAATACTATAATACTCCTAATCTTACCGGGAAACTTTTTAAAACGTCGATAGAACAGAATATAGATTATACCTGGAAATATGGCGCACCCTTTGAAGGTATGCCGGCGGATAAGTTTTCTGTTTGCTGGAACGGTCTTTATCAGGCTGATAAAGACGGTACGATTAAGTTTCAGTTGGCGGGAGATGATGGCTATCGCTTGTTTGTGAACGATAAAATGGTAACCGGGGATTGGGGCAATCATTCGTTCAGTACCCGTAGTGCATTTATGCAAGTCAAAGCAGGGGAGTTGTACAAATTACGCATCGAATATTTCGATAATGCAGGTGAAGCAACTGTAAAATTCCAGGCCGGCATGCTGGATGAAGAACGTTTGTCGGCTTCTTTGAGGCGTGCGGCAAATGTGATTGTATGCGCCGGGTTCAATAGCAGTACCGAAGGAGAAGGGTTCGACCGTCCGTTTGCATTGTCTCATGGGCAGGAATATCTTATAAATAAGGTGGCATCGCTTCATAAGAATGTAACGGTGGTTGTAAATGCCGGTGGCGGTATTGACTTCCGTAACTGGGGAAAGAATGTGCAAGCCGTTCTGATGGCCTGGTATCCGGGACAAGAGGGGGGAAAAGCCATCGCTGAGATTATTACGGGAAAACTCTCGCCAAGCGGAAAGTTGCCTGTCAGTATTGAAGAAAGGTGGGAAGATAATCCGGTATATGATAATTATTATGATAACCGTAACGTGCCTCACAAAAGAGTACAATATGCGGAAGGTGTTTTTGTAGGCTACAGGGGATACGACCGGACAGGAAAGCGACCGTTATATCCTTTCGGTTACGGACTTTCCTACAGTCGTTTTGAGTACAGTGATATGACCGTAGAGAAGCTTGGCGACAACCGTGTCTCAGTAAGTTTCGATGTGAAGAACATCGGAAATATGGATGCTGCGGAAGTGGTGCAGGTATATGTGCGGGATGTGAAGTCTTCTGTGCCACGTCCGCTGAAAGAACTGAAAGGATATGATAAAGTTTATTTGAAAAAAGGGGAGACCAAGCGTATCGGTATATCTTTGGATAGGGACGCTTTTGCTTTTTACGACATAAATACCCGGAGCTTTATCGTGGAAGAAGGAGAATTTGAAATCTTGGCAGGAGCTTCTTCCGAAGATTTGCCTTTAAAACAAACTATTACTTTATAATATGAAACAATCTCGAATATTAAAACTGTTACTTGTCTGCCTGTTGTTTTGTTTCGCGGGTGAGACTTATGCCCGGCAGAAGGCCGTTAAGATTCTTGCTATCGGCAATAGCTTCTCACAGGATGCTGTGGAACAATATTTGCACGAACTGGCCGAGGCTGACGGTATTTCTACTATTATCGGCAATATGTATATCGGCGGGTGCTCTTTGGAGCGCCACGTAAAAAATGCACGTGCTAATGACTCCGCTTATTATTACCGTAAGATAGGTCTTGACGGAAAGAGAGTTGAAAAAAAGAAAGTTTCATTGGAAACAGCTCTGGCGGATGAAGAATGGGATTATGTCAGCCTTCAACAGGCCAGTCCGTTTTCCGGTATGTATGAAACGTACGAGGTGTGGTTACCCGAATTGGTACAGTATGTGCGCGAACGGTTGCCAAAGAAAACTAAACTGATGTTGCACCAAACTTGGGCTTATGCGGCTGATGCCAAACATACGGGTTTTAATAACTATAACCGCAATCAGCTGACGATGTATCACTCTATTGTGGATGCTGTGAAGCAGGCTGGTAAGCTGGTAGGTATAAAGATGATAATTCCTTCGGGTACCGCCATACAAAATGCGCGTACTTCTTTTGTCGGCGACCACATGAACCGTGACGGTTATCATCTGGATTTGAAAATAGGCCGGTATACGGCTGCCTGTACATGGTTTGAACGTATCTTCAAACATTCTGCCGTTGGTAATGCTTATGCGCCGGAGGGCTTGGACGACGCGCGCCGTAAAGTGGCGCAGCAGGCTGCTCACGAAGCTGTGTTGCATCCTTATCGGATTACCGATTTGGGCGGTGAAAAGAATCCCTTGTACAAAGACCCGAAAGCTCCGATTGAAGAACGTGTCAATGATTTGGTTGCACGAATGACATTGGAAGAAAAAGTTCTCCAACTGAACCAATACACATTGGGGCGTAATAATAATGTAAACAATGTGGGAGAGGAAGTGAAGAAGCTTCCGGCAGAAATCGGTTCCGTGATTTATTTCGATACAGATGCTGAGCTGCGTAACGGTTTGCAACGTAAGGCGATGGAAGAGTCCCGCTTGGGCATTCCTGTTTTGTTCGGTTACGATGTAATTCATGGTTTCCGTACCGTTTATCCTATCTCTTTAGGACAGGCATGTTCCTGGAATCCCGGATTGGTGGAACAGGCTTGCGCTGTTGCCGCCCAAGAGGCGCGTATGTCGGGAGTAGACTGGACTTTCTCTCCGATGATTGATGTGGCGCATGACGGTCGTTGGGGACGTGTAGCCGAGGGGTACGGAGAAGACCCGTATACCAACGGGGTTTTCTGTGTGGCTTCGGTGAAAGGCTATCAGGGTGATACCTTGGCGGATGAACGGAGAGTGGCTGCCTGCCTGAAACACTATGTGGGGTATGGAGCTTCGGAAGCGGGACGCGATTATGTTTATACGGAGATTTCCAAACAGACGCTTTGGGATACCTATATGCTTCCTTATGAGATGGGAGTTAAGGCCGGAGCTGTTACTTTGATGAGCGCATTCAATGATATTAGCGGAGTTCCCGCATCTGCCAATCGTTATACGATGACTGAAATACTGAAAAACCGTTGGAAGCATGACGGATTTGTTGTATCCGACTGGGGAGCAGTGGAACAGTTGGTAAATCAGGGTGTGGCATCGTCAAAGAAAGAGGCCAGTCTGAAAGCCTTTCAGGCGGGTATGGAAATGGATATGATGTCTCACGGTTATGATAAATATCTGGCGGACTTGTTGAAAGAAGGGAAAATCTCGGAAGAAAGGCTGAACGATGCGGTTCGTAGGGTGTTGCGTGTTAAATTCCGGTTAGGGCTGTTTGATAATCCTTATACTAAGAAGAGTACGGAGGAAGAGCGGTTTCTGCTTCCGTCAAGTTTGGAGATAGCCGGAAAGCTGGCGGAAGAATCAGTCGTGTTATTGAAGAATGAAGATAATGTACTGCCGCTTTCTGCATCTGCCAAGATTGCAGTGATTGGTCCGATAGGTAAGAATAAGTGGAACTTACTGGGCTCTTGGTCCGGTCATGGTCGTGACGGTGATGTGGTAAGTGTATATGAGGGTTTGGAAGCGGAGTTTAAGGATAAGTCCCGGTTATTGTATGCTAAAGGATGTGACTTTGAAGGTGAAGATGAGTCGGGATTTGCCGAAGCTGTAGCTGTTGCCAAGCAATCGGACGTTATTCTTCTTTGTCTGGGTGAGAAAAAGACCTGGAGCGGTGAGAATGCCTCGCGTTCTACACTGGCATTGCCGCAAATTCAGGAAAAGCTGGCTATGGAGTTACAGAAAACAGGCAAACCTATTATATTGCTTCTTTCTAACGGACGTCCTTTGGAGTTAAATCGGTTGGAACCTGTCAGTAAAGCTATTGTAGAAATATGGCAGCCGGGTGTTGCAGGGGGCAAACCTATTGCCGGTATTCTTAGCGGCCGAATCAATCCTTCCGGAAAGTTGGCTATCACCTTCCCGTACTCTACCGGACAGATTCCCATCTATTATAATCAGAGGAAGAGTGGACGCTCGCATCAGGGATTCTATCAGGATATAACCAGTAAGCCGCTTTATCCGTTCGGTCATGGTTTGAGCTATACGGAATTTGAGTATGGTGCAATCACTCCTTCTGCCACAGTGGTAAAACGTGGTGAAAAGCTGACGGTGGAAGTACCTGTCACTAATGTGGGAGAGCGTGACGGCGCAGAGACTGTACTTTGGTTTATCTCCGATCCGTACAGCTCGATAACCCGTCCGGTAAAAGAACTGAAATTTTTTGATAAACAGCTTATCAAAGCCGGAGATACAAAGGTTTTCCGTTTTGATGTTGATTTGGAACGTGATTTCGGCTTCGTAGATGAGAATGGAAAACGGTTTTTGGAAGCAGGCGAATACTACATCATGGTGAAAGACCGGAAAGTGAAGATCGAGCTGGTTGATTGAGAGTCTTGACTTCATAGAAATAAATAAGCCCTTCAAAAATAATCATTTTGAAGGGCTTATTTATTTCTATGAAGTATTTCGCTTTATTTGTTGAAAGAAGTATAGGTAACTTCTATCTGCAAGTTGCTTCCGCCATAGGTCGGATCTCCACCTTTTAGCTTGGCATACGTAGGTTTCAGGTCATGCTGAATGCCAATCATGGAAGGAGTGGTGCTGTTCGTATCATACGTCACGACTACGGGGATTAATACAACCTTATCCCAGTTCTCCCCTTCACCGCCGGGCTGGCTCCATCCCGCTTCCCATGCCGCTTCATCCCACGCTGCGCCTGCGTCTTCTTTTGCTTTCTGTTTGGCGGCCTTTTTCTCGTTGATGCAAGCGGAGACTAAACGGGCGATATTCTTAAATGTATATTGGTTCGTTTCCACACTGTTGTGAGTGGCGACAAAAGAGGTAACATTGTCCGTAAGTTCGTTATTGACAAAGAAAGTGTCCATGTCTTTCTTGCGCAATAGCAAAACCGTTTCCGGCGCACTCATGCTGAACTTATATTTGTTGTTATTCTCCTGATTATAATTCGTGAAAGTCAGTTTAACGGCATTCAGCGTGTCGTTGGTCAACTCTTCATGTA
>ERZ833963.1811-NODE-1811-length-23254-cov-36.978749_pt1 | contig 23254 bp, 19 predicted proteins | sample MGYA00519693_ERZ833963 | MGnify/ENA primary metagenome ERZ833963 (study PRJEB31850, sample SAMEA3708748) | human gut metagenome | biome: human gut; feature: human-associated habitat; material: faeces | place: China | collected 2014 ... | reverse complement strand
ATGGTGAACTGGATAAAATGCCCGTACATTGCAGGACCTCCGTTCTTTAGTTAGGCGTTAGGAGGGAGGAGTTAGGAGTTGAGAGAATTAGAAATGAGCAATGAGAAATTATCCCCTAACTCCTAACTCCTAACTCCTAACTCCTAACTCCTAACTCCTAACTGATATTGTATCACTCGTGCCCGGCAAACTCAACAAACACAACAGGCAGGCTGCCTGCGGGGTTGCGGGCAGCCTGCCTGGAAAAAGCAGGGATAAGTCTTTATTCCGTTATGCCTGTTCTTTTGCCTTGATGGCTTCGTCAATGGCCTTGGCGGCTTCCTTACCGGCGCCCATAGCCAGAATGACGGTAGCGGCACCGGTAACAGCATCGCCGCCGGCATAGACGAACGGGCGGCTGGTCAGGCCATCGGGGCCATCGGTGATGATGCAGCCGTGCTTATCGGTATCCAGGCCGGGGGTAGTGGAACGGATCAGCGGGTTGGGGCTGGTGCCCAGAGCCATGATCATGGTATCCACATCCAGCTCAAACTCGCTGCCCTCCTTGACGATGGGGCGGCGGCGGCCGGAAGCATCGGGTTCACCCAGCTCCATCTCCACGCAGGTCATGCCCTTCACGCAGCCGTTTTCATCGCCCAGAACCTCGACCGGGTTGGTCAGTGTCTTGAAGATGATGCCCTCTTCCTCGGCATGCTCGACTTCTTCCTTACGGGCAGGCAGTTCGGCCATGCCGCGGCGGTATACAATGTACACCTGCTCGGCACCCAGGCGCTTGGCGCAGCGGGCTGCGTCCATGGCGACGTTGCCGCCGCCCACAACGGCAACGGCACGGCTCTTCATGATGGGGGTGCGGCTGCCGGGCTGGTATGCTTTCATCAGGTTCACGCGGGTCAGGTACTCGTTAGCAGAGTAAACGCCCTTCAGGCTCTCGCCGGGGATGCCCATAAAGCGGGGCAGACCGGCGCCGGAAGCGATATAGATTGCCTCAAAGCCATAGTCGTTCATCAGCTCGTCAACGGTCAGCACCTTGCCGATGACCATGTTGCACTCAATATCAACACCCAGCTCTTTCAGGCCTTCCACTTCGTGCTGCACAATATCCTTGGGCAGACGGAACTCCGGAATGCCGTACATCAGAACGCCGCCTGCAACGTGCAGGGCTTCGTATACGGTAACCTTATAGCCCAGCTTGGCCAGGTCGCCGGCAACAGTCAGGCCGGAAGGACCTGCACCGATAACTGCCACCTTATGGCCGTTCGGCTCCGGCTTGGCAGCCGGGGTGTGGACGTTTTCACGGTGCCAGTCAGCCACAAAGCGCTCCAGGCGGCCAATGCCGACGGGTTCGCCCTTGATGCCGCGCACGCACTTGCCCTCGCACTGGTTCTCCTGCGGGCAGACACGGCCACAGACAGCGGGCAGCGCGCTGGACTTTGCGATGACCTGGTAAGCAGCTTCAAAATCGCCTTTTGCCACTTCGGCAATAAAGGCGGGAATATCGATCTGAACAGGGCAGCCGGTGCGGCAGGCGGGCTTTTTGCACTGCAGGCAGCGCTTGGCTTCGTTCACAGCCATTTCAGCGGTATAGCCCAGGGCAACTTCCTTAAAGTTTTTGTTTCGGACGTTGGGGTCCTGGCTGGGCATGGGGCATTTTTTCGGGTCCATATTCGGCATGTTACTCAACCTCCTTTTTCAGCAGGTTGCATTCCGCTTCCCGCGCGTGGGCTTCAAAATCGCGGTACATGGTGCCGCGGTGCATGGCTTCATCAAAATCGACTTCAAAACCGTCGAAATCGGGGCCATCCACACAGGCAAACTTGGTTTTGCCGCCCACAGTCAGGCGGCAGCCGCCGCACATGCCGGTGCCGTCCACCATGATGGGATTCATGGAAACAACGGTCTTAACGTTATAAGGCTTGGTGGTCTTGACAACGAACTTCATCATGATCAGCGGTCCGATGGTGATGACCTCGTCAAAGTTGGCGCCAGCCTTGATCTTTTCTTCCAGCGGCATCGTCACAACGCCCTTCTGGCCGTAAGAGCCGTCATCGGACATGATGATCAGCTCGTCACAGCAGGCGCGGAATTCGTCTTCCAGGATGACAAGGTCCTTATTACGGAAGCCGATGATGCCGGTAACCTTGGTGCCCTGGGCCTTGAGGGCCTGGGCAACGGGCAGGGCAATGGCGCAGCCGACGCCGCCGCCGACTACGCAGACATTTTTGAGCCCTTCAATTTCAGTTGCTTTGCCCAGCGGGCCGACAAAGTCATGCACATACTCGCCCTCTTTGAGGGAGTTCAGCTGCATGGTGCCTGCGCCGACGATCTGGAAAATGATAGCCACAGTGCCTGCTGCGGCATCATAATGGGCAATCGTCAGGGGAATGCGTTCAGAATCCTCCTTGGCGCGGATGATGATGAACTGGCCTGCTTTCGCCTTTTTAGCGATCAGCGGTGCTTCAATGACCATTTCGGTCACTGTGGGGTTCAATTCCCGCTTTTTAACGATCTTGAACACTTGTTCTAACCTCGCTTTTTCTCCGTTTTATCATTCCGTCCCCCGCCTGCCAAATGCGCACAAGCAGGCAAAAGGGTAGATGGTATCATTGTACCATATTTACTTTACCAGCTTTTTTCAGGATTGTAAAGCGGTAAAGTGTGGTGTTTTATCATCGCAGTGTGTCAAAAAATGCTCTGTCGGGGCGAACATTGTTCGCCTGCAGTCTTTCTCCGTATATGCTGTTTCCCGGAAAAGCCGCTGCATCATCAGGTTGGTGGGCACACAATGTGCGTTCCTACGGCCTCCACAGAATATTTTGGCATGCCAAGTTATGACATGCGGTACCGTCCTGTCTGCGCTGTTCACACCGTCAAAGCGTCAATGGCGGCTTTGCATGCCTGCAGGGTCAGGTAGGTGACTGCACAGTCTGAGCCGATAAACCAGCGTTCTTCGCCGTTACAGACAATTTTGCGGATCAATTTTCCACGGTACTCCGCCTGGATATAAATGCCGTTTGCCATGTTGCTGCCCCCTTTTCCGACCGGCTAAAAGTAGCCTTACTTTTTATTGTGCCATCTTTTGGAGCAGCTTACAAGGGCAGGCAGTGTAAAATTTCGCCCATGCTGCGTACAGAAAATTCAGCAGTTGCACCAAAACTTTATCCATGCGCGGCAAACTGATAATATTTGACAGCGTTTTCCAGTTTTTTCACTGGAAAACTGTAGCTTTTTATGCTATACTGTACCAAAATATCTGCCGTTTTATTTTTACAAAATTATTGCGTCCTTTTGCAGGGCGTGTATAATATAATAGTAGATAATACGGGTGTAGCTGCACCCGGCTGGAGGAATACGGATATGACAAAGCAAGAGATGCTGCAGTTAAAAATGACTGCGACCCGCGTGCGCATGGGCATTATTGAAGCGACCCATGGCGGCAAAAGCGGGCACCCGGGCGGCAGCCTTTCTGCTGCTGATGTGCTGACTTACTTATACTTTAAGGAAATGCAGATCGATCCGCAGAACCCGCAGGACCCTGACCGTGACCGTTTTGTGCTTTCCAAGGGCCATGCAGCGCCGGGTCTGTACTCGGTGCTGGCAGAGCGCGGGTTCTTCCCCGTGGCTGACCTGCCTACCCTGCGCCGCTCCGGCAGCTACCTGCAGGGTCACCCCAACATGAACACGGTTCCCGGTGTTGATATGAGCACCGGCAGCCTGGGCCAGGGTGTTTCCGCCGCAGCCGGCATGGCACTGGCCGCCAAGATGAAGAACCCCGACGTCAACGTGTACACCCTGCTGGGTGACGGCGAGATCGAAGAGGGCGAGTGCTGGGAAGCATTTATGTTTGCCAACCACTATAAGCTGGATAACCTCTGCATCATGATCGACGTGAACGGCCTGCAGATCGACGGCCCCACCGCTAAGGTCATGAACAGCGAACCGCTGGACCAGAAGATGGATGCCTTCGGCTTTAACACCATCATCTGCAACGGCAACAGCCTGGCTGATCTGGAGCAGGCATTCATCTTGTTTGACCGCTCCCATGGTTCCGGCAAGCCGACCTGCTTCCTGCTGCACACCACCAAGGGCCTGGGCGTGAGCTTTATGGAGAACGCTGTGGATTGGCACGGCAAAGCCCCCAACGATGCCGAGTATGACAAGGCGATGGCCGAGCTGCGCGCCAGCTATGAAGTGATGGAAAAGGAGGCTGAACGGATCAATGGCTGATAACAAGAGCATTGCCACGCGCGACAGCTACGGTGCTGCGCTGCTGGAACTGGCCGATGCAGGCCATGACGATATCGTGGTATTTGATGCGGATTTGTCCGCTTCGACCCGTACCTCAGTATTTGCAAAAAAATATTCTGAACGCTTTTTTGACTGCGGCATTGCCGAGTGCAACATGGTCGGTGTAGCCGCCGGCATGTCCACCTTTGGCTATGTGCCTTTTGTTTCCTCGTTTGCCATGTTTGCTGCGGGCCGCGCTTTTGAGCAGATCCGCAACAGCATCGGTTACCCCGAGCTGAACGTCAAGATTGCTGCCACCCACGGCGGCCTGTCCGTCGGCGAGGACGGTGCTTCCCACCAGTGCTGCGAGGACTTTGCGCTGATGCGCACCATCCCCGGCATGGTCGTGATCTGCCCCTCTGACGATCTGGAAGCCCGTGCCGCTGTGCGCGCCGCTTACGCCCACAAGGGCCCCGTTTACCTGCGTTTCAGCCGTCTGGCCACCCCTTCCCTGCATGATGCCAATAACTATACTTTTGAAATCGGCAAGGGCGAGGTTCTGTGCGACGGTTTTGATCTGGCCATCATCTCCACCGGTCTGATGACCAGCGAAGCTCTGAAGGCTGCTGTCACCCTGAAGCGTCAGGATGCCATCAGTGTGCGCGTGATCAACATGCCCACCATCAAGCCGCTGGACGAAGAGATCGTTCTGCGCGCTGCCCGCGAGTGCCACAAAATCATCACGGTGGAAGAGCACAGCGTGATCGGCGGCCTGGGCGAGGCTGTTTGCAGTCTGCTGAGCGAGAAGGCCCCCACGCCCGTGCGCCGCATTGGTGTACAGGATAAATTCGGCCATTCCGGCCCCGCATGGGAGGTTCTGCGCGATTACGGCCTGACCGCCGACGCCATTGCCGATGCCGTGCGCAGCTTTGTGAAAGAGGACCAGTAAGCTCTTTCCCCCGCCCCATTTGATTCAATAAGCAACACCCCGCCATCCGGTTCAAACGCCGGGCGGCGGGGTGTTTTGGTTTGTTGGAGCTATGTATAATACCCTTTGACCGAGAGCATATTATAACATTTCCCGTAACCGCCTCTAACCAGCAGCATCATTTTTCTTCTTTTTCTGATTCTTCAAAATAGCTTTCTATTTCGGCAGCCGGGATACTGTTCAAAGAGCCTTTCAGGGAATCTGCCCCTGTATACTTCAAAAACTCGTCACGCCAAACTCTGACGATGTGCTTATCTATTATGTATTGTATGCTTTTAACAATACCTGAATATTTATAAATCGTTGTATCGTATACAATAGAATCCAACATTTCTTCATTTTTAGATATATATTGATTCAATTCACTTACTGCAAACTGTTTCGACTTTGTAAGCGCCCTTTCCGATACTTTTTCTGTCATGAATTTTTCTCCACTTAAATGACTTTTGAGTTCCGTAAAATCGGAATATACTGATTTATAGGTCATACTTGTTGCATAATACGGTGTCAAACTCCCATCGATAGGATTTACAAATACATGGTTATAAAAGTCAAAATCAATAATGCATCCGTGTGCCGTTCCCTCTCCTCCTGCCAACTTTACAAGTTCAGCAACTTGTTTTTCATGTTGGAAAAATGGGCCAAACATTCCCACTACATTGTTACAGTAATATTCCAAATTTTCATAATAAAACTTTACATTGTGTGTCGCCGTTTTGACTCTCACGCCTTCGAGGATATACAATCGATCTTTATCTTGAAGTAAGAACATATACCACGGCTTTTTCTTTAGTGCCAAAACCGTTCCTGTCCGAGCGAATCCAAAGACGGCAATATCATGTGCATGATTATAGTCCAGATATTCTGCCTTTGAAATTATATGAATACCATCGGATAAATTTTCCAATGGGTCATATTTTTCACGGTTCAGAATAAACTTTTTGAGTTGAGCATTTTTCCCATGATATCCGAACTGATTGTTTTCTAATACGATTGCTCCATTGTGATCTAAAGATGCAATATTTTGATGAGTATGCCCGCTAATATAAATCCATCCCGGATGATACGGTTGTTTTGACCAGTCACGCATCGGGGTATGTGTCAAAACAATAACGGGCTCATCGGCAGCACATTGTAAAAGTTTATTATAAACCGCTTCAAAACGTCTTGAGCGCTCAATATCTTCAGAACGTGTTACTGTATACCTGTAGATACCCTTATCGGCATTAAAAAGCTTATTCTTCCCTGAAAAGCCTAAACCTCCAAGTATAATTGCTGATGCCTTTTTACAATAAGCGTTCAGCTCTTGAGGATTCGCTGCTAGAATTTTCTCTTCTGTCAGCCTTATTCCATTATTGCTTTCTGAACCAAAAACAGTATCTTGAAGTCTCAAGAAAAGCGCATTTTCAAGCAAAATCGGTTTACTAGAATAACTCTTCTTCTGATAATTTTGTTCAATTAAGTTTATTACTTCCTCAATGGACAAATGTTTTTCTTTATTTTGCTCTGTATCTTCATAATTCCAAACATCATGGTTTCCCAAGACAAAAACTATTTTTCCATGCCAATAGTTCTGTAGTGATTTATAGAACATATAATTAAGGCTCAAAAAACAAGAAATATCCCCACCCACCAAAAGAATGTCTTGTGATGTATAATGCCCACAAATCAATTTTTTCACAAAATCATCTATACTCGCCTCGATTTCATCGTATGGCTTTCCTACTACATCAAGGTTATGTTCAATGTGAATATCCGAAATATAATAAATATTTGTTTCTACTTTCTTTTTAATTGTAGGCGCAAGTATATTCATAAGTGGACTAACCGTTAAAGCTTCTGTTTCAACTGGAGTTCGTTCACTGTCACTGCAATAAGTCAGTTCTTGACCATTGCATAATAGAGTTTTTTCGGAGCCTTTGTTTTCTTCTATATGTTTGTTTTCTTGTTCCAGTTTGGGAATCTCTTTGTACCCATGCTTTTCAAGCTCCCCTAACACCGCACTTGCTGTACTTTCTTCTAATAAACGCCATGGTATCGCTTTTGCAATATCTAGTGTTGCGTTCTTATCCGCCAGATAATCGGCAATAAGTTCTGGCGTAATATAGTTTTTAGGAATATCTTCCACGCTTTGAGGATGTACCTGAAGTGATAATAGCAAAATTTCTTTCGTCAAAAATTTCTGCGGAACATACTGAATCGGCCATTGATTCCACCCTATTGGCGATTTATGTTTTTCCGGATCTTGAAGCGCAACTTTTACTAATTTTTCCGTAATATATCTATTGGGAACATACCCAAGTGCTAGCCCATTGTACTGAACTGCTAATTCATATGACCTTTTAATTCCAATACCCTTTCGGATTACTTTAGGGATATATTCAACTGCACGCCCCCATTTACTAGTTTTCAAAGCGGTCAAACACATCTCTTCTGTTCTTTTTTCTTCTGGGACAAACTGTAAAGTATCTCCATTCTCTTGAACAGCAATAGAATACATTTCATTGGTCAAAAGCTTTTTAGGAACATACTCAATGTTACGCCCATCTTTTTGGACAGCCAGTAGGCATAATTCCTGCGTTAAAAGCTTTTTTGATATTACCTTTAGGAGTGGTCTACTTCCATTTCCATTATCTGCATTAAGTATGCTCTCTACCAGTTTTCGTGTTTGCCCTACTTTTCCTAAGCATTTGAGATAAAAATAACTATTTCTTGGGTCTGGTTCATCATTAACCCAATCCGGCATTGTTACATCGTCAAAAATCGAATAGTTATTTTCGGTCATAATAATTTCCCTCCTTTCGCGTGTTACATTCGTCTTTTTCTTCATTATAATGCATTACATTATCAATTTCAATCATCCTTGCGTGAAAGAAAAGACCTCCCATCGTATCATTTCACAGCTGTAGCTGATACGATAGGAGGTCTTGTAAATTAAATGCTCAAACGGGTCAGAACTGATTGCACGCAAACACGCTGGCTCCGGTGGCGCGGGCGGCGGCAAGGCCGGTGGCACTGTCCTCAAAGATCATGGTATGGGTGGCGTCCACGCCAAAGTGGGCCATGGCTTTCAGGTAGCCCTCCGGGTCCGGCTTATTGTTGACCACATCTTCCTGGGTCAGGATCAGGTCAAACCAGTCAGTGCAGTGAAAGTGGTCCAGCATTTCCGTTGCGTTCTGGCGGCTTCCTGTGGTAATCACGGCCAGGTAATGGGTGGGGCGCAGGGCTTCCAAGATGACAAACAGTGCCTCGTTTTTGCGGGCTATGTCCATGTTGGCGGCGTAATACTGCTTTTTCAGGTCATGCACCCGCTCCACATCCTCGGCAGAGGGGTTGCCGCCCATCAGCGGCTGCAAAAAGGCGCGGTAATGCCTGCCGTTGCAGTAAGCGGCATAGTAATCATAATCCAACGTAAAGCCGAACGACTCCAGCGCACGGCGGTAGCTTTCAGCGTTGACGGCAACCGTATCAATCAATGTGCCGTCCAGATCAACGGCGATCAGTCCTTGCTTTTTCATCAAACTTTCCCTCGTTTTCCCATGTGTTTAGGTCGTTGGCCACCATGACAAGCCCAGCATAGAACATGGGGGCACGCTTTTTATCTTTGTTGAGCTTGTAGGGCATCAGGCGCAGCCAGTGGATGAGCTCGTGCGCCAGGATGCTGTGCAGCCCTGCCGCGCCGCAGCGGGTACGCAGGTCATCGCAGACCGCTTCAAACAGCGTATCATAGGCGGCGGAGCGGGTCAGCTGGAAGTCAATGTGGTTTTCCTGCACAGTGCAGCGCGGGGTCATCATCATGAACTCATAGCCGCCGTGCAGGCTTTGCAGCAGTTTGCCGTAATCCAGGTAGGGGCTGTCGTGCAGGTTGCCAGTGTTGGGGTCAATGATGTACCACGCTTTATCGGGGTTCTCCACATCGGTGCGGCAGATGATGTTTTCCACCGTCAGATCGCCGTGGATATCCGCCACGGGGTCTGCGGCAAACAGGGTACGCAGTGCATTGTGGTCAAACAAGCAGCCCAGCTCTTTCAGGTTGCGGTAGCTGCGGCCATTGATCCAGATGCGGTCATAGTTCCACAGTTCTTTCAGGATGCGGGCGTCCCGGATCTTTTCCAGATTGGCATCCATCTTTTTGTTCAGGTATTCCTCTATTTTTTCGGGATCCGCCGGGCGGGCTGTGGGGCGGTAGAGCTGTTCATCCAGTGCCCGCAGCACACTGCGCAGGATGGCTGCGCTTTTTCCCGGCGGGTTGGAATGGATATAGCGGAACAGCCCCACCGCGCTGCCGGAATAGGTCATATCATACCAGCAGTAGCCTTCGCCGGTGCCCTCGCGCAGAATTTCGCACAACGGCAGGCGGGCGGCATTGCGGCGCAGCCAAGCCAGCTGTTCGGCCAGTTTGGCACCGTCCGCGCCAAAGGCGTATTTGCGGTAAAAGGTCGCGGCACCATCGGTACACAGCATGGTAGTTGCGTTGGAACCGGCGGAATAATCCTGCAAAATGGTAATGTTCTGGTTGATCTCAATGAACTTGGCCACATAGGCTTTGTTCTGCAGGCTGAAATACTGGTTGAGGAATGCGCCGCGGTCCCGCGGGTCCACCTGGGGCAGCAGGTTCAGGTAGTTTTCCTGCCCGGCTTCCCGGTTGGCGATCGGCTCCGCTGCACCGTTCAGGGCGGCGCGCAGATGTTCCGGCAAAAGAGGTGCTGCAAACATAACCGCCAGCGGCAGCAGGAACCAGGCGATCACCAGCCCACGGGCGGCATCGCTCAAACCGAGGGAGCCCGCCACGCCAAGGCTGGTCACATCCACGCTCTTGACACCGAACAGCATGTTGAACACTTCCACCAAGCCAAAGCTGCTGCCAACGCCGCCGCAGGCAATGATTGCCTGCCCCAGCACCGCATAAGAAGCAAGGTAGGCCCCCCACATGAGAACCGTATTGAGCAGCAGCCGCCACAGGTTGACGCGGCGCAGATCCTTGAAGGTATTGATGAGACTCCAGCAGAACACAAGGCCGTCCAGCTTGATGGTATCATTGAAAATGCTGCACACGGCCAGGCAACACCGCTTGAGCAGGTCCCGCAGCAGCACCACCAGCACCAGGGCGGCGGCCAGCAGCAGCGCAAAAACCAGATAATACCGCGCTGCGCCCAAAACCGCAGCGCCGCCCAGCCCGGCCAGCCGGAACCCGCCGAACAGCAGCGCCACCACCCACACATCCAGAAAGCGATCCATGATGACAGTGGCAAAAGCAAAGCCTGTTCCGGTTTTCATTTTGCGGCCAGCCAGAGCGGCGCGCAGAAAATCGCCCACATGGAATGGCAGCAGAAAGTTGACGGCATAGCCCCCGGCCATGGCGCGCAGCAGGCTGCGGCGCTGGGGGTATTCATAAATGCGGATGAACTGTTCCCACCGGAGCAGGCGGAACACATGCCCCAGCAGCACCAATGCCGCGGAGGAAAGCAGCAATAATAAAATGGTTCCGAAAGGTTGCATCGGCGGTCACCTGAATCAGTTAGTTTATTGGGGGGATTTTACATCAACATTTCAAACGCGGCCTTGTTGGCTTCCTGTTCCGCCTGGGCATACTCCGCCGGGGTGCCAAAGGGCAGGTGCAGATCAGTTGCAAATCCACGCAGGTCCGCCCCGCGGTCTGCCAGCACGTTGTAAATGCCGGAAACAAAAAATTCTTTATAATCGCAGTGGTGCAGGTACTCTGCACAGGCGGAAGCATAGAGCTGCTTATTTTTGAAGTAATACGCCCCGCAGATGGCATCATGGCTGACGACCTGCTTTTCCACCGTGTGGCACACCCTGCCGTCGGCCCCATATTGCAGGTAGCTGTAGGCCGGGGAGTCGCTGGCAAAGGTCAGCAGTGCGCCGTCCGGGCCGTTGGCAAAATCGCCCGCCTTGCAAAACTCATTGAACGGCTTGCAGAGGAACAGGTGGTCGCAGTCATTAAAGAGCAGCGGCTCATCGTCCGGCAGGCTTTCCGCCCCGCGCAGGGCGGTGATGGCGGCGCCCTCCGTCACTTCGGGCAGGGCCACGATTTTGGCATCGGGGTAATAGGTTTTGATTTCCCGGTCAATGGCATGGTCGCGGATATGCTCCTCCAGCACCACAAAGGTGATATCGGCACAGTCCACAAATTTGGCAATGCTCTGGGTTGCCCAATAGAAAAACGGGCGGTCGTTGATCTCGATCAGGGGCTTGGGCATCACAAAGCCGTTTTCAAAAAAGCGGCTGCCGCGCCCGGCCATCGGCATTACAAGGTGCAGCTTTGCCATGTTATTCCCCTTTCGCATCGCGGGCAGCCAGCATGGCGCACTCGTTCTCGATCACGCGGCGCAGGCCCTCGCGGATGTCGATCTTCGGTTCCCAGCCATAGCACTCTTTGGCGTGGGTGTTATCGCACAGGGAATACTTGTTGACCTCGTGGTCCAGAATTTCCGGCTTGATGCCGTAAGCGCCGCCGTACAGCTCCGGGTACTTGGCCCAGTAATGGCTGGACGGGCAGTATTTGGCTTCGATCTGCTTGCCCATCAGCTCGCAGGCCGTGGCGTACAGTTCGCGGACGGAGTAGTTCTTGTTGCTGGAAACGTTGACGGCATCAAAGCCCGGCTGATCCCACACGCGCATGGCCAGGTCGATAAGGTCATCCACATAGATATAATCGCGGCGCTGGTTGCCGTCAGAGTGGAACTCCGGCACACGGTCATAGTACAGCTCGCGGATCATATAGCCCACAAACGGCGGCTGCTTGCGCAGGCAGTCAATGTGCGGGCCGTAAACGTTGGCAAAGCGCAGGCAGGTGATGTTCATGCCGTAGGTATCGGCAAAGCTCTGGCAGAACCGCTCGCCGCAGTATTTGGTGTTGGGATAGATCAGCGTGGGCGGGTTGAACTTGGATTCTACGGTCGGGAACTCGGTTTCATTCTCGTACATCGCGTTGGTGGATGCCTGAATGACATGCTTAACGCCGGTGCGGCGGGCGTTTTCCAGCACGTTGACAAGGCCCAACGTGTTGACGCTGACGGCCTCCACCGGGTCGCTCTGGCAGTCCGGCAGGGGAGCAATGCCCGCAATGTTATAGACGATATCAAACTTTTCCTGCTCAAACAGGGCTTTCATGCCCTCTTTATCGCGGATATCCATCTTGATGACATCGGCGGAAAAATCATGGTCGTCAAAATGCAGGTTATCGGCGCTGCCATAGCTGTAGTTATCCACACCAACGGCGGTATGGCCGTTTTTCCACAATGCATGCATAAGCTGGCCGCCGATAAACCCGGCAGCACCCGTTACCAGAACCTTCATAATCAACATCCCCCTTTACAGATTGGAAGCAATGATGGTGCTTGTATATTCTTCGATTGGTTTTTCCCGCCATTCGCGGGTCACAAATTCGTTTTTGTTTTTCAGGTAGCGCCCGCACAGTTTGAGCAGGCTGACGCCAAAGCTGGTCAGTTTGTTGTTGGATACCTGGTCTTCCTCCCGCCAGCTGATGGGGAAGAAAAGGACTTTCTGCTTGAGGTGGCAGAGGGCCAGGATCATGCAGTCATTAAAATACAACGTATCCGGAAATTTTTTATAATAACCGTTTGCCAGCGGTGGCACGGCGTACAGGTTCAGGCCGCTGCCCAGGTCGGTGATCTTGTGCCCGGCCACCAGGCTGAACAGCCAGTTAAAGCCATAGTTGCCCACCACACGCAGAGTGCTGTAGCCCTTGATGCGGCTTTCCGGCATAAAACGGGAGCCAAGGCAGCAATCATACTTACGGTGGCGGCCGCTGTGTACCAGGGGCAGCACATCGCGGATATCGCCCTGGTCGTCGCCATGCAGCACAATCAGGTAGTCGAAGTTATGCTGAACGGCGTACTGGAATGCCACTTTATGGCTGCCGCCCAGGCCATAGTTCTGGTCGTTGCGCAGCAGGCGGACCGGGGCCTGCGGGTGGGCCTGCATCCAGCTTTGCACGGCGGCTTCGGTGCCGTCGGTGGAGCGGTTATTGACCACGATGCACTCGGTGACCATAGCGGCCACCTGACAGTCCAGCAGCTGGTTCAGCACACGGGGCACCTGTTTTTCACAGTTATAGGCAGGGATAAAAACAAGAAAGCGTTCCGGCATAGGGCAAGCCTCCTGAACAAGATATTTTGATTGATTATAGAATACTATATTTGGGGCGGTGGGTCAAATTGGAAGGAGCGAAGATTGAATTAGAAATTAGGGCGGGCCTGCGGTTTTGCGCTGTGGGGAACGGTCGAGACCGTTCCCTACAAAGCCGTTGGAAATGTGTTCTACACACCCGCAGGTTTTCCACATTTTTTCCTGTGCTTGTGGAAAGCTCAATCGACTACCAGCACTTGCAGGTGGGCGGTGCCGTGGGTGACGGGGTAGCGGGCGGTGATGGTAAAGTTTTCTTCGATCCAGGCATGGAACGCGGCCATATCGCGCACTTCGGCTTCATCATACAGAATCACATCGGGACGCTTCTCGGGCAGTTCCTCATAATACTGGATGAACCGCGGGTCGCTGTCGGTACCGGAGATGACGGATGCCTGACCGATGGTCAAGGTTCCTCCCGCCATCATAAAGCCAAGGCCGTGCTGCTCGCCAATAGCCTGCAGCACCTGCTTGCCCGCAAAGGGTTCCAGCGCTTCGTACAGGGCCATCTGCATATCGGCGGCTTTTTCGTCCGCCCAGGTCCCTGCGGCGGGGCCTGCGGTGACCTGCTTCAGGTTGGCTGTTGCCACATTGGTAGGCTTCCAACCCGTTACCAGAACGCACCAGAACCGGCATACCAGCAAAAATACCAGCAGCGCCGCCAGCACACACTGGCCCTGGGGCAGTTTTCCCTGCTCCAGATTCTCCTGCCTGCACGCCAACATGGCAAAGCAGCCGCAGAGCGCGGGCCAGGTCAGATACATAAAGGTAGCCGAAAAGCCCAGCAGCGTAGAGCGCAGAATGAACGCATACGCCGCCATGCCCGGCAGAAAGCCCAGCCAGAACAGCGGCTCCCACGCCGTGCCGCGCCCCTTGCGGAACGCCCAGGCCGCCGCCAGCACCAGCGCCGGCATAAAGTAGCGCTCATCGGAGCTGGAGTCCGCCACAGCGCGCACCGCGCAGAGCAGGGCCGCCAGAATAGCCCAAAGGTTCAGGGCAAGGCCGGTCCAATCCCGCTTTTGGCGGGTTTTGGCCCACCACAGCAGACAGAGCACCACGCTGGCGGCCAGCGGCTTTGCCAGGAATTTGGCGGTGTTCAGCGCCTGGCTTGCCAACAGGGCCAGCCGCTGGCTTGTGGTAAAATCATACTGCGGGTCGTTCAGGATCAGGCTGACGCGCTGCAAAAACACGGTAAGCCCCATGCCGGGCAGCACATACGCCAGAAACGCTGCCGCGCAGGCCATACAGCCCAGCACAAACAGCACCGCGCCGCGGGGGATCTTACAGATCGTCGGCTCCTTGCCGCGGCGGCCCAGCAACACCATGCCGATAAAAATCACCGCCGCCGCCAGTGCGCTTTGCGGGAACGCCAGAAAGCTGAAGCAGGCGCACACCGCCCCCAGCACTACCAGCCATGGGCGGCGGAAACCATGGGTGTAATAATGGTAAAAGCACAAAAATGCCGCCACGGTGAAGTGGAACTGCTGGCTGATATAATCCGGCCCCAGGAACCACTTGGGGGTGTAGACAAACAGCACCACCGCGCTCAGCAGCGCCCCATGGCGGCCAATGGTCTGCTTGAAATCGCGGTAAAATACCGCGCTCATGGCCGCTTTGCAGACCAGCACCACAGCGCGCACAAACAGCAGCGCCCCGGTGGTTGTGCCTGCAATGGCGGTATACAGAGCCAGCACCAGCGCTGCCGGTAAGGCCGAAAGCTGGTGCGGCTCCCACATGGTATAAAACAGCCGGTCCCCCTTTACCAGGCGGAAGCCCAGGGAGAACGCATATTCTTCATCAATTTCCAGCCCCACAAACAGCGTTTTGGCCATGGCGAGAACCGCCAGAACCAGCAGCACCGGGGTTAAAATTTTCCACAGGCGGTCCTGTGCATTTTTTTGCGGCATAGGCCGCCCCTCCTCTATTGTTTGATTTCATGTAAGGCAAAGCGACGGGCGCACAATGTGCGCCCCTACGGGAGTTCTGCAATTTCTAATTGCTCATTTCTAATTGCTAATTAGGTTACAGGTGTTTTTTCAGCAGTTTATCCCTTGCGCACAGCAAATACGGCAGGTAGTTTTCGCAAAAGGCTTCCCATTTGCATTGCAGCCAGCTGCGGGTGTGCTGAGAATGGTGCTTGACCGCCGCCACATCAAAGTAGCGGGATTTATTGCGCACAATGATTTTTTGCTCAAAGGGCATCTGCCAGCCTTCCGGGTACCAGTAAGCAGGGGTCAGCAGGCGGTAGCTGCCGGGGTGTTCGGCGGCATAGCGGTTCAGCTGGCTTTCGTCATGCCACAGGGGCACCACGCCGTTGCGGATATCCTGCTCTGTGCGGCGGTCCAGCTCTTTGCACATGGCCAGGAATGCCGCGGAGGTACCGCCGTTCAGCCCGCCGGAAACATAGTCCCGCCCGCAATTATACGGGATATAGGCCGTGCATCTGGGGTTGCGGTCATAGCTGTAAAACATCGGCTTTTTGTTCCAGAACCCCGGCTGCTGGACCAGCAGCAACTGTTCCCCCTGCTGCGGACGGGGCAAAAATTCTTCCGGGGTAATGACCTCCCGGCAGGTCAGGTTGGCGTTGAAAAAGAAGAGATAATCCAGCTGTTCCAACGCCTTTTCCTGGGTTAGGAAAATCGCAAAGCGCTTCATGGTGCTCAGCGGCCAGTCATAGGCGGGCTGGGCAATGCGGTGCACAGCGGGGTCATCCTCGTGGGCGATGGACGGTGCATCGGTAAAGACAAAATATTCTTTTTTGCAGCCGGGTAAAAAGTTCCGGCTGAAAGTTTCATAAAATTCCGGCCAGAACACGGTGTATTTGCCGGTGCAGATATACAGCATGCCAATGGTTGCCATGTTGTGTTTCCCCCTTAACGATGGGTAATTTTTTGCCAAAGGCGGCCAGCCTGGGTGCGCAGATAGGCGGCATCGCTGGTCCAGATATAAAACGCAAGGTTCAGCAGGTTGGGCAGGATGCAGACCACAACAGCCCGCCCCAGCAGCCCCAGAATACCGCCGGGCAGCAGGGCGCACACGTGGTAGCTGCCTGCCATAAGCACCACAAGGGTGACAAGATGCACCGCCTGCACCCGCAGGTAGCGCCAGCCGCTGCCGCGCATATACTGGCGGCAAACCACAATGCCGCGCCCCACCCACATGATGCAGTGGGCCACAACGGTAGCCGCCACAATGCCGGTAATGCCAAACGCCGGGAAGAGTGCAAAGCTTAGAATCAGGTTTGTGGCGGCAGAGGCGACCATGAACCACTGGTCCTGCTCAAAGTGGCCCAGCACGGCGCGGTAGGAGCCGAGCATCCGGTGGTTCCAGCCCACATATTCGTTCAGGCTGAACACAATAACAAAGCCCAGCGGCAGCAGGCGGTCACTGCCCATCCACAGGCTGATAAACGGCTGGAACAGGCAGAGATATGCCGTTGCCACAAAGCTGCCGAAAAAATAGCTGAACAGATCCAGCCCCCAGAACACCTGTTTATCATGGGCGTTGGCCGTGGCGGATTTATCGTACACGATATTGCCGATGGCTGCGGCAAAGCTGTCCATGATTTTATTGCCGATGTTGGTGGCGCTGTCCGACACGGTGGTATAGTTGCCAAGGTTAGCCGTCATAGCGCTGCCTGCCATACGGCTGGTGACGATGGTATCGGACGAGCCGTAAATGGTGTTGGACAGGCGGTGAACCAGGTAATACTTGAGGTCATGGAAGATGCCAAGATCCTTGAAATCCCGCAAAGTAACCTTGACCTCGTGCAGTTCGGGGAAGTCCTTTTTATACCGCGCTGCCACCACCAGGTTGGCACTGGTGTTGAACAGGATGCTGACGCCGAAATACAAAATATAGTTTGGCAGCCACAGCGCAATGGCAATGCGGGCCAGATAGTTGGCAACATTAAAGCAGAAGTCGATGCGGGTACACAGGTACCCCTGCTGGGTGCAGGTGTACATCAGCCGCCGGGTGACAAGGAAATAGCCCGACAGCGTGGAGATGGTGTTGAGCAGGTAAACGGTATAGGCCGTCTGGATGCTGGCCACGCCGGGCATGATCCATGGCAGGGCCAGCGCCCCGATGCCCGCCAGCACGCAGATAACCACACCCACGGCGCGGTATGCCCATTTATACATGGACATATATTTGCTGATCTTCTCGGTATCCTTGGCGGCGATCTGTTCATACAAGCGGTAGCTGATGACGCTGCCAACACCGAATTCCGCAATGGAGAAAAAGTTGAACAGCTTATCCACCACCTGGGATGCGGCGGTGATATCGTTGCCAAAGTTAAATACCAGCAGCCGCCGCGTGGCAAAGCCCAGCAACATCAGCAGCAGGCTGGACCCCAGCGCATAGACCAGGTTCAAAATTGTTTTTTGTGTACGCAATCAGGTGTTCTCCTAGGTGTTTTGATAGGGTCAAGGCGCGGAAAGGCGGCGGGGTCGAGTGACCCCACCCTACGGGGCATGGAGCCGAAACCGGCATTTACGGCAGAGGTTCATGGGGCATCGGGGGACGCCGCCCCCTACAATGGGTGCAGAGCTTTATTTCCGTTTCAGCAGCCCGGCCGCCCAAAGGGCAAAGCGGGGGCCGAAGTGGTTGAGGAGGAAGGCAAACAGCTTCCAGTCCGGGCGGGTGTTCTCGTCCCCCAGTTTCCAGAGTGCTTTGCAGGCGGTCAGGCCGGGGGCACAGGCGGCGCGTACCTCGGCATCACGGCAGGCAGCGCCGCGGGCCTGCGGCCAGAACACATTGGCGGTGCGCCGCCAGATCTCGGCTTGCTCCGCCGGGGTCCAGGGGCAGTCCGGCGCGGCGAACATTTTTTCAAACCGGTGGATGACCGCCGCGATGCCCGCAAAATGTTTGGCAAGGCCCGCGTTCAACAGGCTGCCCGCCCGGTTGGCGCGGTAGACCACCAGCTCCACATCCAGGTAATACAGCTTGGGGCAGGCACCGGCCAGCACCAGGTCAAAGGGATAATCCTCCGCCCAGCGGACCTCATTCCAGAAAAGCAGGTTATACTTAACCAGAAATTCCCGGTCAATACAAAAGCGCCAGACCGCCCAGTGGCCCGCGGCATACAGCCGCGCCACGCGGGCGGCGTAATCGGGGTCGGCATCCGGGCCGGGGGTGAACCGCTCCACCGGGCCGGGATAAGGCTTGGCATCCATTCCCTGGCTTTCGTCCTGCTCCAGATAGCGGCAGACGTACCAGCGGTAACCCGGCGCGGCGGCCAGGGCGGCGCGCAGTTTTTCCAGTATATGGGGCGGCCAGTAATCGTCGCTGTCCAAAAACAGCAGCCACTTGCCCTTGGCGGCCTTGATGCCGGTATTGCGCGCGGCGGCCAGCCCGCCGTTAGAGCGGTGGATGACCGTAACGCCGGGGCAAAGCTGAGCAAAAGCATCACACATGGCGGGGCAGGCATCCGTGGAGCCATCGTCCACCAGGATGCACTCCCAGTCCGCCGGGCCGGCCTGCTCCACCACGCTTTTGACGCAGGCAGAAAGATAAGCCTGCACATTATACACCGGCACAATGACCGAAAATGTGATGTTTCCTGTGCGTTCCATCGCAGTTGTTTCCTTTACTTTGTCGGGATCAATGTCCAGTCGTGGTCATACAGGGCGGTCTTTTTGCCGTTGGCGTACCAGCGGTCCGGCGCGATCACACAGCGGCCCGGCACACCGGCCAGCCACTGCCCCCACCAGCTGAAGGTGGAGTTGCTCAGCACAAACGCCCGGCAGCGGCGCATCAGGGCAAGGTCCGCCGCGGCACTTTTTGCCCCGGTGCTGTAATGCACCGGCAGGCCCGCAGCGTCCAGATGCTGCCGCACATAGGCGGGGTCGTCTGAAAAGACAAACAGTTCCGCCTGGGGCAGGCTTTGGTACACCGTGCGGCAGGCGGCGGCGTAATACTCCGGCGTGCAGACCTGCAGGGCCGCGTTCTGCGGCAGCAGATAGTCCCCGCAGCGCCAATGCAGGCAGACGGGGAACGGGCTTGCCTCAATTTCCCGCGCAAAGGCGGCGGTCGCAGCGGTAAAGCCGTGTTCCGGGTTCTCAATGGGCAGCAGCTCCGCCCGGATAGTTTCAGCCTGGTCCTTAAAATAATCTGCCCCCTGGAAGTACCCCCAGGCCAGAAAGTTTTTGGCGTGACCGCGCTTGGCAGGGGTAAAGCCTTCCGTCGCAAAATGCAGGCCGATGGCATTCAGCATAGGGGCCATGCGGGCTTCAAAGGGGTGCCAGTCCCGGTCCATCAGGCCCGCGCGCTGTTCGTGGCGGATCATCAGGGCCTTGGCGGCGTTCTGCACCGGCAGATGCTGCTTGGCAAAGCCTGCATCTGTGATGAACTGCACCTCTGAGCTGATATGCAGTGTCTGCAATGCCAATGCAGTGTGGGCCGGGGAGCCGGTTTTCCAGTCCTGCCGGTCAATCAAAGTGACAGGCTCCTGGCAGCACAGGCCCATGGCGCGGGCAAAGGCATACACAAACATCTGGTTGCCCAGCCCGCCGGAAAGTTCGGCGTAAATCATCGTGCGCCCTCCCCTGCCACTTTATCATACACCTGCTCCATGCGGTGTGCAGCGGTTTTCAGCTCATAACCGGCAGCGGCCAGCGTGGGCCAATAGTCCGCGTGCGGCCCGCCGGGAGCAATGGAATCCGCCGTTTTGGCCCACTCTTCAAACGGGGCACTGAGCGGCAGGAAATGCACCAGCTCGGTCACCGAGCCATCCCCCGGCACATTGGTGGAGGCCAGGCAGGGCACGCCGCAGCCCTGGGCTTCCACCAGGGTAACGGGGCTGCCTTCAAAGTTACTGGGCAGCAAAAACAGGTCAAAGGCATTCATATAGTCGGGCACATTGTTCTGCACCCCGGCAAACAGCACCCGGTCCGCCACGCCAAGCTGGGCGGCAAGTTCCCGCATGGGCTGTTCCTGCTCGCCGCCGCCCACCAACAGCAGCTTCCAGCGGGGGTCCTGTTGAACCATAGCCGCAAACACTCGGATGAGGTAGAGCGGGTTTTTCTGGTGGTTGAGCCGCCCTACAAACCCGGCCAGACGCTCGGTTCCGGTAATGCCGTACTGGGCGCGGATTGCCGTGCGCGCCGCGGCGTTGGGGTAAAAGCGGGTTTGGTCCACCGCATTGCAGGCAACGGAAAAGTTCGGCCTGCGGTCGATATGGTCACCAAACACAAATCGGCCCGCAGCCACGCCGCAGCCCAGAAAGTAATCTGCAAACAGCTGGTACACCAGATGGGCGGCGCGCCAGGTCAGCGTCATGGGCGGGTAAACGATATGGCTGTGCACAATGATCTTGGCACGGGGACAGAGCACCCGCATCATACCGCAGACGGGCGCGCCGATTTTGCTGGCAGTATGGTAATGGATGATATCGTAATCCTTATGGGTTTTCAGATGCTGGTACAGTGCGCGGATACGGGCTTTTTTATTGTCCGGCACCGCAATGATATGCACCCCGGCTGCTTCCAGTGCCGGCGCGCACGAAGCTTGATCTGGCGGGCAAAGGCCGACAAACAGATCCACCTGGTAGCGGGTAAGGTCCAGATTGAGCAAAAGGTTCTGCACATAGCGCTGCACCCCGCTTTGCACGCCAAGGTGGTTGCTGATCATCAGGATCTTCATGGATACGGCTCCTTTGCACATCTGGATTCGGGCGGACGGTTTGTTATAACGTAATTTTAGGGGCGCAGGTTCTACCAGTAGCTGCCACCCTCCACCGCCTGCTTGTTGGCGGGCTGTTCGGCGGGGGCGGGGCGCACCCATGCAGGGTTATACAGCTTGCTGATTTGGGGGTGGGTGTCCCACCGGCGGCCCTTGATGCCAAACAGCAGCTGCGTAGCGCCGCTCATCTGGATGGCAACATGGCCGGTGTCCCGCGCATGGGCGGCCAGCGGCAGGCCGTAAGCACCTGCGCCAATGATGGCAACCTCATAATCGCAGGCATCCATCTGTTTTTCCATTGCGGCAAGGGCATCAAACCAGGTATCATACCCGGTTTTCTGCCCGGCAAGGCCCTGCACTGCCGGGATGACGGTCAGGGAGGCCAGTTCCGGCAGAGTGTTTACCCCGCCGGGGGCGTTGGTGAACAGCTCTCCGCGCTTTTGGTACTGGGCGCGGATGGTATCCGCAAAGGGGTGTACCACCAGCACATGCTTTCCGGCCAGTGCGGCGCTCCAGGGGTTGGCATAATAATATGGTTCCAGCGCGCGCAGCTGGGTAAAGCGGGTGCCGTGGCAGCCATCGATTACCTGCCGCTCGGCCCCCACATCCCACAGCGCCAGCAGGTCCGCCCCCTGAGCGCAGGAAGTATACAGCTTGCAGAAGCGGTTCAGCGCTTTATCATCGGTGGGAAACACACCGGACAGGGTGTTGATCTCACCCCTGGTTTTCTCGGTATATTTCCCGGTCAAATATTCGGCCACGGTGCGCATCTCGGTTGCACCGCAGCGGCCGAACAGAAATGGCTGCCCGGCGCGGATGGCATCGGCAGCAGCCGCATTGCCCTGTTCCGCGGGCAGAATGATCAGGCCGCGGTATTTCCACCGGAAGCGCAGCCCTTTATAGGTATTGCGCAGTACCTCCAGCAAGGCTCCATCATTATCCACGGCGGTTTCCTCCTTGTTTGTCCAGCATGGCCAGGGCGGTTTCGGCGCTGTTTGCCCACAGGAAATGTTCATTCACGCGGCGCTGGGCAGCGTGGCCGCAGGCCGGGTCCGCCGCTGCTTTCTGGATGGCCTCAGCAAACTGGGCAGGGGTATCGGCAAAATAGCCGCTGGTGCCGGGCTCTATGATCAAATCCGGTCCCGGCGCATGGCGGGCAACCGGCGGGCAGCCCGCATACATGGCTTCCAGCAGGCTCATGCCAAAAATTTCGCCGTCATTAAAGTTCACAAACACATCGCAGGCATGGTAATAGGCCTGCACGGTTGCGTTGGGCAGCTGGGGAATGCAGGTACAGCGGTTTTCCAGCTTGTGGGTGCGCAGGGCATCCTGCAGTTCCCCGGTCAGGCTCCCCTGCCCGATGACCACCGCGTTCCAGCTGCGGGGCAGTGCTTCCAGTACCGGCACCAGGTCCAGGGGGCGCTTGTAGGAATCCAGCCGCCCCACAAAAACAAGATAGTTGGCTTTGGGGTCCAGCTTCAAAAATTCCCGCAGTTCATGTTTTTCCCCATTTGCATTGGGGATGATGGCGGTATCCAGCCCAACGGGCATTACCCCGGCGCATGGCACATGCAGCTGTTCCAGCTGGGCGGCCACGGCGGGGGTTTTGGCATAGGTGGGGGTTTTGCGGTAGATAGCCAGGTTGCGGCGGCACAAAAGGTCCATCACAGCCCGCATAACCGGGTTTTCGGACGTACTTTTGATGGCCCCCAGCTGGCTGTAGAAAAAGATATCGTGATCCCGGCAAAAGCGGTACAGCCCCGGCACGCCGAGGGCGTTATCCCCCATCACATGCACGGCGTCCACATGCTCGTTCAGCAGCGGCTGCCAGGTGCGGTAAAAGGCACTGACCCCGGCTTTGCGGGCCGGCACATAATAGATGCGCACATTGGGCTCCAGGTCCTCGCTGGTCACAGCTTCGGGGGCGGCGTCCGGGTCCGGGTACAGTACAACAGCCCGGCAGCCCAGGGCGGCAAACGCCCGTGCAAGGCCAACCTCCTGCCGGTTATAGGCTCCTTTTTTGCCGGATGCCCCGCAGTACAGCTGCGGGATAGCAATGGTTCGCATAAGCTTTGCTACTCCAATTTATTTTTAGGGCAATACCGCATAATTCTAAGTGCCGATACGGCGAGCGCGGTGCGGCAGATGCTAAGCCAAAAGCGCAGATAATACTGGATGCTGCAAAGGTGA
>ERZ833963.1810-NODE-1810-length-23256-cov-3.294341_pt1 | contig 23256 bp, 15 predicted proteins | sample MGYA00519693_ERZ833963 | MGnify/ENA primary metagenome ERZ833963 (study PRJEB31850, sample SAMEA3708748) | human gut metagenome | biome: human gut; feature: human-associated habitat; material: faeces | place: China | collected 2014 ... | reverse complement strand
TTACACAGGGGGAGAAACCGCTTGGTAATCAGCTCTCCCCCTGTGTAAGGGGGAGCTGGAGGGGGTAGTTGTAAATACAAACAGGACTTTTAGTCACCCTCATTCTTTTGTTTATAAGGTTATAAACCCAATGACTTTCTGGTATTTTATTTCTGTAATTTATCGGCTCTTTCTTTTAATCTTGCTGCACGAGCCTCGCTATCCGGGTGGGTAGAAAACATCTGTTGTATGCGAGAGGCTTTTTCACCCCCGGCATTGGAGAGTTCTACCAGTTTTGTCAATGCTTTTGACATGGCGTAGGGGTCAACCTTTTGTTGAAGGCAGAAATCAAAAGCGTAATCATCAGCGGCGAATTCTTGCTTTTGTGAGAATTGTGCCCCCATGAAAGCCTCTGCCAACGCTCCCAGTTGGGAATCGGTCAATTTCGACGCTGTTTCACTTACCGCACCTGCCACGTTCTTGGCGGCCGAGCGAAGATAGGCGTTTTTCATGGCGTGTTTAGTGTCTTGGTGTACCACGTGTCCGATCTCATGACCGATAACAGCCAGCACCTCGTCGTCAGTCATTAATTCCATCAGTCCGGCAAAGATACGAATGCTCCCGTCCCCGCAAGCAAAAGCGTTAACATCAACAACTTCATATATAGCAAAATTCAGTTTCAGTCCTTCAATTTTGGGGAAGTTTGCCGTGATCTTGGCCAAGCGTTTTCCTAATTCACTATCCGGTGCCGCCACTTTATTATGTGTGTCCATCCATTGTATGTATTCCTGGCTCATGTTAGCAATGTCCTCGTCGGAAAGAGTGATCGCCCCGGCTGCGTCCTTTCCGGCTTGAATAGCTTTTTTCGTGTCGATTTTCATTTTGCCGATTTTTATTTGCGCTTGTAAAGTTAAGGTTCCGGCAAGTAATAATACGCACATGAATAGTTTTCTCATCGTTGTAATGAATTTTAATGTTTGATTATTAAATATTTCCTTATTTATCGTCCGATTCTATAATACATGGCGCAAAAGTAAGCATTTCTCTTATATCTTCAACAGGAAAGAATTATTTAAAAATATTCTCGCGAGAAGTGAGCAAGTGAAGAAAATTATATTACCTTTGCATCGCTCAAATGAAAAGGACTCGTAGCTTAATGGATAGAGCACTTGGTTACGGCCCAAGAGGTTGTGGGTTCGACTCCCGCCGAGTTCACGAAAAAATGAAAACCTTGTAAATCGACTGATTTGCAAGGTTTTTTCTTTTTAGTAAGCGACAATAAAAACACTTGCAAAACAGAAGATTTCTATAACTTTGCTTCCAATCAAGGTAAATAAAATAAGAATGGAAATAAAACATAAAATACAATTTGGAACTGATAGCGATGAATTGGCAAAAAAAGTCCTGACAAAAGAAAAGATAGCAACATCTTCCTTGTATGATTATTACTGTATGAACCTAAAAGATACAATAAAAGAAAACGAATATGTTTCTATACTAGATTCACAAAATAGAGAAATATGCATCATACAGATAACTAAGATTGAAATTATTGAATTTCAAAATATCACGGAAGAATTTGCCATAGCGGAAGGTGATGGCAATCTAGAAAATTGGCAAAAAATACATACGGAATATTATTCTTTAATGTTAGAGAAAATAGGAAAAAGTCTTACGGGAGAAACAAAATTGCTTTGTGAGTGGTTCACGGTAATAACTTGTTGATAGATAACTATACAAATCCACCATCCACCATTAAAACACATTTCGTGTATATCCCGGCAGGAGCGCCTAGCACTGTTTTGAGGAATACTCAAATTCAAAATTATAAGATTTCTCCGTGTATTGCAAATTCGGGGAGAATAAAATATTTATTGGTTATAACAAAGTGTAAATCAATTATTTGTGTTTGATTTGTGTGATCAACAATATGTTCTAAAGCTTTGATCACGAAATTCGTGAGTTTGGTCTCGAATGGGTAATGCATACCTGAATTAGGGGATATTACCGGGTTATACATGGGTGAAAATATATTCTTGTTTGCCCGTAGTTTCCTTGCTGCCTAGTAGCATGAAAGTATAGTCGATGTAATTTTCATTTATCGTTTGTTAAAATGGCGGTGAGCATCGGGCGATAAGGCGGCGACAAGGCGGCGAGAGCGCCTAATTGTCGCCTAACAGTCATGCCATAGCCGGGTAATTCTCATGGCTAAGGGTAGAGAATCCCTGTAAAATCCCATGTTTTCCGTGTTTATAAAAAGAAAAGAAATTAAACCGGGATGTCATATTTTTGAAACTGATAAATGTTATTTTTGTGAAGATGTAAAAACAAAATGCGATAAATGGAGAAGACGGTTTATTTTTTGGGGTCGGGTTTTTCTAAGGAGGCCGGGGGATTGGTCCAGAACGAGATTATCAAGACTATTCTGGATGAAGATTTTACGCGGGGAAATGAGCGTCTGATCAAGGCCAAAGATAATTTTATCGGGTTCTTGAAGGAGGAATTGCATATTTACGAGGATCATTATTGTAACGTGCAGTTGGAAGATATTTTCACGCCGATTGACCGTTGCGTCTGGGACGGACTTTCTATCGGGCGGTATAGTGCGCGGGGGTTGGTGGAACTGCGGGAGGAGTTTAACGCACTGATGGGGGCGGCGGTAAATTACAGTTTTCAGAAGAATAAGGCTTGTTGTGATTATATCGATGAGTTTGCCGAGTATATTAATCAAGTTGCACGGCGGCGCATGGAGGATGGCGTGGACCGGGTATCGGTGATCACGACGAACTGGGATGTGATGTTCGACCATGCCTTGAAACGGGCCATCGAAAACGGGCATCCGGAAAAGTTGAGCGTGGTGGATTATTGTTGCTACGTGAGTTCGTGGGAGGCGAATGATGACACAATTAAACCGGGATTGCTTGCCGTGGGGTATGGGGGATATAATATTAAGTTGTTGAAGTTACACGGGTCGATGAACTGGTTTCAATGTCCCATGTGTCAGCGTATGTACGTTCGATTCGGCGAGGAGATCGAGATCATGAAGGCTGCCTATTGTCGGCATTGCCGGAAAAATTACGGGATGTCGGAGATTAACTCGATCAAGTTGCAGAGTAATTTGTTGCTACCGACTTATTTAAAGAACTTGAGTAATATCCAGATCAAGCTGGTGTGGCAGAATGCGGCGATCGAGCTGTCGGAGGCGACAAGAATCGTGTTTATCGGTTATTCTTTACCTGCTGCCGATTTCGAGATTAGGCAGTTGTTGGCTCGCATGATTCGTCCCGACGCGGAGATACAAGTTGTTCTCTATCCGAATACTCCGAACGTGGAGGCCGAGGCGGAGCGTTATCGTAATTTCTTCGGGAGCCGGATCTCTGAGCGGGACATCATGAGACTGACTGTGCCGGAATACGTGAAGGAGAAAACTAAAAACTAAAAGATAAAAACTAAAAGTTAAAAGATAAAAGTTGAGAAGAGCGGGAGATTGGGAGATACTTGTAACTTTTATCTTTTATTTTTTAACTTTTATCTTAAAAGTGGTATTTATACTCTATTATGGTAGGTCTGAATACTTTATTTTTGTACATATAAAGAAATGTACAATTCAAGGAAAGAATTTATGACAAGTTATCATTTAGAGTCAGCATGTTGCGGGACTACTTTTGAGGATAAAGAGTGGGAGTTGGAATGTCCCCATAAGGATGGTGCGGCTTTGATCTATGCGAATTATGCAAAACGTCAATTCGAAGTGAGAAATGATCTGCCCGGTATTTACAGGTACGCTAACTGGATGCCTATTTGCCGGACGCTGGAAGGTTCCGGTGCTCCCGTGACTTACAAGAGCGAGGGGCTGTCTGAATATTTAGGGCTGTCTAATTTGTACATCACGTTTAATGGCTATTGGCCGGAACGGAATGCCATGATGAAAACCGGGTCGTTCAAGGAATGTGAGGCGTTTACCGTGTGTGCGCGGACGAATGCTTTCAATGACAAGATCATGGTGGTGGCTTCTGCCGGTAACACGGCGCGGGCTTTCGGACGTGTGTGTTCGGAGAATCATATCCCGTTGTTGTTATGTATTCCGGAAGATAATTTGGAGGCAATTTGGGCGGATGGGCCGTGGAATGATTGCGTGAAACTGGTTTGCTCGGCTTCCGGGTGTGATTATTTTGATGCGATTCATCTTTCTAATATTATATGCGAGATGGAGTTTTTCTACCCGGAGGGAGGGGCTAAGAACGTGGCTCGTCGTGACGGGATGGGAACAACGGTGTTGTCAGCCGTGGAGAAGATCGGGCGTATCCCGGATTACTATTTCCAGGCCGTGGGTAGCGGAACCGGGGCTATTGCCGCTTGGGAGGCAAACAAACGTTTTGTTGCTGACGGGCGTTTCGGTTCGTATTTGATGAAATTGATGGTTTCACAAAATGCTCCTTTCTCGTTGATGTACGACGCGTGGAAGGCGGGTTCTCGTGCCTTGTTGCCTTTGGATGAAAATGTTGCCCGAGAACAGGTGAAAGAGATGTGTGCCAAGGTGTTGTCCAATCGTAAGCCGCCGTATTCTTTGAAAGGCGGATTGTATGATGCGCTAGTGGCAACGGGTGGCGATATGTTGTTGGTGACGAACGAGGAGGCGATGGAAGCACAGAAGTTATTCGAAAAATTGGAAGGAATTGATATAGAACCGGCGGCAGGGGTTGCCTTGGCCTCGTTGATGCAAGCTGTTAAAGAACAGCGAGTGGAGGAGGATGCCGTGATCATGTTGAATATCACGGGTGGCGGTGTGGCTCGTTACAAGAAAGAGTTTAACCCGGTGATGCAGAAACCTGATCTGGTATTCCCGGTAAACCCGGACCCGGAGATGGTGAAGGCGAAGGTGAGAGAGTTGATCGGAAAATAACAAACGCTATAAAAACCCCGTGACTTTGGTCACGGGGTTTTTCGTTATGATTTTTTTATTGAATCAGCGTGAAAAGATTCGATTTTTCATTATGTTTGTCTTGATAAATGGAAATTTGGATGAAAATGGGTGTGCCGGATTTGGAGATATTAACAGCTTTTCAAAAGGATATGAACGAGGGGGGAAAATTACTCTTCCAACGTTATTATAAGCCGTTGGTGTTATTCTCCGGGTCAATGCTTAATGATTGCACTTTCCCGGAAGATATTGTACAGGAGGTGTTTTACCATTTTATCAAGAATAATGTTTATCGACAGTTGTCTCCGGAAGCCTTGAGTACTTATTTGTTTCGTTGCGTGAAAAACGCTTGTTTAAACAAGATTCGGGATCAGAGGGAATTTGCACAAGCGGAATTACTGCGGTATGATGCCGTGGAGGAAGAGGCGATGACTGTTTCTCTGGAATTGATCGAGGCTATTCGGAAAGCGATCGAGGAATTACCGCGGAAAACTCGAATGGTGGTAATGTCTGTTGTCGTTGAAGGGAAAAAATACAAGGAGACGGCTGAGGAATTGGGCGTGTCCGTGAATACCGTGAAGACTTTATTGAGTGGTGGTTTGAAACAATTACGCCAACAATTTTCCGATGCCCTTTTGCTATTTTTCATCTTGGAGAAAAATAATTTTTAAAAAATTCTCGAAAGTTATTCACCCATTTTTCAATTCTTGTGTTTGTCTTATGAAATATGAATACAAATACGAGATGATGGATAAGAATGAAAAAGAGACACGAATCCGGGAGTATCTTTCGGGAGAATTAGGCGAGAAGGAAGAACGGGAGTTCAACGAGTGGCTTGTCGGTGACGTGGAGGCTCAACAAATTTTTAAGGAGAGGGTGAAACAGTATGATTTGATCCGTTGGGCAAAGCGGTGGGAATATATAGATGACGAGGTCGCTCGAAAACAGGTGGTAGACCGGGTGCGTCGTTATCGCTTGAAGATAGGAATTGTAAGGTATGCTGCCGTGATTGCCGTGATACTGGTGTCCGGGGTAATGGTTTGGAATTGGAAATACCGGTCGGTGGAACCTGCCACTTTGGCTACCGTTTCTGTTCCCTTGACCAATGTACCGATCCTAAAATTGGCTGATGGAGAAGAGATCCCGATTTCCTCTCGAAACATGGAGATTATTCGTTCCTCCCGGAGGGTTGATATTCAATTGGCTGATTCGGGGAGATTGGAATACGTGGCAAAATCGGATTCGATGGTAGGGCAGGTGGAATACAATACTCTCGTTATTCCCCGGGGATGTGAGTTTAGCCTCGTCTTGGCAGATGGGAGTCGGGTGTGGTTGAATGCGGGGAGTTCGTTGAAATATCCTGAAACTTTTTCGAATGGTGAACGACGGGTTTATTTGGAAGGGGAGGCTTATTTCGAAGTGGAACATGATGGGAATGCCCCTTTTATCGTGAACACGAGGTCCATGGATTTGCGCGTACTTGGGACGAGTTTTAATATAAAGGCTTATGATGACGAAAGCACGGTTATTACCACTCTCGTGTCCGGGAAAATCAGACAGGAATTCCCGGAAGTAGGTAAGGATGTCACGTTGACGCCCTCACGTCAATCGATATTCGACCGTGTTACCGGAAAGTTAGAAACGAAACAAACCGACGTACAAGCTGCCCTCGCTTGGAAAGAAGGTAAAATTATCGCAAATAACGAACGTTTGGAAGATATTTTCCGACAATTATCCCGTTGGTATGATTTTAAGGTGGTATACACTCAGCCCTCACTGAAAGATGTCCGCTTTTATCTTCATTCTAACCGGTATGCGGAAGTACATACAATTCTGGAATATCTCCAAACAACGAAAGGGATTCATTTCACTTATGCTGAAAAAACAATTTACGTGAGTCAATAAAATAAGGAGATGCCCTCACATCCCCTTACCTGTTAGCCCCTCAGCTAACACTGTATTAATTTAATAATAAGCTAAACAAAGTTATGAGAAAAAAACGGAAATTTCAACAAACGTTGAGAAAAATGAAATTACTTACGTTATTTATGCTTTTGGGTTTTTGTACCTGTCACGCTACCATTAGCGCTCAGGAGGCTCGTATCGACTTGAAAATGTCTGATGCGACGTTAAGTCAAGTGTTCAGAAATATAGAACAGTTGACAGAATATATGTTTATTTATAAATCCGAAGACGTGCAATCTATCCAGCATATCAATGTGGATGTACGTCAAACTATGGTGCGGGATGTTCTGGAGAAATGTTTGGAAAATACCGGGTTGTCATTTTTGTTTAAGGAGAACGTGATTATTATTCAAAAAAAGACTACCGATCAAGAGAAGAAAGAGAATCGGATTACAGGTAAGGTAACGGATGAAAAGAAGGAACCTTTACCGGGCGTGACCGTGATTATCAAAGGCACGAAGTTAGGCACCGTGACGGACGTGGACGGGAAGTATACCTTGGCGGTTCCGGTAGGAAATAATGCCCTGGTGTTTTCAATGATCGGGATGAAACAAAAAGAAGAGGTGATTGGAAAACGTACACAGATTGACGTGGTGATGGAGGAGGAGATAAGTGAGTTAGAGGATGTCGTGGTTACCGGGTACTATACACAGGCGAAAAATAGTTTTACCGGGGCTGCCCGGACCATCACGGCAGAGGAGTTGCAGATGGGGGGAAATCAAAATATCCTGACGGCTTTGCAAAATGTTGATCCTTCTTTCATGAAAATAGATAATAATTTGGCTGGTTCGAACCCGAACGTGGTTCCTGAATTCCAGATCCGGGGAGCTGGGAGTATTTCCGGGATCGAGAGTGAATATGAGGGAAATCCGAACACGCCGGTATTTATCGTTGACGGGTTCGAAACTACGGCAGAGAAGGTGTATGACATGGACCCTTACCGGGTGGCTTCTATTACTTTACTGAAGGATGCGGCTGCCACGGCAATTTATGGATCGCGAGCCTCCAATGGAGTCGTGGTGATCACGACTAATGCCCCGGCAAACGGTAAGATGCAGGTGAGCTATAACGTGGACGCCTCGTTTTATATTGCCGATCTGAGTGATTATAACGTGTGTAATGCGGTCGAGAAGTTAGAAATTGAAAAGTTAGCGGGGATGTATACGTCTAGTTCCGTGACTCAACAACTTACGTTAAATGAATGGTATAGCGAGAAGTTGGCGAATATAAAAAGAGGATATGATACCTACTGGCTGGATAAACCGTTGGATGCTGTGGCTGTAGCTAATAAACATTCTTTACGTTTAGATGGAGGTAATGACAATATTCGATATGGAATCGAACTGGGGTATAGTAATACGCCGGGAGTAATGAAAGAATCCGGTCGTCGTCGTTTGGCTTTGGGAATGGAGTTACAGTACATTTACAAGAATCTGACTTTTAGGAATAATTTGACTTATTCGAATGTAAAAGCGACAAACTCGCCTTATGGCTCGTTTAGTGTTTACACGAAACGTAATCCTTACGTGCGGTATAAGGATGATGATGGTAATTATATTTATAAAGTTGATGAGTATGTTCCGATCGGTGGTGGTGGATTAGGAAAGGATTACTATAATCCGTTGTATAATACGACATTGAATACGACAGATGAGGAGAAATACAATGACGTGACGAATAATTTCGGGGTGGATTGGAGTATTATGGATGGATTGCGGTTAAAAGGAAGTTTTTCGTTTACACATCAAAATACATATAAGGATAATTTTAAGCCAGCCAAGCATACGGATTTTGCGGATTATGAGGACGATGATTTTGATCGTCGGGGATCTTATGTTGGAAGTCGCGGGGAGAATTACAGTTATGATGCCAGTTTGGTAATGACCTATTTTTATCAATTGGAAAAGCATGTGATTAATGCTAATTTAGGTTGGAATCTTCAGGAGAGTGTGACAAGGGAATTTACGGTAAAGACGGAAGGATTTCCGAATGAAAATTTGGACTATATCAGTTTTGCAACACAATACGAGAAAGACGGATCTCCGGCTGGAGACGAATATACTTCTCGTTTAGTAGGTTTTTTGGGTAATTTGAATTACAGTTATGATGAACGTTACTTGTTGGATCTTTCTTTCCGTGAAGATGCATCTTCTCGTTTTGGTTCTGACAAGCGATGGGCGCCGTTCTGGTCTGTGGGTTTAGGATGGAATTTGCATAACGAGGAATTTCTGAAAAACGTGACTTTTATCAATCGGTTGAAGATTCGCGGTTCATACGGTTTGACAGGTAGCCAGAATTACAATCCTTATCAGGCGATGACGACTTACAAGTATTTGACGGGGGAGCGTTATCACCATACGGTGGGAGCCGAGGTGATGGCTTTGGGAAACGAAAAATTAGGGTGGCAGCGCACGTTGCAACAAAATTATGGAGTGGATATTGATTTGTGGGATGAACGGATTAATTTCACGGGTAACTATTACATAAAATTATCCAAAGACGTATTGACTTCAGTAACTTTACCGCCTTCTTTGGGCTTTAGTTCGTATATGGATAACTTGGGTGAAGTGAAAAATTACGGGTATGAGTTGAATCTGCGTGTGGCGTTGGTGAAGAATCTTTCCAAACAATTATATTGGAGTGTAAACGCAACAGCCTTGCATAACAAGAATAAACTACTGAAAATTTCGAATGCTTTACGTGCGTATAATGACGATCAAGATGAAGATACAATGTCCGGATCTAAAAGTAAAGAGTCAAATCGCCCTAAAGTTCGTTATGTTGAGGGGAAATCCATGAATTCTATTTGGGTAAATCAGTCATTGGGAGTGGACCCGGCAACAGGAAACGAGTTGTTTCAAGCTGTGAATGGAGATATTGTGACAACTTGGAGTACGGATAATTATGTAATTGGAGGGTGTACGGATTCAGATTTGGAAGGTACATTTGGGACAAATTTGGCGTGGAAAGGATTTCAATTAAATGTCATTTTCCGTTACAGCTATGGAGGACAAATTTACAATCAAACGTTAGTGGATAAAGTGCAGGACGCGGATTTGCGGGAGAATGTTGATCGACGTGTATTTGAGGAACGTTGGCAGAAACCGGGTGACCAGGTGATGTTTACGAAACTTATCGGTGGTGCTACCGCAAATGCGACAAGTGTGACTAAACCGACATCCCGTTTTATCGAGGATAATAATTGGCTGGAGTTGTCCACCTTGAATTTGTCGTATGAATTTAAAATGCCTTGGATGAAGAAAATCGGATTAAAACGGTTGAAAGCCTTATTCTATATGAACGATGTATTCCGGGTTTCGACAGTGAAACAGGAAAGAGGTATTGATTATCCGTTTGCCCGTAATTTTAGTATTGGTTTACAAGCCCGGTTTTAATTATTTATGAAATAAATAGGTCAGAATTATGAAATATAGAATTGTAAAATACATTGGGTTGGCAGGAGTCCTTTTGTTGGGTGGTTGCAGTGATTGGTTGGATGTGGACCCAAAATCACAAATAAAACAGGAAGCTCTGTTTGAATCAGAAGCGGGCTTTCGGGATGCATTGACCGGTATATATACGGTTATGGCGAGAACGGAAATGTATGGTGGGAATGAGACGATGGGTTTTTTAGATATGGTAGGGCAGGTGTATACGGATGTGTCAATTAATTATGAGGATGCTCTCAAGTATGATTATGAGTCAACTAAGGTTGAAGAATGTATTGATGCTATCTGGCGGGGAAATTATAACGCGATAGCGAATTGTAATCATATTCTTGCTAATGTTGATGAAAAGAAAGGTGTTTTCAGTAGCGGTGTGTATGAGGCCGTGAAGGCGGAGGCTATGGCATTACGGGGATTCTTGCATTTCGATGTGTTACGAGGGTTTGCTCCGTCGTATTTGAGGGGGGCTAATGTGGCTGCAATTCCTTATGTAGAAGAGGTGACCAATAAACCAATAGCCCAATTGACTGTAGCAGAGGTGATCGATAAGGTGATTGATGATGTGGAGGCTGCACGAAAATTGATCAAGGAGGTAGATCCGATCGGGCCATCATTTGATTCGTATACAGAGAAAGGTTACGAGACAGAGGATTATATTCAGGGAGATGGTTTTTGGCTGTATCGGAAATCCCATTTAAATTATTACGGAATGACGGCCTTGCTAGCACGTGTATATTTATACAAAGGCGACAAAACGAAAGCTTTGGAATGTGCAAAGGAAGTTATTGATGGGGAAAAGTTTACTTTGTTGGAGGAATCTCAGTTGGGGGATGGTAATACATGGGGAAATTTGTGTAGTGAAAATGAATACATATCTTCTTTGTACGTGTATGATATGGAAGAGGGGCGTTCGGATGTGTATTTTGGAGAAGAGAGTACCGTACAATGTCATATTTCTGATACTCGCCGGGCCAGTGTGTTTGGAACTCCCGGCGTGGATATAGATTGGCGGAACCAGAACACGTTTTTTTTGAAAACCGGGGAAGCTAAAACATATATTGGAAAATACCGGGGCGTGAATAGGATTCCTTTATTGAAATTGTCGGAGATGTACTTGATTGCCGCAGAGGCTTCGGGTGACAAAGGTTATTTACAAACCTTGCGTGATCATCGAGGATACGTGAATTATCCGTTGGAGGAGAATTGTGATCTAGCCGCGGAAATCGAGGCTGAGTATCGGAAAGAGTTTATGGCAGAAGGACAATTGTTTTATTATTATAAGCGGCTTGATTATAATACTTTGCCCGATATGGGTGTTGTGATGACCGGTAATTACGTGTTCCCGATGCCGGATGATGAAATGGAGTTTGGTGATATTAAATAAAGCGGAATTATGAAAAAGTTATATTATATTTTCTTGTTGTTAATTGCCTTTGGAAGTTGTAAGGATAATGCAGATTATCCTTTTACCGGGAAAGATGCCGTTTACTTCCAATTGCAGACGGAAAGTTATTATTGGACAAAGACGCTGGACAGTATAGTTTATTCTTTTGCAGGTAAAGGAGTTGACGAGGATACACTATGGGTTCGGGTAAATTTGGAAGGAAATGCTGCACCTGAAGGTCGTCCGGTGATTGTCGTGGTGGATGAGGAAAAGACAACGGCAGAGGTTGGTTTACATTATGAGGCGTTGAAGGCAGAGTATGAGTTGCCTTGCGATTCAGTATACGTGAATGTTCCGGTGATTATTTATAATACGGATAAGTCATTGGAAAACAGACAAGTTGTCATCGCGCTAGCCTTGAAATCTTCAGAAGAACTGGAATTGGGAATTACCGAGCGTTTAAGTTGTAGACTGATTGTTTCCAACATGTTGAGTAAACCGAGTTATTGGGAACAGACGATCAAGTATGATTTTGGTGATTATTCCCGGAGAAAACATGAGTTGTGTATACTTGAATTAAAACGGGATTTCCCTGTAGAAGCGAGCGAATATTCCAATGAACGTACGATGTGGCAAGTGTATGGGGCTTATATGAGTGATTATTTTAAAGAGAATTATCCGGTAAAGGATGAGAATGATGTCGTTATAGAGCCTTGGTGATTTTTGTATAATTTGGTAAATGAAAAGTATAAATGAAAAAAATATATTGTTTATTAGGGTTTATCATGTGCGCCTTTTATGCCTGTTTGGAAGATAAGGGGAATGATGTGTACAGAGAACTAAATGATGTTACTATCGAAAGGATAAAAGACACGACGGTGGAACAATTCACGCGTTTGCAGATAACACCGGAAATTACTGTACGTGATGGAGATTTTAATCCTGAAAATTACACTTATTTGTGGCAGATGTATATTACTTACAGTGGGGTTGGTAGTTCTACGAAGTTGGATACACTCTCTTTTGAGAAGGATTTGGACGTGGAAGTTACAAGTATACCAGAGACATATTCTCTTGTTTTCGAGATAACGGATAAAGAAACGGGAGTATCATATGTTCCTGATAGACGGGCACAAATTACGGTAGTCAATTCTTATTCGAAAGGGATGATGGCATTGAGTAACGTGAACGGGGAGGCTAACGTGACTTTCGTGAATGTTGTCGGTTCGGTGGTGGAGGATGCCTACCAGAAGGTAAATGGGGAAGTAGCCGGCAAAAACCCGACCGGGGTTCGTTATATAACAAGTATGATTGCTGGTGCGGAAAAGATGGTGGTGATTATGACAGATGATGAACGAGGTGGTGTTGTTGTCAAACCTTTGGATATGTCGTATGTGATGGATTTTAAAGATATGTTTTATTTCCAGCCAGAGATTGTAAAGCCACAGTCTTTTGGTACGCATAGTGTTACATTGTACGAGTATGTGAATAATAATGGAATTCTTTACCGGAGAGAGAATCGAGAGAATGGTTATCCAAAGTATGGAGTTGCTGTTAAAGGTGACTACGAAAAGATTGCTCCGTTTGATTTCTTTTTTTGTATGACTAATTATAGGGCTTATTTTTATGACCAAGGGAAAGAGCGCTTTATTTCCATGAAATGTCCTTTACAATGGGATGAAATTATCACTTTACCGGATGATCTGACGGGAGAGTTTAATCCTAATAGCGTGGGAATGCAGATGGTGTGGGGAGGATTGTTCGGTAACGAGTATTCTATGAGTAGCGGACGGGCTGTCATGGTTGATGATGCGGGCGAATATTATATGCTTTCTTTTGAGGTGGGTAAAGATAAGGACGGCAATCCTCAGTTTTCTCCGAAAAAGAAGAGGCAGTTGTCTCATCCGGGTGGTAAAGAGGCACATACTTTTACGACTTCCCAGAAAGCAAATTTCCTATATTATGGTTATGCCGGAAAGATAGCTTGTGTTAGTTTTGACACGGGAAATTTGTTGATGGAATATGAAGTGGGAGGAGGAAATGTTGATTACATTGAATGTGATCAGGTTGGAAATACTAACCAAATGTGGGTTGGTGTCAGCGATGGTTCGGGTGCAAAGAATTCGGGTTCTATCGTGGTGCTGGAGATGAGTACGGATGGTTCGTTAAAAGAAGTTGCCCGTTATAAAAATGTATGTGGGAAAGTGGTCGATTTCGAATATAAAAAATAACGATTAAAAAGATGAAAATTAGATTGATATTATGGGCCGCACTTTTGTGCGGTACCATCTTTCGTGCAAATGCTCAAGGAGTGGAATTTCGTGATCTGACTTTCCGGCAGGCTTTGGAACAAGCCCAAAAAGAGGGAAAGTTAGTGTTCATGGATTGTTATACCAGTTGGTGTGGGCCTTGTAAAAATATGTTGAACAATGTATTTACATTAGCCGAGGCAGGAGTGTTTATGAATGAAGAATTCGTATGTGTGAAATTCGATATGGAAAAGGGGGAAGGAATAGAACTCGGAAAACGTTTTGAAGTGCGTGCTTTTCCAACTTTCTTCATATTACGACCGGATGGAACGGTACAACATAAATTAGTGGGTGGTAGCCAATGGGAGCGATTCCGGATGCGTGTGGAGAGAGGTTTAAATGAAAAGACTTCATTGCTCTACTTGGAGGGGCGTAATCAAGCGGGCAAATTGTCTACAAAAGAATATGCCGCCTATGTAAATGCATTGAGAGATGCTTCGCGTGATGACGAAATTGAAACTTTTTGTCAGAAAGCGTTTGGTAAATTGAATGATAAGGTGAAATGTCGCAAGGAGAACTGGTATCTTTTTGAACAGGAGATGCAACCGAATGATGAACGATTTATTTATTTGGTAGAAAATAAGTCGGATATTGATAAAAATATTGGAAGTACAATTGTAGATGAACGGATTTGTTCCGTGTATTCGGATGCTTTGAATCGTTTACATAGTGATAAAGGGAATACGTGGGTTGAAATGTATGGATTGATAAAAACTCAATCGGGAAAGATTGAGTTTGATGGAAAGGATAAGATTAGTTGCCTGTTGGAGTATATTGTTGCTTTGAAAACCCGGGAGGTAGAGAGCGTGTTGCAATGTTTGGAGAAGAATAAGGAAAATTTACCGACTTATGTCGAGTTTGATATGCTCGGAGGCTTAAATTTTATCATGAATCTTGGTGATAACAGTCAAGTTGAACGTTATATTCATTTAGGAAGAGAGGCGGAGGATAAGGCTGAAACTCCACAATTGAAAGAGATTATAAAAAGAGTTTTCGATAAATTACAAGGAGAGTTGACAGATCGTACTACTTATGTCGAATTGAAAGGAAAGGTGACGAAGGATAAAATGGAGAATGTAAATCTGTATGAGGTGGTGGATGGTAAGGAACGTTTGGTGGCAACAACTCATATTAGTGAAGATGGGCATTATGGTTTTTCTTTTCAACCTGCATATCAGGGATTTTATACCGTGGGAGGAGAGAAAATTTTAGATCGTGTACGTCTGTATCTGGAGCCGGGTGATCGGGCTGAGGTGAACATCTTAGAAGATACGCTGATGATAACTGACCGTAATACTCCAGAAAATCTTTTACTGGCTCGTTGGGAATCAATGATGATACCTGTGAGGAAAAGGTTGGATGATATGAAATATGTTTTATTCGATTACAGAGATTTTTATCCTTATTTCGTGGCTTTTTTACCACAGGCGGAGAAGTTTAAGGATGAAATCTCTTTCCGGGATGCGGCTTTCGCGGCTTTAGTTAGGCAAACGGTTGATTATGATTTGGATTATGCTGCGTTTAGAATATTGAATGCTTTAAAAGCGACGAAAGAAGTTTATATGCGTGATGGCAGACCGACACATATTCCAAGTCGTCCGACACCGACAGATTATCCGGAATATTATAAGACAATCGTGAAAAAAGGAAAGTTATCGGATGTTTCGATATTAAGGCAACCTTATGGCTATGATTATTTACAACGTTATACGACTTTTGCTTGTGGTGGAGAAAAAGAACGGATTGCTTTGGAGAATCGTTTGGAATGGTTGTCAAGCGATCCGTTGAAAGCTGAAATGATTCTTTGGGAGATGGAAAAGTGTAGGAAGTATGAAGATTATATCGAACTTTTGGATACTTACGGGAACTATTTGACAACAGCCAATCATCAACAACGAGTTGATGCTGTTTCGGCTAAATTATACAAGGGTACTGCCGGAAAATTAGCATCTGATTTTACCTACCCGGATCGGGATGGAAAACTGGTTTCCTTGTCGGATTTTCGAGGAAAAGTAGTTGTCGTGGATGTTTGGGCTACATGGTGTGGGCCTTGTCGGGCAGAAATCCCACATTTGCTTAAACTAGAAAAGGAGATGAGGGGAAAAGACGTGGTCTTTATCGGAGTATCTGTCGACGAACAGAAAGACTATAAAAAATGGTTGGAGGCATTGGAACAGGAAGGATTGGAAGGTATTCAGCTATTTGCTAATGGTAAGAACAAGCAAGGTAGGGATAAAATAATGAATGATTATAAAATTAAAGGGATACCTCGGTTTATGGTATTTAACAAAAAAGGAAAGGTCGTTACGATTAATTCGCCCCGTCCCTCAAGTCCGGAACTGAAGAGCTTGTTGCAAAAGTTGTTGAAATAAAAAGAACTCCAAGGACAAGGAAATAATAAAATATATTAAAAACCCCGTAACGGAAGTTGCGGGGTTTTTCGTACCTTTGAAACTTGAATATTTTCAAAGAAAAGGGATATGAATAGATTGAAAGAGCATAAGGGGATAAGTCTGTTGCTTCGATATAAAAAAGAGATGCTCCGTCGTATGGATTGTCTGTTGGATTTGGATTATCATTACATGGTTTTGCGCAGGGATTATGGGAATCGTTTCGTGATCACGGAGTTCTTGCAGAAGGCGTTGTCTATCGTGGTGGTTTCTTTCAATCGTTTTATCAAGGATGCGTGTACGATTTCGGCATCGGCACTCACGTTTTATTCGATCCTGTCGTTTATCCCGCTGATGGCGTTGGCTTTCGCTTTGGCTGCCGGGTTTGGTGCCCGCGAGGCTTTGGAGAAGGAGTTTATGTTGCAATTGGGCGATAACCAGGAGTTTGCCGGGCAGTTGCTGGGGTATGTCACGAAAGCGATTGATCATGCCAAGGGCGGGGTGATCACGGGTGTCGGTATCGTGATTTTGCTTTGGTCGGTGATCAAGGTGTTGAATAGTACCGAAATGACGATGAATCGTATCTGGGGGGTGCGAAAGGGAAGGAGTTTACGGCGGATGTTCACGGATTATTTCTCGATTATCTTTATCGCCCCGATTCTGATGATTCTCGTGAGTAGCTTGAATTTGTTCATGACAAGTTCCGGGTGGCAGGAGAATTTTCCGTTGATCAGTTCCTTTCTCCAAATTGTGATCAAGTTGCTGCCTTATATGCTGGTGTGGATGCTGTTTATCTTCCTCTATATGTTTATGCCGGCGACCCCGGTGAAGTTCAAGCACGCTTTCGTGGCGGCGATGATTGCCGGGACGGTTTACCAGATCATTCAATGGTTTTACATCCGTTTCCAGATCGGCATGAGTTCTTACAGTGCCATATATGGTACGCTGGCCGCTTTGCCGTTGTTATTGGTGTGGTTGCAGTTAAGCTGGAGTGTCGTGTTGTGGGGGACGGAATTGTGCTATATTTTCCGGAACAGGCATTTCATGTACAAGAACGAGTTGTTCGGGGATACGGCTTGGATGGAGACGTTGGAATGTGCATTGAAAATCATGAGGTTCGTGGCTCGGGTGTACGTGAACGGAGGGGGTGGTCCGAGTTTAGGGATGATTAACAAGGAATTGAAGATTAATACCGGGAAATTACGTATCGTGTTGCAAGAACTGGTGGATTTACATATTCTGGTAGAGGCGAAGGAAGAGGACGATTATTTCTATTACCCGGCCTCGGATTTGCACACGATGTCGGTGGGAGATATTATCATTCGTTTTTCCCGGGTAGATGAAAGCCGGGATGAAGTCTGGAAAAAACAATTCAAGGAAACCGTGTTGTCCGGTTTTGCCGGCGATCGGTTGATTGAGGATTCTGAGGTTCAGCAATAACGGGAATGTATTCATCTTAAAGTCTCGTTTTTTCTTGTATATCCGGTAAAACTTTTATATATTGTCGGGCAAATTGAAATGAAGTATGAGGAAAAGAATCGATTTAGAGTACATTTTCTCATCGTCGGTAACAATATTGTTCTCCCGTCTAAGTTCTGCTCCCGGTTTGGCGGAGTGGTTTTCCGATGATGTGAAACATGATGGAAATATCTTCACGTTTGTGTGGGATGGTATTGGTGAAGAAGCGGAGTTAGTGGATATGAAGAAAAATTCTTACGTGCGCTTCAAGTGGCTGGATGCGGACGATGAGGAAGAATTTTTTGAATTTTCGCTCCACGTAGAGCCTTTGACGGAGGAGGTCGCTTTGATCATCACGGATTTTGTGGATGCTGATGAAGAGGGGGATGCCATTGAATTATGGAATAAACAGGTCGAAATGTTACATCGCACGGTTGGTGGATAAAGTTTTTTTCTATCTTTGTGGATTCGTTTATCACGAGTAAAGTAGAAAAATAAGAAAACCAATATAAGGTGCTAAAGATGAAGAAGCTCCACCTGTTTATGCTTAAAAGCTTTGTCGGTCCTTTCGTGGCCACCTTTTTTATCAGTATGTTCGTTTTGATCATGCAGTTCTTGTGGCGATATATTGATGATCTGGTGGGAAAAGGATTGGAAGGTCATGTTATTTCAGAATTACTTTTTTACGTGTCATTGACACTCGTGCCGATGGGTTTACCATTGGCAGTGTTGTTGGCCTCCATCATGACATTTGGTAGTCTAGGGGAGAATTACGAGTTAACGGCGTTGAAAGCGGCAGGTATTTCCCTGTACCGGATTATGAAACCGTTGATCGTGCTGATCGTTATTTTCACGATTGCGGCATTCTTTTTTTCCAACAATGTTCTTCCTTACGCTAACTTGAAGGCAAGTAGCTTATTGTACGATATAAAACGACAGAAACCGGAATTATCCTTGAAGGAGGGAGTGTTTATCAATGATATAGAGGGGTATAGTATTAAGGTGGATAAGATCGACAAGAAGTCGGGTATGATGTACAATATGTTGATTTACAATCATACGGATAGAAAGGGTAATTATGAGATGACAATTGCAGATTCCGGTATCATGGAGGCAGACCCGACGGGGCGTTTCATGGAGGTGGAATTGTATCACGGTTACACGTACACGGACGAGGGGTTGAAATCGAATAATAATAAAACCTATCCTTTCCGGCGAGTGCAGTTTGACAAGCAGTATTTTGTTATCCCCTTAGGCGATAAAGATTTGCAGCGTACGGATGAAGACTTGTTCAAGAATAGTTACGGGATGTTAAATATTGCCCAGCTGGATAGTACGGTTTCGGCCTTGTCCCTACGATTGGATAGCCGGAAACAAAGAAAAGCGCATGATATGCTCCGGGAGAATTACGTGAGGAAACAGGAGAGAAACCCCAAGCGGGATAGCGTGATTCGTGAAGAGACGAGAGGGGTTGTCAGGAATCTGGATAGTCTTTACCAGACTTTTGACGTGGAGGAACGGAAAAACACGATTGACCAGGCCGTGCAGCTTGCCCGGGGGGCTCAAACGAGTCACATGAATGATTTATCTATCAATAAACGGGACGAAGAGGCCGTTCGTAAATATAATATCGAATGGCACAGAAAGTTTACTTTGTCATTTGCCTGTTTTATTTTCTTCTTTATCGGGGCCCCGCTGGGGGGTATTATCCGTAAAGGAGGATTAGGGGCTCCGGTGGTGGTTTCGATCTTCCTGTTTATCGTGTATTATATTATTTGGATGATGGGGGAACGAGCGGCCCGGGAAGGGGTGTTGGAGCCTTGGCAGGGAATGTGGATTTCTTCCGTGGTTCTGTTACCGTTGGGGGCAGTGTTGACTTACACGGCCATGACGGATTCGGCTGTCATGAGTAGTGAATCCTATACTAATTTCATCAAGAAGATCATCGGTTTCTTTAAAAAGAAAGATAAAAATGCGTGAATTGAGAATCGTGTACATGGGAACACCGGATTTTGCGGTGTATCCGTTACAGAAGTTGCTGGAGGCCGGACACAAGGTCGTGGCTGTCGTGACCAATCCGGATAAACCGGCAGGGAGGGGACAAAAGATTCAAGAGTCTCCCGTGAAGAAGTTTGCCGTGGAGAAGGGGATTCCCGTGTTGCAGCCGGAGCGTTTCCGGGATGAACGGTTTTTGGAGGAGTTGAGGGGTTTTCAAGCGGATTTGCAACTCGTGGTGGCATTCAAGATGTTGCCGGAGGTAGTTTGGAATATGCCCCCGTTGGGAACGGTAAATTTACATGCGTCATTGTTGCCGGATTACCGGGGTGCGGCCCCGATCAACTGGGCGGTGATGAACGGGGAGACTTGTAGCGGGGTGACGACTTTTCTTTTAAAACACGAGATTGATACCGGGAATTTGATTTTTCAGGAGCGGTGGAGATCGGACCGAACATGACAGCCGGAGAGTTGCACGATCAATTGATGTACACGGGTGCCGATTTGCTGGTGAAAACGGTGGAGGCTATGGCTGCCGGTGATTACCCGTCGCAGGATCAGGTCGGGTTGCTGGCCGGGCGTGAACCGAAACACGCACCTAAAATATTCAAGGAGGATATGAAGGTGGATTGGTCACTAGGTTTGGACGCTATTTTTAATCATATACGGGGACTTTCACCTTTTCCGACGGCGTGGACCGAATTCCGAAACAAGAAGAACGGGGAAGTTGTGTCGTTGAAGATTTTCGAGACGGAGCGAATCGTGAAAGATCATGGGAAAGAAGTGGGTCTGTCAACGGATAATAAAACTTACTTGGACGTGTTGGTAGAGGGGGGAGTCATTCGGATAAAAGAGTTACAGTTGTCCGGGAAAAAGCGGATGAAGACGGAAGAGTTCCTGCGGGGATTTCATATAGAGGATTACTCTTTGTAATCAATTTACTATGCGTGTCGGGCGAGAAACTATGCGAAGACCGATCCTTGGGTTAGGGATCGGGGGGAGTGTGTTACTCGCTTTGGTGATTGGGTGGTGGTATTTTCTACCAACCCCGTTGTTTACTGTGCCTTATTCCACGGTGATTTTGGATAAGGAGGGGGAGATTATGGGTATGACGGTGGCGAGTGACGGGCAGTACCGGGTGTCGGGCAGGGGGCGCCTTTCCATGAAGTATATGGCCGCCTTACTATGTTTCGAGGATAAGCGGTTTTTGACACACTCCGGGGTGGACCCGCTGGCGGTGGGACGGGCGTTGTGGTTGAACGTGCGGAGGGGTTCGGTGGTGAGTGGCGGGAGTACGTTGACGATGCAGGTAATTCGGCTGTCACGTGACAACCCGCCCCGAACGATTCCGGAGAAGATATTGGAAATGTTGCTGGCGATTCGTTTGGAACAGAGTTACACGAAATGGGAGATTCTGAATATGTACGTGGATCACGCCCCTTTTGGTGGGAATATCGTGGGAATACAGGCGGCTTCGTTGAAATATTTTAATCGTCAGCCGGATGAACTGAGCTGGGCCGAGGCGGCATTACTTGCCGTGTTGCCCAATGCCCCGGCTTTGATGTACCCGGGAAAGAATATGCCCGGTCTGAAAGGAAAGCGAGATGCTCTGTTGCGTGAACTTTATGAACAGGGATATTTTGAGCAAGGGGATTTAGAAATGGCGATGGCGGAACCTTTACCGGAACAGGTGTATAGTCCGGAATGTATCGCACCTCATTTGCTGGCAAGAGCTTACGGGCAGCGTCGGGGGAAGATCAGCCAGACGTTTATTGATTCCCGGTTGCAGGAACAGGTGAACGGGATTGTGAGGCGGCATATTGACGTGTTGAAACACAATCATATCTATAATGCTGCCGTGTTGGTAGCGCATATCCCGACCGGACAGGTACGGGCTTACGTGGGAAACGGGCCTAAGGTGCGTGATGATGGGGGAAATCAAGTGGATATTATCACGTCGAACCGTAGTTCGGGGAGTATTTTGAAACCGGCGTTGTACGCGCTGATGCAGCAATCCGGGTATATCTTGCCGGGGACGATCGTGTCGGACGTGCCGTCCCGTTTCGGGGGATATGTTCCCTCGAATTTTAACAAGGATTTCCAAGGGATTGTCCCTGCCGACAGGGCGTTGTCAATGTCTTTGAATATTCCTTTCGTGCGCTTGTTGCGGGAGTATGGGGTGGAGCATTTCTATGATGATTTGAAAAAGATGGGGATCACGACGTTAAATCGGAAGGCGGAGAATTACGGGTTAAGCTTGATTTTGGGAGGAGCCGAGTGTAAGTTGTGGGATTTGTGTAATATGTACGGGGGGATGGCTTCCATTTTGAGGCACTATAACGAGTGTGACGGGACGAGTTTTAACCACGAGTTTCGACGTTTACGACTTTGGGCAGGTGAACAGGTGGATAGTGTCGAGGTGCAGAATAACGTGGTCAATGCTGCGGCGGTATGGCTTACACTCAAGGCTTTGCAGGACGTGGAACGGCCGGATTTGGAGTCGGGATGGAAGAATTTTGCCTCTTCGATGAATCTTTCTTGGAAGACGGGAACGAGTTTCGGTTTCCGGGATGCCTGGGCGGTGGGGGTGAATCCGGAGTACGTGATTGGCGTGTGGGTTGGTAATGCGGATGGCGAGGGACGTCCCGGGCTGATCGGGGTACGGGCTGCGGCTCCGATTTTGTTTGAGGTGGCCTCTTTGGTGAGGACAGATGCCCGTTTTTATATGCCGAAGGAGGAGTTGTCCGCAGTTGCCGTTTGTCGTAAGAGTGGATATCGGGCATCTTCAATATGCCCGGAAATAGATACCGTTTATATTGCCCGTGCCGGGGAGAAAACAGAGGTTTGTCCTTACCATCGATTAGTGAATCTTGATTGGACGGGTAAATTCCGGGTGGATTCGGAATGTGAGTCCGTGTCACGCATGAGGATTGAACCTTGGTTCGTGCTGTCTCCCGTACAGGAGTGGTATTATGCCCGCACACATTCGGATTACAAGAAATTACCGCCTTATCGTGCCGATTGCCAGCGAGGGCAGGATGACGTGATGGAAATGATTTACCCGCAGCGGGGATTGCGGGTGTTTATTCCCAAAGATTTAGGGGGAGTGGTACGTGGTGTTGTGTTTGAAATGGCTCATCGGGAGCCTTCCACGTTGGTGTACTGGCATATCGACGATCAATTTCTGGGAACAACCCGTTATCATCACCAGTTAGAGGTAAATGTGGCCCCCGGACGACATACGCTTTATCTCGTGGATGCGAAGGGGAATTCACTACGGCAGAGTTTTGTTGTCGTGGATGGGGAAAAGGATTATAAATGAATTGGAACTTATATATGAGTTTACAGTAAACTAACTCCCTCCCGGCTTCGCCGTACTCCCTCTATAAACAGAGGGAGAGTTGAAATA
>ERZ833963.1805-NODE-1805-length-23301-cov-3.306031_pt1 | contig 23301 bp, 28 predicted proteins | sample MGYA00519693_ERZ833963 | MGnify/ENA primary metagenome ERZ833963 (study PRJEB31850, sample SAMEA3708748) | human gut metagenome | biome: human gut; feature: human-associated habitat; material: faeces | place: China | collected 2014 ... | reverse complement strand
CGATTGTATGGTTTGCCAACTTCCGATCAGGGAGAAGGCGATCCTTTTCGCTCATGCGGTTGCTGCCAGTGCGGCAGGTTCCGGTTTGGCGGATCCTCGAAAAGCTCAGCAGTATTTGAAGTTTTGCCAGTTTGCCGATCAGGTGGCGGTGGATCCTGCTCTTGCGAAATCGGTAGAGGGCCGCGATCGCTACGACTTCCAGAAACCAAACACGAGATCGAAGGCATACAAGGCGGCGCTGGCCTGCTTATAAAAAATAGCCCGGTAGGAGATAACACTCCCGCCGGGCTTTCTTTATGTCCTGAACGTGTCAGGGGCTTATTCTGTTTTAGTTTCAGCGGCCGGAGCTTCGGCTGCGAGCTGCTGCACCGCAGTAGTGGCGATCGTTGCCGCTACGCTGGCTGCGGTTGTTGCTGCGTCGGCCGTTGCTGCCTTGATCTGGGACTCACTGGCGGCCTTTGTTTCTCTGCATACCTGCTCGATCTTTGTTTCGAGCCATGCGTCGAAGTCACCGTAAATCTCACGAAGGGCGGCCACGGTTGTGTCGCCGAGAATCTCCAACGTCTTGTTCTTGGACTTCTCGAAGTCTTCGAGCTGCTTCTCTTTAGTGAATTTGCCCTCGGCTTTCAGTGAGTCCGTGAACGTCTGGGCTGTATAGGCTACGGCCTGAGCCACGGCGTCTACTGCCATATTCATGTACTTGGCGGCTGTCTCATTGTCCAGATCTTTCTCGATCTGTGCCGTCTGGCGTTTGAGCAGCGCCACGAGGTAGGCGCCACCGGCAGTAATAAGCAAGCAGAGGATCGGCGTCGCTCATAGCTTCGTTCATGGTGTACCTCCTTATTTTTTCAAGTATTTACTGGAGCAGTAGCCGGTCTTATCACCGTAAACAACATAGAGCCATTTTGTGCCGCTGCTGTCTTTGTTGTAATATCCATAGCACCGAACCGTTTTCCCTTTAGGGATCACGCAGTGAATGGCCTTGTTTGTGCTCGCTCCAGTTCGGAGATTTAACCCCGCGGTGGTTTGATAGGCACCAGCGAGAGACTTGTCCGGGCCATACATGGCGGCGTCATTCTTTTTTGCAGTGCTGGCCGCTGTGTTCGCTGCATAGGAGTAGTAGGCGCCGTTTGTGTTCGACGTGTAGGCGTACCCGCATGAAGCGCCCGGCCAAACAATTTTATACCAGCCGTTGCTCAGAATTTCGAGGACTTCCACCTTTGTGCCCTTGGAGATAGTTCCATAGCTTCCGTGGTTAGTTCCGGAGCCGCTGCGTATATTCATTTCATTTTTTGCGGTTGCGGTTCCGATCCCCTTCCCGGAGTAGCTGGTGTTTCCCTTGCTCGTAGCGGTAGTTCCGGCCTTGCTCCCATTGCTCAGCACCATGGCAGTGTGTCCCTGTTCATACACCAGAACGTCGCCGCGTTTTACATATTCGGAACTATTCAGATACTTTTTATCTGTCAGAACATCAAAACAGCCGGTAGCTTTGAATTTCGCCCGCATGTCGGAAGTTACCGGTGCGTTTCCGCTTGTATAGCAGCCGCTTACATCAACTCCCGCAGCTTCGGCGCAAACAGTCATAAAGGCCGAGCAGTCAGTTTCGCAGGCTACGGATATTTTTTTAGCGTTCCAGCCCGCCGCTTTTGCTTGTGTTCTCAGGGTGTTGCGCTGATATTGATCGTAGCCGATCAAATCGTTCGCGCACGCTTCCTCGCAGAACTTGGCCATTTTTTCAGCGATAGCCTGAGACTTCGGACGCAGAAGTACAGTCCACCCCTTTGCGTACCAGTCGCGGACGCACACCTCGCGCGTTGTCTGGTCGCCAGCAACGCCTCCGTGAGCGCGGTTGTTTTCGTCAATGCTTGCATGTCCAATTTTTACACTCATGTTATTACCTCCCTGTGTGTCGTTTGTTGTCTTGGTTGCGTATTTGTCGAAGTAGGTCTGTCCATAGCTGGCCCGCTTCGTTTGGACGCTGGCGCTCTGATCCTTTGGCTGTTCATATTTGAGCAGCACGGCGTCGGAAGCTTGTCTCACGCTGGTGGCTTTTTTCAGCACGGCCAGCACCGCGGCGTAGCTTTCGGCGAGTTCTTTCCAGAGGAAGCCGAGCTGAGTTTCCAGATCTCCGATCGAGGCACCGGCAGCCTTGACATAATTCAGGAGCGCCTCCTTGCGGCTCCAGAATGTCCACTGCGCGAGGCCGTAGCCTGCGGAGTCATGCACGAAGCCGGTATACTTTCCGGAGTCCACCGCGTCGGTGTAGTCGTCGTCTGTATAGCCGAGCTTTTTCTCGTAGGTGTTCTGGAGGTTGTGAGGGTTGAGCCCGCTCTCCGCGAACAGGTTCCCCATGAGTCCGGCGGCCCCGTATGAGTTCAGGCCCTTGCCGGTGAGAAAATTCCAGATCTTTTCCTCGTTGTTTTTTCCAGTGAGTGACATGTTCCACCTCCTTAGAAGTCGTTGAAGTTGTCCGCCTCTGGCTGCACGCCGTTGGCGTTCATCAATTTGATTTTGTTTTCAGCCTTGGCCTTCGTGTAGTAAAAACCGGTCGCGCTCGCCATTTCAGCGAACACGGCCGGGATCAGGTAGGCGAGGGATGAGGCGTCCATGGTGGAGTAAATAATCCAGCAGGAAAAGACGGTAATTAAGATTGTCACGATCGAAACGCCGCAGAAAATAATTTTTGAAAATTCCACCTTTTTGCTGGTAGCTGCAGCCTCTCTCATTCGTTTGATCTGCTTCCTGAGCCGACGGTTTTCGGCTGTCAGCTCTCGGATCTGTTCCTCCGGATCTGTTTCGGTTTCTACCGGTTCCAGCGTTTCCTCAGTCATGGTGTCACCTCCTTAGCTTTCATAAATAGATTCGATCCCCTGCCTCGTCAGGAAGTCCTTCTGCTCATGTTTGACCTTGGCGGCATAGTCGAGGGCCGCGTGCATATCACCGTTGCAGTGGGCGTCCGGGATCCGCTGCACAGCTCTGGCCGTGGCTTCTCCGAGGGCGATCGCGGCGTTTACTCCCTGCACTAAAAAAAGCTCCTGCTGTTCGTGGAGCTTTTCGCGCTTGTCCTGAGCTTCTCGTCGCTGTTTTTCTTCCTTCTCCAGTTTCTTGCTCTGTTTCTGGATTTTCTGCTCGATACACCAGAAGCAGAACCCAGTGATCGCCGAAGGAAGGCAGGCGATCAAAACTGATTCAATTCCCATTGTGTCACCTCCTGCGGCAGCTCTATGTCTGCCATTTCTTTGCGTTTGAAAATAATATTTTTCTCGATCCATTTCTGGAGCCCGTGAGTGGAGCAGTGGCTCATAAGTCCAAAGTAGCTCTGCATGGTCGCGTCTACCGCGTCGAAGTCGATCAGCCCGGCCTCGTACTCTTTCGCTATGTAGCGCATACGCGCCTTCATTTTCTTGACCGACTGAGCTGTCGGTTTGCGGTACCCCGGATAGATCCGGCAGCCCACGAAGGTGATCCCGTGCTTGACGAGTCCGATCGTGGTTTTGCTGTTCAATTCGAGGTGCAGGACTTCGTTCAGATACTTCTCGATCGCAGCTCTCCACCGATTCAGCGTGGCCGCGTCAGGATAGAGCAGCGCCATGTCGTCCATGTATCTGTCGTAAAAATGGGCTTTCAGCTCGTGCTTGATATACTGATCCAGCTCATTGAGGCAGACGTTCGCGAGTAGCTGGCTCGTTAGGTTTCCGATCGGCATACCTACCTCGAACAGTCTTTCAGACGGTGGGATCTCGTCGGCGGACTTTCCCGGAGGCAGTCCGAAGGGCGTATGGTCGCAATTTATAATCGTTTCCATAAGCCAGAGGTAGCCGTCCTCGTTCGGGAACTTCCGGCGGAGTATGTCGAGCAGTACCCTGTGATCCACCCGGTAAAAATACTTTGATACGTCCAGTTTCAGGTAGTTCCATTTGCCCGGCTTTCGATCCACGAGCGTGCACCAGTATTGAAGCCGGTCGGCTGCTCTGGTGGTTCCTTTTCCCACCCTGCACCCGTAGCTGTGGTATATCATGCCATTGTCGAGGTACTGGTTTGTCTGGAGATAGATCGCCCACTGCACGACACGATCCCGGAAGCCCAGAGCCATGACGAGCCGTTTCTTCGGTTCATGGACGTAGAACTGCCGGTACCGGCCCACTTTGTAGGTGTGCCAGATCAAGTCGTTTTGTATGCTGATCAGGTTTTCCTCCAGATTCGCCGCGAAGGCGGTCACGTCGTTGCGGTACCACTTCTCGCTTGCTGCCTCGTGGTATGCGTCCAGAAGATTCTCCCACGAGTATATTCTCTCCAGAAGGGAGGGCTGGTTTCTTGGATCCATGTCCTCGTTCCTCCTTGTGTTGTCATAATAATGGCCCGCGTGTGACAATCCTTGGCGAGATCTTTCCGCTATGGCAGCCACGCCATAGGATCCGGATCTGCCTTCTGTCCGCATAGCAGACAACGGCCAGCCTGCGCGGTTTGCTCGGTGTCCCCGGTGGCCTCCACCGGCAGAGCAGCACGAGCGTGTATCTTTGGCCTTGTCGGCCGGGAAATGCATCCCTTTTGCCTTGGTGTTTCTGCTGGGCCTTGGCCCTCAGAAAATAAACAAATAAGGCAAGAGCGGCACGGAAGCCGATGTTCGTGTTCGCATTGCTGCGGGAGTTGTTGCCGTTGAGGTAGAACACACCAGCGTTCGAACCGTTGTTCCAGTTGCCCCCGCGATACACGCAGCGCCTCCTTTATCTCGACACATTCCCCACGGGCTTTACTCGTTCGACTTTTTCCAGCCGCCGAGCATACGCCCGATTTCATTCAGCTCCTTGCTCCATATTTCGTGGAGCCCCGGAGAGATCAGGCGATCCTCTGGAGAAACTGCCGTGTCTACGAGAGAGCGCAGCACGTCCAGCTTGTTGTCCATTTTATTCTGGAGTTCTACCCGGCGCGAGCCTCTGGCCCTGTTGGCCTCAATGCAGAGCTCCAGCATATCCATGAACGCCGCCGTCATGTGTTTGCGATACTCGAATTTTTCGGGTTTCCGCATATTTGCGGTGCGTTCGCTCACCCGGATCATGCTCCGGACGATACGCTGCCGCAGTTGCAAGTTGTCCATGTTGTTACTCCTTAAAAGGGTAGAGGGTGGCTTGGTGGGCCACCCTCATGCCAGATTTTCAGATTGCCAGATTACCGGATTTCCGGGATATAAGCGGCACGGAAGCCGACGTCCGTGTTCGCATTGCCGCGGGAGTTGCCGCCGTAGAGGTAGAACACACCAGCGTTCGAACCGTTGTACCAGCTGCCCCCGCGAAACACGCAGCGCTCGGCTACGCCGTTATTCCACCACATGTAGTCGCCCTCGTATACGTCAGTAGTGACGTCAGAGTCCGGGAGAAGGGCGAGAGCGCGCAGCATAACCTTGGCAGCGTCTCCGATCGAGCTGTCGGCAGTAACCTGATAAAATGCGCAGCTTCGGCTTTCATCTTTGGCGTTGGTGATCGAAGTAGAGTACGTCCACTTGTTGTTCACATAGTCCAGTTTTACGGTTTTACCGGAAACATGGGCGGAGCTGTCGGTCGTCTTGCTCTCAGGATCTACAAGGGCGCCGTCTGCGGCGTTGATGGCCTTCCAGCATGTGCTCGTTGCGTTCTGAGGGTTGTCCGGATCGGCTGCGTCGTTGTTTGCAAGAATCTGAAGCTCGCCCCAAACAAGGCGGATTCCTCCCTGCCATTCCCACACGTTGCCGTTCATATCCCAGATACCAGCCATGGTCTTGTCGTGGCTCCATGAGATCGGGCCGGTGCCAGTTGCAACTCTCGCGATCTTGTTGCTTTCGTAGTAGCTCGGCACGGCTTTGTAATTGCTTTCGCGGCTGTCTTTGCCGTAGTTGTTGTTACCATACGGGAGGAAGCCGTTTTTCTTGCACCAGAGAGCGATCGCGGCCCATTCTGCGTTAGTGCTCAGGTGCCAGCCTGCGCCCTTGGCCTCGCAGCGTGCGCGTGCGGTGTCGAAGTTGATACTTGCGGTCGGATCTTCGCCCGGCAGGCTGTACGCTACGGAGTTGTAAACCTTGGCCTGATACTTGCCGTAGTAAAAGCCGGGGATTTCCACGCCGTTGACGATAAAGGCCGGGTGGGTGCTGTCATTTCCGCCGGTGAGCACGTCCGAGTTCTTAAACTTCGGGATATACACCAGAACGGAAGGGAGATCGGTGTCGTCTGTCTTGACGACGTTGTTCGGGCAGGTTATTTTTACTGCCAGATTGGTGAGGTCAAAATTTGCCATTTTCTTGTGCTCCTTTCTGCTTATTCAATGCTCCAGAGGATCAGCTTCACCTCTGCCATGTCGAGTGGGTTCTTTGTGCGCTCTACGGTCTGGCGGTTGGTATCGCCGGACTCGTCGGCGCCTTCCTCCGGTTCGATCGGTGTCTCGGTATAGGTTGCGGCCGGGATCTCGATCTGGGCCACATAGCGGCCGCCGGGCTGGGTACCGAGCATGAGATCGCCGCCGCGATCCATGCACACGTCGAGGGTGCGGGCCTCGTCGCCCTGATACTTGGTAACCTTGACGCTGAGCGCGTCGTCGTCGAAGCTGAGACGGTAGCCGTCCTGCTCCCACTGGATCTTTTCGCCGGTGTTCTTCTCGATCACCTGCACGTCGTTGATTTTTGCCATGGTTTATTTACCTCCTTTGATTCTTAAAATAAGGGTGGCGCTCTCGGCGCTTCCGTCGTACTTGACCTTGAAGCCGTTGAGCTGCTTGTCGTAGATCTGGATCTCGCCGACATTTCCGGTGTGGGCCTGAATATCCACGTCCACGGTGTAGTCTGTGTTGTCGCGAGTGATCGCAAGGCTCACGGTCTTGGTGGAGTTGTTGAACGGATAGCTCGCCGTGTTTTTCAGTTCTACGACGTGGCGCTCGATCTCTGTCTGAGACTGGAGCTCTCCGGCTGCGATCAGGAGCATGGCAGTGGCCACGCTGGCGTCTGTGATCCCGCTCTCCATGTTGTTGAAGTGGGCGGCGCTCTGATCGGTTCCGGCCTGAATGACCTCGCCGCTATCGACGTCTACCACCTTGTCGAGCCATTTTGTTGCGTTATACATGTGTCTACTTCCTCCTTCCTTTATGCTGTGACTTCATAGATCGGGATCGTGATCTTGATCATGGTTCCCTGTCCGGCCACTTTGTTGATAGTTCTCTGCTGGTATGCTGCCTGCTCCCCGTAGGTGTCGATCAGACGGGAGGCGTTGATCGTGCAGGCGATAGAGTCCAGCGTAGGGAACGTCGCCATAACTACCACGTTTTCGCCTTCGATCTTTTTCTGATTGATCGTTCCGCGGTGCCATGTGCCGTTTGTCTGAGCCTCGACATAGGCGAGAGAGCGGAGCCACTGCTGCCGCCTTCGTCCCATGTAGGCTTCGCCGAAGTATGCCATTTTGTGCCCTCCTTTCGGTTTATTCCCCGCAGCGCTTAGTTCCGCATTTTACGAATGGATAGCAGAACAGGGCCGCCTTTTCGTTCGTGGCTGCTGCGCGTTTTATAACTGAGCCCAACGTCCCCGGCCGTGGAGTTATTCCACATTCAGGGTAGTTGTAGCGGAACGCCTCAGTGTCAGGCTCGGCTGCAGCCGCCTGCTTTATGACGGCGCCGAGTGTTCCGGGCTGCGGATATGTTCCGCAGGTTGTCGTTCCGGCGTGAGTGTAGCCGTATAGATACGGCTTCGCTTCCGGATCCGTTTCAATGCTCGGCTTTATCACGAAGCCGATCGTGGCTGTTCGCGGGTTGGTACCGCATTTCACAAAATCATAACGGTGCAGCTCCGTGTTCAGCGCACACTCAATACCGGGATCCGGCCCCTGCTGCCAGTAATAGAAAACGCCCGCGATATGCGAGCGCACATTTTTGGCAGCCTGAACGGCGTCAACAAATTTATTAAAATTTTCGCCGTCGGTGTTCGCGTTTGTGGTTAGAGCCGCGAAGGTGTACGGGGAGTCGTCCATCTCGAACCACTCCATGACATAGCCCTCGCCGAAGTATGCACCGATCAGGCGCTCAACGGCCCACTTGGTACCGCGTTTTCTTTTGATCTGCTGCGCGAGCTTGATTGTGTTCCGCTTCTCTGTCAGGCTCATGCCTTCGGAGTCGTACCAGTCAATGTCCAACTCCCACGCCATTTCGTTGCACTCCGCCTCTGTGAGCTCGTTCACCTTGTCCCATGTGCGGATTGTGGCCAGACGTTTGCCCGGCTCGCCTATGAGTTTGTTCACGGCCTTGCTGAGTGCGATCGCTGCCTCGTCGTCCTGCATGAAGGCGGGCAGCAGTTTTATAAAATCCATGTTTGACACTTTCATGCCGCCCATGCTGTCCACCTCCTTTATCCTTTGACGATATGCTTCACGGTCTTTTTACCGGAGAACTTGGCCACGGTCGTGCTGTTGAGCTCGGTGTATTCCGGTTTGATGATCTGCACGCGGGTGGCTCCGATTAGATCGTCGGCCCAGTCAGGGCAGAGGATCCGCTTCCGGAGCTCGTCTGGGTTTATGTCCTGATTCAGTGTGGAGCCCTGCCAGTTGATATACTGATCAATAGCCCCGCCAGATCCTTCCACGTTCTGCACTGCTTCTGACTCGTTGGCTTTAGTGGTGTAATAGGTGAGCTCTATGTCATACTCGTGAGTTTCCGGAGCTTCCACCGTTACCATGTCAGTGAGAGGGCGAACGTCGTCCGCAGAGCAGGCAGCCAGCACGTCGGCCAGCACTTCCTCGCTCGGAATCTGTCCTCCGGCGCAGATCGGCACTATCTTGACACGGCCGTACATATTGCGGCCGATCTGGATCTTTACCGCCTCGGCTCCAGCGAGAGATCCGGAGAGTGAGAGAGTCAGAAGCTCGTCTGCATACTCGGCCGTATAGTCGGCCCCTGCTGTGGCTTCGGATCCGTCACTCAGGAAAACCACCAGAGTGTCCGGCAGGAGATTGGCACCACCTTGGAAGGCGTGCCCGGCGTAGGTTTTCAGGGTTCTGGTGATCGTTTCCTTTTCGGATTCCACCACCGCGTCCGTGACGAGAGAGTTCGCGGACAGCGCCCAGTATTTGTAGGCTTTGGCCGGGCCTGCGGTGCTGAGTTTGTTCTCAGCCTCTCGGATTCTCTCACGGTACGGTTCGTCCTCCTCACGGTCGCCTCCGCCTTCTGTTATGGTCAGGTTTGTTACTCCGTCGAGTAGTGGAACGTCGGAGACGTCCACGATCTCGGAGATCTCGCCCTCATCTATGTTGTTGTAGTCCGTGCCGCCTTCCTCGGCGGTTGCTGCCACGTCCACATAGAGGCTACCTGCATAAAGCACGGCTGTGGTGTCTGTCAGGAAATAGTGAACGAAGTCACCAGTTACTCGAAGTCCGGCCGGTATAATGATATTAGAGCCCACCGCTTCGGTAACTGTGAACCGTAGGGTGGTAGTGGCATAGGTAGGATCGAGACGGATCACGTCTCTGTTTTCTCCCAGAGCGTCCAGAACAGTGCCCCTTGCATATCGGAGCATTTTCTGGCGGCAGGCGTCGTTTACTGTGTTGTAAACCGTGACGATCACCTTCGCCATGGTGTCGCCGAAGATTCGGCGCTCGTCACCGGGGTAGAGAGGCTCGCCGACGCCGTTCTCTAATTCTTCCAGTATATCGGTGTAGATTGTTTCGTCGGTTGTCTCTATGAATTTGAGCTCGCTCATGCGTCCTCGTCCTCCTTTCTTTGGATAATGTTCACGATCATGCCGAAGTCGCCAGAGAAGGCAGCCGCCGGATCTGAGGCGATACTGTCAGACTCCACGCGGGGCTCGAAGGTTTCCAGAACCCACTCCGCGTCAGCCACGGCTTCGTCGGTCGCGTTCGGTTTGTCGATCAGAGTCCCGTCAACGCCGCGCACGCGATCGTATGCGACTTCACCGCGGACGATCCTCAGTAGATTGGCGGCGCACACTTCTGGGCTCCCGTTTCCGCTTGCTCTCATGGCGTCACCTCCTTATGCGAGAGTTACTTCGGACAGATACACCCAGCTATTGATCCCGTTAGGGTGGCCTAGCAGTACCTTGTTTTGGCTGCTCTTGATCTGGCTCACCCTATGCTTTCGCTGCTTTACCCAGCTTGGGATCTTCTGGCCTGTTGCGTACCTGCTGCCGGTCGGCTTCACATAGTCGCCGACTTTGATCGTTTTCTTTTTGGCCTTTTTGGCCGCTGTGTTGGTTGTTTTCTTGACGGACTTCGAGGCGGTGCTCGCTTTCACATTCAGCGCGGTGGTGCTCACCTTCACGCTGGTGGTGGCCGGATCGTATTCCTTGAATGTGAAGGAAAGAGTGGCCAGAAGCAGCCGCCCCTTGCCGTCCACCTTTGTGTTGCTTACCGCGACTTTTCGGAGCTGGAGCTTCGGCCCCAGCTTCTTGCCGCCGAGATAGAAATAATTCACTTTTGTGACGAGAGCCTTCCAACTCTGGATCTCCGCCCATACGTCAACGCCTGCGCCTGAGTGCAGCACGGTGGTGAATGAGAGGGGGAAAAGCTCGGTGCCTCGTTCGTTAGTCGTCTTTTTGTCCTCGGTGCTGGTGTTTTCGTCGGCCACCTGCTCGTAGGAAAAGGCCAGCCCCTCCAGCGCGACGACTTGCTTTGATGATACGGCCCATTTTTTTGAGCCCCACTGTGCCATTGTTGGCATGGCTGTACCTCCTTAGTTTGGTTTTTTAGTGGATCCGCTGCCCGTTTCGACGCCTCCATGGGTGTGCCCGCTCAGGCTTATGCCGCGAGCTGTGACGTCGCCCTTCGGTACGTTGATATTACCGGCCGAGAGGCTTGGCAGGTAGCACCCCCATTCACCGTCCGCTCGGCCCAGCAGCAGCCCGGTGGAGTCGTCAAACTCCACATAAACCACCGCCGTGCCTTTTGAGAGGTTTCCGGTGGATCCGCGGAGGTGCCACGGGATCGTGATCTTTGCGGTTGGTTTGGCCCCGGCGTCAGACGGTACAACGCGGGCCGTGTTTCCTGATATGCTGGCGATCGTGCCTTTGTTGATGTTTCCCATTAGTAGCCCTCCAGAATGTGCCGGAAGTAGATCGTGGATTTATTTCCGACAAAATCATGCCGGACTTTATACACAAAAACGGTACCGTCCCACATGGTTGCCCTTGGTGTTGATAGTGTCAAAATGCTGGCGGCTGCATATCCGGTCATAAGTGACTTAGAAAAGTAGCCGGATCGGGCGAACTTGTTCGCGTTCCGCAGCAGCCCCTTGGCGAAGCGTGCCGCCTCTGCATTGCTGGTTACCTGAATAGGCACCGCAGGGCGGAGCACTGAGCTGTTGGAGCTGTCGGCTATAAATTTTCCGGAGTAGCTTCCGCTTGCAATTTCGCAGGATCCGTACATTCCGCCCCGGTTGTCCTCATAGGAGAAAACGCCGTTTTCATCTACGGAGAGACTACCGGCTGGAGTCTGGCCCTCTATGTACTGCTCGTTATACGCCAGTAGCTTGCCGTCAAATATAAGCATTTGGCAGCCTTCCAGAGCGCAGAGCCGGTGGAATAGTGCGAAGTCTGTCTCGTTGTCCTGCTTGATATACGGGTAAACCTGATCCGCGCAGCCGTAGTTCTGGAATGTTAGCCCGTGATTTCCTGCGAACTCATTCGCCAGTTGCAGGAACCGGACGCCCTCCCAGCTTTTACTCTTTTTTGTCTTGCCGCTTTTCGGCATGGACATGGCCCGGATCGTAAAAAGCCCGTTTTCCGGTTTCATGGAGTGTACGAACATTTTCCCGGTATCACTCGCGCCCTCTTTGAATTGCACGGTGTCACCTTCGGCCGGTTGCCACTTGCTCCATGTTCCCTTGGTGTCGTTGAAGCGGATCACGAGGGTGTCGGCTTGCTTTTCTGCGAACATTTCGTGCACGCAGTAGTTCACCGACACGTCCCCGTATATATCCACCCCGTTGTAGTAGAGGTTCACGCGCTGTCGCCCTCGTCCTCAGAGTCCCGACGCCACGGCGGCAGAGTTTCCGGCGTCTCTGCACCTTCGACGATCGGCAGCCGGAGGGCCACGTTCGCGTCGAAGATCAGCACGTCCGCATAGTCGGGGTTAAATTCTACGATATAGTGCGCCAGCATTTCCTCTCCGTACATTTCGAGGGCCAGCGCGTCGAAGGTGTCCCCTTCGCGTGTCGTGTAGTCTTTGTAGCCTGTTACTCTACGCATATTGAGCCACCTCCCGCATTTTTATAAATTCTTCCAGCCAGTCGAAGAACTCGGCCTCGTGGGCTTTGAGCTTCGCCATGAAGTCGTCCGCGTCGTCGCCGGTTCCTTCTGTCTGGATCTGTGGGCTCCATGTGAAGCCGGAGAAGTCGTAGTAAACTACCACGCCGCCACTGTCTGCCAGACTTCCGAGAGAGAAGTCGTCCAGAGTCAGAAGCCTTCCGGCCGTGCTTGTGAGTCCTTCGCCAGAAGATCCGCCGGTTGTGCTTGCAGTGTTGAACACTGAGGTGATCATGGTTTCCAACTTATCCCAGAGGGTTGCAAGAGGAACCACCGCCTCGGCGCCAGCTTCACCACCAGCCAGAAGATTGTTACCTGCTGCGCCGAAAATAGTCGGGCGCGTCAGAATACCGCCGTCCTTGTACCATGAAATACCGAAGTGCGGTACGCTTGGCGGGTTGATCGAGAAGCTGCCGCTGATACTCACATGAGGGAGTTTCAGGTGTGGCAGGCTCCACGAGAAATTAAACTTTGATTTTAGGGCGCTGATCGCGTTTCCTACGGCGTCCCTTGCTGTCGACATTTTGCTGCTGATCGTCGAGTAAATACTGGAGAACTTACCCGACACCGTGCTGAGTGCGGAGCTGAGTCCCGAACTCATGGCGGAAGTGATTCCACTCATTAAGCTGGAAACGGTAGACTTTGCGCTGCTCAGTTTGCTGCTGATCGTGCTCCGGACACTTTCCCATTGAGAGGAAGCGGCAGAGCTTACGCTTGACCATGCGGAACTTGCCACGCTGGTGATTGCGCTCGTCGCGGTGCTTACTTTCTCCTTGGCTGCGTCGATTTTGGAACCGATCGTGCCTTTGATTCCTTCCCAGAGGGAGGAAGCCGTGGAGCTGATCGCGTTCCATGCTGCGCTTGCTACGTTGGAGATCGCAGTCGTCACCGTGGTGATCTTTTCTTTTACGGCGTCGATTTTTTCGCCGATCACGCTCTTGATAGTCTCCCAGATAGAGAGCACCGTGTCCTTGCAGTTTTCCCAGATAAACCGAAACGGCAGCGTGATGATTTGGAAGGCTGCGCTGATAATTTCCTTCACGGCCATGATCCCGACGGTTACAATGTTTTTAATTGTTTCCCATGCTCCGGACAAAAATCCGGTGATTGAGTCCCAGATATTCGTGAAGGTGTCGTGGATCTCGGTCATGGTTCCGGTAACGCTCGAATAAATTCCGGATAAAATTCCGGAGAAAAACGAGACGATCGTGTTCCATGTGTCCGTGAAAAATGTTTTGATTCCCGTCAGGATTCCGGAGAAAAACGACGAGATCGCGTTCCATGTGTCTGAGAAAAATGTTTTAATATTCGTCCAGACGGTTTCCCAATCGGTGCCGAACCAGCCCAGAACGGTGTCCGCCAGAGAGGTGAACGTGCTGATCCAGTTCTCGAAGGTTGCCACAACGAAGTCCCAGACTGCGCCGAAAACTTCTTGGACGCCCTGCCATACCATGTCCCAGTCACCGGTAAAAATTCCGGCGAAGATGTCAAACAGGCCGGTCAGAATGTCGAGGGCCTCGTTCAGAATATTGCTGATCTGCTGGAATACGCCCTCGAAAATCGGAGCGAGCACCTCGCAGAAGCCGTCCCAGACTGCCTTCATTACTTCGGTTATGTCCTCGAACTCGAACCCCAGCGCGTTGAGCCTGTCCACAATTCCTTGCCCGAACTCGTCGAACTTGGCCTTGATTCCGTCCCAGATCGCTGTGATCTTGTTCCTAAATTCTTCGTTGTTTTTCCATAAATTCGTAAAGGCGAGAGCTACGGCCGTGATCACTGCGATAATAGCAATAGCCGGAAGCGATACGCCTCCCAGTGCTGCAGCGAGTTTTACCAGTGCGCCCTTCACCATTGCGATCTTGCTCGATATGGTTCCCCAGTTCATAGCTGCGATAACGGCACCGAGGCCGCTCACTGCTATTGTCACTTCTGGGATATGCCCGCCGAGCCATTCGATCGCTGGGATCACGCCGTTAGTGATAAACTGCACACCTGCTCGTAGCTTACTTTCCAGCGCGTCGTAAATTTTGAGCCCCAGTTCCTCGAAGGCGCTGTTCATTGCCGCCACGTCGCCGCTGAGGTTGTCGTTCATAATATTGGCCATTTCCTCAGCGGATCCAGAAGCTCCGCGGAGTTCTTCCTCGTACCCGGCGATATTGTCCATGCCTTCGTTGAGAATCAGGTTCAGGCCCTTGGTGGAGTCTGCGGTAAAAGTGGAAGATAGCGCGACGGCTCGTTCTGCGTCGCCCATTCCATTTGTGGCGGCTTCCACTTCTGTGAGAATGTCGGTGAGATCTCGGAAGTTGCCCTGTGCGTCCATTACGGCCACGGAGGTTTCTCCGATCTTGATCGCGCCGTCCTTCATTCCGTTGGTTATGTCTCGCATAATCGCGGCCATGGCGGTTCCGGCTTCGGATCCTTTGTAACCTTGGTTTGCCATTCCTTCGAGCAGTGAGGTGACGGTTTCGACGTCTTGCCCGGCTGCGTTTAAGTTGGCTGCGCAGTTCTTGTAGGCTTCGCCCAGCGCTTCGGCCGTGGTGTTGCTGTGGCTTTGCGCGTAGGAGAGCAGATCTGCGAAGTATGCGGCGTCTCCGGCCTCCATGGCGAAGGCGCTCAGGTAGTCCGTTACCATATCGGAAGCCGCTCCCAGTTCCATGCCGGAAGCGGCGGCCAGATTCAGAACGCCACCCAGCGCACTTGTGGACTGATCAGCGTCCCACCCGGCGAGGCTCATGTATTTGAGGGCCTCTGCTGCATTGCTGGCAGAGAAAACCGTGGTGGCGCCGTATTCTCTGGCGCAGGCTTCCAGTTTCTCGAAGTCCTCACCGGTTGCGCCACTGATTGCCGATACCTCGGACATGGTGCTGGTGAAGTTTTGGCCCAACTCTATGACGTTTCCGACCAGATTTTTGATACCGTCCACCGCTCGCATGATCGCGTCGGCTGCGAGATTTGCCAACGTAGCCTTAAACATGGTGAAGCCGTCGTCTGCCTTTTTGGCCGAGCTTTCGACTTCCTCCAGAGAATTGTCCAGTTTGTCCGCTGCGTACTCTGCGTCCGAGAGCTTGGTTTTGTTCTCGTGCAGTTCGCTGGATAGGTCTTGGATCTGTCGAGCGAGTTCCCGCGCTTCGTCGCTGGTTTCCCCTTGTTCGGTTGCAACGTCAACGTATCGCTGTTTTAACTGTTGGAGGGTGCCCTCCTGTTTGGAGATTGTAGAGCGCAGCGTTTCAGCTTCTCCGCCTGCGTCGTCCATGGTTTCGGACAGGGCACGGGCGGCTTTCTCTGCCGCGTCCAACGTGCCGCGATTTTCCGTCAGTTCACCGGACAGTTCTTGGATTGTATTCGCGAGCTGTTCGGCTTCCTCGGTTCCTTCTTGGCCGGTCACAATGTAGTCGGCGTAGCCTTGTTCCAGATTTTTGAGGACTGTCTCCTGCGTGCTGATCTTTGCCGCCAACTGTGCGGAAGCACCGGCGGCTTCGAGCGTTTCTTTGCTCATTTCCTCCAGACGAGAGACGGCCGCGTTTATAGCCGATTGAAGGGAGGGGCTGAGGGATCCGGCGATCTCTATCGTAGATTGTAGAGTATGGTCTGCCACGTCCTCACCTCCTTGTGTGCTTTGGCCTCCTTATGTTTAGCGGCCGATTTTTCTCAGCGCGTTTTTTTTCGGCTGCGAGATCCTCGGCCGCTTCTGCATACTCTATGATGAAGTCAGTTACTCGCTTTTTTTCGAGCTCTGTCGTGCTGGTGTGGTAGACTCTGGCGTAGTCGCGGTAGGCTCTGCGGAGTCGTTTTCCTGTGGTTCCGACTCCGATTTCAGCATAAAATTTCGGCCGATGGCCATTACCTCCACAACGTCCGCGCCCTTCATGCGCTCCAGATCGGAAAAGTCATAAGTCGGATTCACGGCCACGATTGCAGCATAGCCGAGGTAGAGGTGGAGGCCGAAGTCGAACTCTGCCGCTGCGGACACGGACAGGTTCTTCATACCTGCGGCCGCTTTTCTCTTTGCCTCAGCAGTTGCGAAAAGCACGCCGTCGATCTCGTTCGTGTCGTACTTCATTTCTGTGATTTTGTCCCCGTTGATCATCACGGGATTTTTCAGAGTGAGGGTTCCGTTCATTTTGTTCTCCTTTCAAACAAAAAGAGCCCGCCAGTGACTTGACCGGCGGGCCGTGGTTATTTTTGATTACTGCATTAAAGCAGGTTGTTGATCTGGCTCATGTAGTCCTTGCCGTTGATACGGAGGATCTGAGCCAAACGGTCAACGCAGCAGATCTCGACGCCATTTGCGTAGATCTGGAGCCTTGTCACGTTGTAAGTGTTCTCGGCTTCGGTTGCGCTGCCGACTTCGACGCCCAGCTCAGGGAATGATCCCGGCATAGTACGCACAAAAGCCTTGCAGCCTTCGGTTGCGGTGGATCCGTCGGATTTTACGACATTCTGAACCCAGCGGAACTCGAAGCTCTGCTTTTCGAGGCGGTTCATGCGGCGCAGGCCGTTGTCTACGCCGATCTTTGTAATGGAGAGCTCCATGTTCTCCAGAAGTCCGATCAGTGGCACGGTCATGTTACCCATGGCCTGCACGTCAGCGGTTAAAAATTCAATACCGGGCAGAGTGAAGGCGACGTCCTTCGCCACCAGAGTGCTGTCCGCGTATACAGTGTCGGCCACTACCGGGCCTTTAATATCGAGCCATTTTGCCATTGTTCTGCACCTCCTTATTCAGTAGCAAAAAAGGACTGGAAGCCTTCGTCTGTGTAGCATACGCGAGCGGTGCCAGACTTGAACGGAGGCGTGTTAGTTACGGAGAAGTCCCAAACGAAGTCGCCGTTCAGCATGTTGCTGGTAGGGTTCGCGCTCTCCACAAATTCCACGGACGGGGTACCGATCAGGGCACCGATTCCCAGAAGGGTGTCGAGCTTTTCCTTTTCAAAATTCAGCACGCTGTCCTTGTCCTGCGGAGTCATAGGGCTGTCGATCTCAGTTCCGTGATCCTTCTGGAAGCTGTTCGTGATATGCTCCAGCATACGGATATTTACGTCGAAGATCGCGCGGGCGTCCATGCTGCCGTTGTACTTGTACGCAGCAGTATGAGGGCCCCACAATACCCAGCGGCCACCCCAGAAGCAGGCCGTTGTGATTCCTTTTTCGTTGAGCTTGTTCGCAGTTTCCTGATCGAAGCCGCGGCTCTTGGAGTCCTCACCGAAATACTGGCTCGTGGCCATGATTTCCTTGTTGGACGGAGATTCAAACGGAACGCCGTCGTGGCTCAGGTCTACGCGCTGCATAGTGGCGGCGCCTACTGTGGACAGCCAGAAGATCCGGCCGCTGCCGTCCTTAATTTTAGGCCAGTATACCTTCGAGAACTCGCTGGTGTAGCCGTTGTCAATAGCCCATTTCTGAGCCTTTGCGAGTGTGTCGATCTTGGTTCCTTTGTCCTCCAGAGGAACGTCGGCGTGAACGAAGCCGTCCCAGTGGCCGTTGAGTTTCTGGACAGTGCTTACCATGGCCTTATATACGGCCGGGATATGACTCCAGCCCGGAGCTGCCAGAATATTGAGCACGACGTTGTGATACTGATAGAGTAGAGCCATGGAAGCCAGTCCGGTATATTCTCCGGTTTCGGTTCTCTCGCCGATAATGTCGGCCGCCTGCACCTTGGAAGTGTCCACGGTGTCGAAGGTTGCGGAGAGTTCGGCCCCGTCAGTCTCTTTGAGCAGTGTCACGGTTACTGTATGCTTTGCCATGCTATAAGAGAGAGCATAGTCCACGCCCTCGGCCTTGTCTGCGATCGCGAAGGTGTCGAGAATGATCTTGTCGCTCTCAAACTCTGCCTTGCCGTCTGTGAAGGTCAGGGCCTTTGTGGTTTTCTGTGCGGATTTATGCACCGCAGGATCGAGCACGTTCACGATATAGATCGGGCCTACATTTCCGACGGTGTTGTCGAAGTGCTCAGCGAACGCAGAACCGAGGGTGAATGTTTCCCAGTCGTCGGAGTAGCCGACGAGGCTCTGGACTTCGCTCATGTTGGTTACTTTTACCGGCATATTAACGAGATCTTTGTCAGCGTAACCCCTGATCAGGTTCACCGGTGCGGTGCCGATATACGCGGCCACCACGTCGGCCTGAGTGACGGAAGCCACTTTGCTTTCGCCGATTTCGCCATATGCGCCATGCAAATATGCCATGTTTTAGTCCTCCTTATAAAAATTCTTCGTATTCTTTCGGGATCGCCGGAGTCGTTCCGATTTCCAGCGCGAAGCTGATCCAGCTATGCCAGTACGGGTAGTAGTCCCAGACATTGCCGTCCTCTGTGAACGGGCCGAACTTGATCCCTTGCTCTTTTACGAGCCTATGGCCTGCGATATATTCCGCAGTTTCGATCTCGCGGAGTACGAGGTCGGCCAGATTGTAGCAATCGCGCCAGCCGTCCATGTTTCGCGAGTATGTTTTGGCAGCTTCTCCGGTATTGACGTAGTAGGAGTAGCCGCCGGTTGCCTTCGCGTTTTCGCGAGGGTTGAAAATCTCCCCGCCGTGTTGGCCGGGATTCCAGCAGGCGAGGCAGAGCCGGATCTGGAGTTGCCTCTTTTTCTGAATAAGCTCGTCGCTTCCTTCCATGAGCTGCACGCAGACGGAAGGGATCGGAGCGGCCACGTTTGGCGGCAGCCGATCCTTTCCCGGAACGTATAAAGGGAACGCCGCGGGGTTCACCATAACGACGTCGTAGCCGGTGTCGTTCCGGTAGTCGTCCGGCAGTTTGAGGGTGATCTTGCTGCATACGTTTTCTGTGAACCAGCTCACTATTTTGTCGATACTGTTTACCAGTGTCATGCTGCCGTCACCTCCTTAGCTCATGCGGTTCTGGCGAACCGCGATCTGTACGAGTCCCATTTCCGACGTGGTAGTGACGACGATCACCTCGCGGCCGTCCAGATTGAGAAGGCGGCCGGGATCCAGATTTTCTGGAAGGTCGGAGGCTTTTCCCATGATTACCATGTCGGCCTCGTCCATTCCATGAATACGGTTGTCGCCGATTTTACTCAGCTTGGCCATTATGTCGCTGTCAATTACCACCGGGACTTCCTTCCCTTCGATTCGGTGAAGGTCTGCGAACTCGTCCAGATTCAGGAAAATGTCCGAGAGATCCTGCTTTATTTGGTCTTTGAAGCTCACGAGCTTACGCCTCGGAAGGTTCCGCCTCGATTTTTGCGGAGCTGTCGGCTTTGGCCTTGGCTGCCTCGATCAGGGCGATCACTTCCTTTTTGCTGCGGACTGCGCTCGCGTCTACGCCATACGCTGCTGCAGCTTCTCTGAGCTCTGTCATGTTCAGGCCGTTGTATTCTGAGAAAGTGCTTTCCGGCTCCGCCTCATACACGGCCACGCCAGCCTCCACCAGCTCAGCCTCGCGGGCTGCGTTGACAGAGAAGGCAGGAGAGTGTTTCGTCATAGGTTCCACGGTTCCGTTTTTAACGAGCCCGTAGGTGCCTTTGATCATTCGGATCATGTGCTCACCTCCATTATTCCGGATCCGCTGCGTTCAGATCCGGGAGATCGTCGCCGTCTGTGTCCTCGTCGTCAACCATGCCGCCAGCGTTTACTTCTGCGGCTGCGATCGCGTCCACATAATCGGCTTTCTTTTTGCAGCCGGTAACGTCAACGCCGAGATCACCGGCGAGGTTCTGGAGCTGCTGGATCGTCATTTCTTCGAGCTGGCTCTTTGCAAGGTGGCCGGTCACTTCCTGCTCGTCCGCCTCGTCTACTTCGATTGCGCTGCCGACGTATTCAGCGACACCAGCAGAGACGAAGTGCTCCGCCTGAGTGTCCTCGCACTCAAATGGGCCGTCCGCTGCTGTCATTCTCTTGTGGGCGTGCTTGGCGTCATAATAGCCGACGGTTCCCACTGTTACCCTGATTTTTCTCATGGTTTTGCTCCTTTCTACTCGGTACGCTTAGTTGATAACTTTCGCCACGCTGAACGGGCACTCGTTGTTAGGCATAGGCAGCGGCGCAGAGCTGAGAGTGAGCTCGCGGGTGTTGTGAGCAGCGTCGCTGATATACTTCGGCACGTCCACGCCGGTGTAAGTATGGAACTCGCCGTCAGTCTGCTCCACCTGAGTGATCGCGCCATAAACAGTACGGCCAGCAGCCGGAGCGCCTACCGCGATCATGCCCTGCGGGATATACTGATTTACAGTTCCGTCCAGCTCGGTGTATGTGTCCTCATAAGTGAGGAAGTCGATCATTCGGCCCTTGATATTCAGGCGGGCGATCTTGGAAGCACCGGCAGGCAGAGTCTCAGGATCTACGCCTCCGATATTGTAGTTGCGGTTGTCGAGCAGTTTCAGGATCCACGGATTGCGGAGGAAAAGATCCGCAACGTCTGGAGCCATGAGGCACTCAGTTGCAGGGAGTCCTCTTTTGCTCAACATGGAGATCATGGCGGCCACGTCGTCGATCATCTGCTTGCCGCCTGCCTCAGTGTCGGCCCAGTCTGCGGAAGGGGTATATTTCGCCGGGTTGCTGGCGCCGTCATAGTAACGGACTTCCTTTTCCTCGTAAGTGCCGAGGTCGTCCGTGTACTCGTGCATAATGCAGCCGTTGGTGAAGATTACCTCGGCAGCCATGGCCTCCTTTCTGCGGGTGTTCATGTCGCGGAGTTCGTCGAGATCTCCGAGCATGATCACGCCCTGTCTCTGGGCCGGAGTCAGGTTAGTATAAAGAGCCTCCCCGAAGCCTCTCTTTTTCAGGTCGTCAATGGAGAGTGGGCGCTTCGGTGCAATATGCGCCGGAGTGAAGCGCTTCATGGTGTAGCCTTCGCGCAGGATCGTGATCCCGCCCTTGCGAGGTGCTACAAAAGGTGCCGCTTTCTTGGATCCCTTGCGGTATTCCACCAGCACGTCGTCAGTGGCGAACACGTCAGAGGCGGCGTTAGTAGGGAAATAGCGATCCAAAAGGAAAGAGTGAAGCGGCGGGAGCTGCTGCACAGAGGCGAGCAGTGTGTGGGTATCATAAAAATTAAAAGCCATTTGTCTGTCCTCCTTGTTTTTTAGTATGCTACGGCGTCAGAGAGCAGGATTCCGGCAGAGCGGAGCGCTTCCTTGTCCGTTTCACTGATCGCATGGCTGTTGTCAGTGATCAGACTGTTCTCGTTAAAATGGCCGGTACGGTATGCAGTCGCCACCGCGTCGGAAGCAGTTCCGACTTCCACGTCGTCAGCCAGCACGCAGTTGGCTGTCAGTGTCTCGTTGCTTTTCGCAGCGGTACCGAGAATTACACGCAAGCCGTCGCCTGCGGTACCGGCGGAGAGTGCCAGAACAGTGCCGCGCTTGTAGATTTTGGCCTCTGTGGCTTCCTTACGGATCTTCACAGTGAAAACCTCTGCGGGCGGGTACTGGCCGTTGATCAGGTTGTCGAAGCCTACGGCCCCGATCGTCTCGTCGAGTCTTTTACTCATTACTTCGTACCTCCTTTGGTCTGGTTGTAGGCGGAAACTACCGCCTGAATGTCTGCTGCGTCCTGTTCCTGAGCACTTGCAGGTGCGCCACCGTTAGGCGCTGCGCCTACGTCTGCGGCTCCGGATTTTGCTCCATCTGCCTGATATGCTGCGAGGAAATTCTGGCCGGACGCTGCGCTGGCCTGCATAACACGGAAGCAGAGCTCCTGAGCTGTGCAAGGATTGTCGCCGTACTTGGCGTCGTGTACGAGCTGCTGATCCGGGATAGAGGCGGCGATCGAGTCGATCTGCTCGATTCTCTGGCGTTCTGCTGCCACGGCCTCACCGGAAGCGTTCTGTGCTTCGGTTCTTGCGCTGGCCTCAATCTGGGCCACGATCTCCGGGTATGCTGCCCTCAGTTCCTTCTCGTCCATAGGTTTGTTACCTCCTTCTTTTTTTGCCGCCTTTGTGGTCGGCTTCTTTTTATTTGCTCCGGGCTTTGCAGCCGGTGGAGTCGCGATTGCTTTCACCGGGATAGTGCCCGGCACATGCTGGAGCCCGTCAACGTTGTGGCGTACTCCATTAACAAAAAGCACCTTTCTGTCGGCGCTCATGCTCATTTCTGGATCGTCCTCGTCCTCTTTGATTGCGTCAGCGAAACCCTTCTCCAGAGCTTCGCGGCCGGTGAACCACGTCTCCTTTGTCATCATGCTGCGGAGAGTATCGACTTCGATCCCTGTCTTGCTGTTGTAGATCTCGGCCACGGCCGCTCGCTGGCGTCCATTCCTTTCATAAGCTGCTTCATGTCCTGCATATTCATGTAGTCCCAGAGCATAACGCTTACGCCGTGGATCATAATCAGGGAACCGGGGTACACGGTCACTGTGTCGCCCGCGCACATGATAACGCTCGCAGCGCTGGCCGCGATTCCCTCGACAATGACGTTCACCTCACCGCTGAGAGCTTTCAGCGCGTTGTGGATTGCGATCCCGGTGTAGAGATCGCCGCCGCAGCTATTGAGCTTGACGGTGATGTGTTCCTTGTCTTTGACTGCTGCCAGATCCTCCATGAAGCCCTCCGGCGTGATAAAAAGGCCGGGCTCCGGTTCGCCTGTCCACCAGTCAACGGGCTGCTGGCTCATAACGTCGCCGTAGAGAGTGATCTCTCCCTCGTCGTCGCCGGTGCTGGCCATATTCCAAAACTTTGTCGCCGCGGGAGCTTGTGGAGCAGCAGCCGGGCCCATGATTAGGCCGCTATGTTTGGTTTTCATTGGCTTATCCTCCTTGTATGGTTTGCTTTATCTGCTCGCCGATCACGAGACTGCGGAGAGCCACCGTGCCCCTCTTGCGAGCTGTTTCGGGGTTGTGTGGATTGTCGTCGCCTTTTGGCGGATCCTGTTCGCCGTCCGGTTCCGCTGTTCCGGTGCCGCTCTGGTGCGGATCTGGTGGATTGCCTCCGAGCTTTTCGTTTTCACGTCTGAGCTGTTCCACATTGCTGTCCCATTGGCCACCGTTTAGGCGGATCGTGCTCTGCTCGTGAGTGGAGAAGCCTTCACTGCACGCGAGGATCTCGGCCGTGATTTCCTTCACCGGATCGAGCTGTCCCTGAG